>ULXQ01001894.1_pt1 | contig 28967 bp, 26 predicted proteins | sample 1961481 | NCBI WGS metagenome assembly ULXQ01 (sample SAMEA4835843, study PRJEB28245) | human gut metagenome | biome: gut microbiome; material: fecal sample | place: Denmark | collected 2008 | reverse complement strand
TAGGGAAAGAAGGGGAGTTGTTATGGCAATCCGCAATGGTCCTTTATGGGACAAAGTGCTGAAAATCGCAGTCTGTCTGGGCCTGTTCCTGGCTTTTTGGGGTGTCCAGTGGGTCATCCCCGATTTCTATCAGGAACTGTTCCGGCTCAGCCTGGCTGGCGACGTGGACGGCCTTATCGATTATATTTCATCCTTTGGCATCTATGCGGCCCTCATCAGTATCTTCATGATCACCGTCACGGATATGACCGGCTTGCCGTCGATTCCCTTCCTGACGGTCAATGGGGCCATTTTCGGACTCGTGCCGGGCCTTATCATTTCCTGGGTCGGCGAAGTCCTGGGGACGGAACTGAGCTTCGTTATCTTGCGGACCGTCTTGCGCCGCCAGGCCATCCACGTCATTTCCCGCCATCACCTTAGGAACCAGCTCGACCGGTACAGCCGCTTCCGGACGCTGGCCGCAGCCCGGTCCATCCCATATATCCCCAACGTACCGTTTACGGCTATCGCTGCCGTCAGCCATCTCAGCCAGAAAGACCATTTTCTGGCAACAGCTGCCGGCAAGGTACCGCGGGTCGTCATCGAAGTCCTCTTGGGCCATGACCTCATCCATATCAGCCAGCACAGCGGCCGCCTGGCTTTCTGGGTCGTCCTGACGGTCCTGCTCTGTTACTGCTGGCACCGCCATCAGCAGGCTTAGCGGCCGAAGAGAACCATGATGATGCCGCCTAAGGTCGGCATGGCGACGATAGCCTCTTTTAAGCAAGGGTTTCGGCGCTAAGTGCGTGAATTTTGCTCCGACATAGGCACGAAAATCATAATAAAAAATTCCCCCTAATATATGATATAATTTGTATTATATCATATATTAAAGGGAAGAAAGGACTATCTCTATGAATATTACTGTTTATCTCGGTTCCCGTTGTGGGAACCAACCTTGTTATGCTGATTATGCCTATGCTTTAGGGGCCTGGATTGCCCACCATGGTCATACGCTCGTTTACGGTGGCAACCGGACCGGGCTCATGGGGGAACTGGCTGACGGGGCTTTGCAGGCCGGGGGCCAGGTCATCGGCGTGGAACCGCAGTTCTTTATGGATGAGGAATTACAGCATGAAGGCTTGACAAAACTGATTGTGACGCCGGATATGACGTCGCGCAAGCAACAGATGATGGACTTAGGCGATATTTTCCTGGCCTTTCCCGGCGGCATCGGGACGCTGGAAGAAATCAGCCAGGTCATGAGCCAGGTAAAACTGCACCAGTTGGAAGGGCGCTTTGCCTTTCTCGACTTCAATGGCTATTATCAGCCCATGAAAGCCTTGATCCAGCAGATGAGCGACGAAGGTTTCGTCGATAAAGCTTGGGCTGACGGCGTACCCTTCCTGCCATCCTTGGCAGCGCTCACGGCTTTTGTCCTCGGCCGCGATTTGCCAAAATCGGGCGAAACGTGGCGCCATTTCAAGAACCATATGTACCGCATCCTCGATGTAGCGGATGACGCCGAAACGGGTGAGACCTACGTCGTCTATAAGACCTTGTATGGCGAATACCGCGACTTCATCCGCCCTCTGGACATGTTCCTCAGCGAAGTGGATCATGAGAAGTATCCCGACGTCCCACAAAAATGGCGCTTTGAAAAAACGGCGGGCCTTTGTTCCTGGAATCCGGCTATTTCCAGCCAATATCTGAAAAAGTGAATGTTAATAGATGATGACCGGTGTATTTTTGTCGACGTTTTTATAGATTTTCGCGGCATTGGCCGGCGGCAGGTTCAAACAACCATGAGAGCCGTTCGATTTGTAAATCTGGCCGCCAAAGGACGAGCGCCACGGCGCGTCGTGCAGGCCGACATTGCAGTTGAAGGGCATCCAGTATTTGACTTTCGAGTCGTAGCCTTGACCGCTCAGGGTGGCATTTCGTGTCTTATAAGTCAGGCCGTAAATGCCCTTGGGCGTACCGTGCTTACGTGTCGGATTGCCCGAGACGAGATAGCTTTGGAGAAGGCACTGGCCGTCTTTATAGAGCCATAGCTGCTGGTCCTTCAGACTGACTTCGATGTACGTCGTACCCCAGTCTTGATGGCCGTGGACCGCAGCCGTCTGGGCGTAGATTGGTTCGCAGACCGTGCTCTGCTTCTGGGTCAGGAGGTCTAGCAGGTGGGCCGTTTCCTTTTCCTGGTCGATGCGCCAGCCGTAATCGCCTTCGCTGAGCGTGATGTCCTGACCGCCGGAAGTGTGGAAAGTCCGCGGCGTATAGGCCGTATCGTATTTGTCGGCCAGTTCTTTGACGAAGGCCCGAACCTGCTGCGGGTCAAAGGTGACCTGGCCGTTAGCATCGGTTCTGAGCCAGGAGACGATGCGGCCTCCGTCGAGGGTCTCGCTCTGATCGCCGAACTGATAAGTGATGGCCACGTCAGCGTAATCCTTCTGGGCTTCTTCCAGCGGCGTCAAAGAAACGGGTGCAGCTTCCTTCGACACCAGGAACTTTTCGGCCTGGCCGCCTGAGAGGGCAAAGACACCGCTGCCGACCAGAAGTCCAAGACAGACAGTCCCGAGAATTAGAAAATAGTGCTTTCGCTCCATGAAAAATCATTCCTTCAAGTACACTTTAAGATAAATCTTTTCTCAATGTATCACAAATTGTAAAGGAATGCAAGGAAAGCAGCCAATATCTGAAGAAGTGAATCACAGGCGCTGGATCGCGTCAAGGGCCAGTGGCGACCGTTCACATTCATCGGCTATCATGGTCAGCTGGTAGCATAAAGGGCTGCCTTTCATCTTACCGGCAGCATAGGTCAGACCATTGGTCCGTTCATCCAGGAAGGGCTTGTCAATCTGGTTTGGGTCGCCGACGAGGATGATCTTCGTGCCTTTCCCGGCACGGGTGATGATGCCTTTGACTTGGTTCGGCGTCATGTTCTGAGCTTCGTCGATGATGAGATACGTCTTTTCCAGGGAGCGGCCGCGGATGAAATTGAGGGCTTCTGTCTGAATGAGCTGGCGGTCAAAGATTTCCTCGATTTTTTCGGCTAATTCCCGTTCGTTATCGTAGCGTTCGTCTTCGTTGCTGTCGATGAGCTGCTCCAGATTGTCGATGATGGGCCGCATGAGGGGCGAAATCTTTTCCTGTTCGTCGCCGGGCAGAAAGCCGATGTCCGAGTCGAACTGCGCATTCGGACGGCAGATGAGAATCCTCCGGTATTCGCCGGTCGGATGGTTGATGATTTTTTCCAGGCCCACAGCCAGGGAATAGAACGTCTTTGCCGTCCCGGCCTGGCCTTTGACGATGACCAACGGGGCTTCCGAAGCTGGCTGCATAAGGGCTTCCTGCATGAAATACTGGCCGGCATTGCGCGGCTTGATGCCATAAGGCGTGACACGGCTGTAGGTCAGGGGCAGGACTTGTCCCTGATGGACCCGGCCTAAATGGGTTTTGTGCAAAGACGCGTCGGCCTGTAAGATGACGAATTCATTTTCCTGGACTTCCGGAGCATAACTGCGGCCTTCGCTGTCCGTTAGATAGAGCTGGCTGACGGCAACGCCTTGGGTCAGGAAATCGTCGAAAGCCGCTTCCGGTACATAACAAGTCAGACGGCCGGTGTAGGCATTCTTTTCTGGAAGGACCTGTTCGCGACTGAAGTCCTGGGCTTCGATATGCAGAACCTGTGCTTTCAGGCGCAGGACCAGGTCTTTCGTGACCAGGATGGGCTGGCACGACTGCAGATGACGGCAGACCTTGAGAATGCGGTTGTCGGCCTGATCGTCCGGTAGGGAATCAGGAAGGGCTTCATGGACACAGTTGATTTCAATACGCAGGGTGCCGCCATGATCCAAGGGGACTCCGTCGAGCAGGTTACCCCGGAGCCGCAGGCGTTCTAAAAAACGGATGGCTTGACGGGCATTGAACCCGCGTTCACCATCCGCTTTTTTCAATCCATCCAGCTCTTCGACAACAACCAAAGGAATGACGACGCGATTGTCTTCAAAACACTGCATGGCATACGGCGCCTGAATAAGCACATTCGTATCGAGTACATAAGTTTTTGCCATAGAAAATCCCACCTTTACGCTATTTTCTTCAGCATACCAGCTGAATATATATATCCTGTAAAGAGGGGGCAAATTCTATTGCAATTCTTCTGCTGTCGGGTCGACGCCGAACCATTTTTGATAGAGCTTAGTATATGTCCCGTCAGCTTTCAGCTCTGCCAGGGCTTGGTTGATGGCCTTCAATTCATCATCATGACCTTTGTCGATGGCCATCGCTGACCCAGCCAGTTTTTTCGGTTCACCGACGACTTTCAGGTTATTCATGCCGCCTTTGGAAACGTAGTACAAGGCAACGGCTTTGTCGATAGCGACGGCATCACTGCCTCCATTCTGCAGTTCTTGCAGGCATTGGTAATTGCCATCGAATTGCTTGAGGACAGCCCCTTGTTTTTCCGCAAAGTCTGCCGGTTTAGAGCCTGCCTGGACGGCTACGGTCTTGCCAGTAATGTCGTCCCAACCATGAATGGTCGTATTGTCTTTCTGCACGACGACGACCGAGCCGCCGATATAGTAAGGTGCCGTGAAGTCGACTTGTTTTTTCCGTTCTTCCGTTGCCGACATAGCTGAGGCAATCATATCAATTTGGCCGCTTTTCAAGGCTGGGATCAAGGCATCGAAGCCCATGGCCTTGATTTCGACTTTGCGCCCCAATTTTTCCCCGATGGCGTTGGCTAAGTCTATATCAAAGCCAGTATACGTATCATTTTCTGCCATTTCAAAAGGCGGGAATGACGGTTCCGTCCCGACAATAAGCGGTTTGTTTGTTTTTGTCGGCGTTTTATCCGGTTGTGTACCGCATCCTGCTAAGACACTCATCGCCGTCAAGGCAGCCATTCCTGCAAGTATCCATTTCTTGTTCATGTTCATTCCCCCTCATGAAATGATATAAAGTTTTAAAATTCAAATGTTAAGAAAGATTATACATTAAAATGTGCATTTGTCAATGTTTTTTAGAATTATTATTCAAAGTATAACGGGGCATTTCGAACAAAATAGATGGACCGGTAGGTCATTGTGTCTTTTTTACGTTATCTCCGTAGATTGTCTTCCAATCGTTTTTCATGGAAATCGTATTCCAACCATTTTCGGCAGATGTTTTTTTATCTCGTTCAGCCCGTTCAGGACGACCGTATTCGCGTTGCGTGTCGTCGCAGAGAATGTTGAATACTTCAGCTTTATAAGGGTTATCCTTTAACGTATACCGGAACATGGAATAATCGCCGCTGCTATTTCCGAAGGCTAAGACCGGCTGAATCCCGATTTCACGGACAATGGATGACACTTTATTCATCTTTTCATTGACCCGGTCTAATCCCCCGTACTGAATCGTATCTTCCTGTGTCATTTGATACGAACCGCCGTTAGTTTGACCTTGATGGCTAGCAACGATTTGCGGATCCGACCCGATAATCTGATTCGGAGCGATAGGCAGGACATCATGGACGAGTGCACGGACGAGAGGGCGGTCAGATGCCGAAACGATATAGCAGGTGAAATCATTGGCTTCTAAATACGAAATTACTTCTACCATGGGTAAATAAAAAGCTTCGCCATAAGTCAAATTCGTCAAGCCAATAACCGGTTTTTTCATGAATCCCTGCGCGTAAGTATCCAGCGATTCCGGAGTCATGCCAGCCAGTCCGGCGTATAAGTTATGATATAGATTCTTTTCAATTTCCGGAGGAACTGGTTTTCGTTGAGAAATGGCATCCCAATAGGCTTGAGCGAATTTTTTATCTTCCTCAGATACTTTGCAGTTCGGGTCATGAAGAACACGGTCGGCATAGAAGACACCATCCGTATACGACGGAGTCCGCTCTCCTAAAAGTGTTCCATCCATATCGAAGACCGCCAGGCGGTGTTTTACGGGGATGAAGTCAGGATTTTTAGGATTTGTTACCTTTTGGACATATGCTACCAGTTTCTTCTTGGCAGGTGAATCATTGTTCCAATACTGAAAGTTTCCAGCTTGATCGACATGAATGGCTGCTAACTCAGCCCGGCTGGCACCTTTAATGGTTCCTGTCATCCCAAATCCCGCCAACATAGCCGTAATGGCCAATATAGATGCAAATTTTTTTCCGTTCAAGATGATCACCTCAACATAATAAATTTTGTATCTATTATAACATGTAAATTTCGCCTAAATAAATAGGACAGATAGGAGAAAAACTGGCATCTCGTACGTGATAATATATATTGGAAAGAAAGAGCAGGAATTAATCGTTGCTGTGTAGAATATCTTCATAAAAGCTGTCTGTCGGGCAGCTCGTGCGAAGTAATGGTGTAATCTGAGAGGTGATAGCATGTCTCTGAAAAATCAGAAATTGGCTTGTGTGCAAGCTTTTTTAGAAGATCGGGCTTCTGAACGGCTCATGACGCGTTTATTGGCTGATGCCGGGGAAAACTATGCCTGGTTCCGACGTCTGGCACAGCATATGTTTCGCAGCCACCTTTCGCCAGACGAACAACGGGAGCTGCTGGAAACGGCTAAGGCAGATACGCAAGGAGACCCCGAGAAACGCCAAGCGGCTCACGATGCCCGTCTGTTGCTGCTGAAATCGGGAATGTGTCTTTCCATCCATGAATCATGGTATTTGCATAAGGTAAAGCAAATGCCCTTAGAAAAAGCCTTTCGCCAAACCATGACGCGTATCGTCGTAGGCTTTGGCCAGCTCATGTCAGAACCGGACATTCCCAACGATTTTGAAATGCAGCTCTGGTATCGGATACAAGGGTAGATATGAAAAGCTATTGCAATTTCTCGGCTTTTTCGTTATGATGATACATATGTGTAATTTTTACCTTAGCATTTATTTACAACAGGAGGAAATGGGATGGGTTTTATTAAGGAATTTAAAGAATTTGCCATGCGAGGCAATGTACTGGACATGGCAGTCGGCGTTGTTGTCGGCGGTGCCTTTGGGAAAATCGTTACGTCTTTAGTCAATAACATCATTATGCCGCCTTTCGGCGTTCTTCTCGGGGGCATCGACTTTTCTGACTTCTTTATCCCTTTGAGTACGGAACATGTTGAATCGTTAGCCGAAGCGAAAGCAGCCGGAATTCCCGTTATTGCTTACGGGGCTTTCCTCAATACGGTATTAGAATTTCTGATCATCGCTTTTGCTATCTTTATCGTCATCAAACAGCTGAACCGTTTCCTTCCGAAACCAGAACCGGCTCCGGAACCGCGGCTTTGCCCGTTCTGTCGTCAGCCCATTGCTGATGACGCTACGCGCTGCCCGCATTGCACCAGCGAATTGCCGGCAACTGTTTCGGAAAAATAACATAATCAATTGTTTCGGAAAAATAACATAATCAATGGGGGAATGGTAGATGACGGACAAACAAAGCATTGCATTAAAAATCAACGATTGGTTAAACGATTGCGTGGCCGAAAGCGGCGCCTTCTTTTTGAATACCGTAGAAGATGGCCGACCAAAATCGCGTCCCATCAGTTTCCACATGCTGAGAGATGGGGTTAATTATTTTGGTGTCGGTGCCATGAAAGAAGTCTATCGCCAAATGCAGGAAAACCCATATGTAGAGATTTGCGGACTCATGGGAAAGGGGAAACTCTTTTTCCGTTATTATGGGAAAGCTGTTTTTGAAAAAGGCGATGAACTGTCCCAAGAAGCGCTGGCACAGCCTGGCTATCCAGTCATGAAAAAAATTTATACCCCTGAAAGTGGCAACCGTTTTGCCGTTTTTCATTTAGAAGAAGCAACCGCTGAAAAACGGGCAATGATGTCCGTATTAGAAACATGGAAATTATAAATAGCTAAAACTATCTCAGAAAGGAAGTGTTTTTATGGCAACACATGCATTGTGGACTCTCTTACAGCAACTAAAATCTGATTACGAATGGGTAGAACTTAGCCATCGCCTGAACAATGACAGTCCGTATTGGTCTGGCATGCCCGAAGGTTCCGTCGAAATCGGGAAAGTTGTCTTTGATTGGGGAAATCCCATGCTGGAATGTTTGATCCAGACCTTCAAATTTCCCGGCCAATTCGGCACGCATATTGATTTCCCCGGCCATTTTGCCAAAGGGACCGCACTGTCTGAACGCTTCGGCGTACAGTACATGGCATATCCCTTGGTCGTCATCGATGTCAGTGAAAAAGTAGCCCGTGACGTCCATTACGCCGTTACCGTTGACGACATCAAAGCCTATGAAGCGGCTTATGGAGCCATTCCGGAAGGCGCCTTTGTCGCACTGCGAACGGACTGGTCGAAGAACTGGCCGGATAACGATAAGCTCTGCGGCTTTGATGAAGAAGGTAATGAAAATGCCCCGGGCTGGTCGTTAGATGCCTTGAAATACATCTACGAAGTCCGTCATGCCGCTGCTAACGGCCATGAAACCTTTGATACCGACGCATCTGCCGTCGCAGCTGAAGCAGGAGACCTCATCTGTGAACGCTACGTCCTCAGCCAGGGCCACGTCCAGATCGAACTCTTGGATAACCTCGACAAAGTAGCGCCTGCCGGGGCCATTCTCCTGGCAGCTTGGCCCAACATCGAAGGCGCTACCGGACTCCCGGTCCGCGTCGTAGCCATTACGCCGAAATAAGAAAAGAAACGATTTTTTCGTAATGTAAAAAGAAGGGTAAAACAGCCTGACGACTGGTAAATAATGCCAGCGGTCAGGCTGTTTCTCTGTTTATTAGCTAAATGATAAGTGATGGCGACGTGATGGTTCGAATTGAAAGTTTACCAGAAAATAAAGGAAATCCGATAGCTGTTGGCGAAAATATTAAAGAAAGGAAGGTTATTCCTCACGGTCAGCATACTCTGTAATATAAAAAGAAAGGATTTTGAATATGAGCTATGGAGAAATGGAACAGCAATATACAGTAGCACTCCAAAAACTGATAGAGTTGCAAAAAAAATATGGATTGGATTCCACGGAAACGCTGAAAGCGCAAAAGAAACTGGCAGAATTTCAGGTGGTTACGCCTTTATTAGGGGAATTCAGCACTGGGAAAAGTTCCCTGATCAATGCAATGCTTGGAAATAAAATCCTAGGGGAAAACATTACCCCGGAGACTGCCGTCCCTACAGAAATCTGTTATGGGGAACAGGAAAAAGCGATTATCTATTCGAAAGATAATGAACCCTCCAAGGAGGTGACATTGGAGGAATACAAGCAGTGTTCTTTTTCAGCTTCAGAAACGCATAAGGTTCGACTGTATCTCAACCATCCATTTTTAAAGGAAATTGAGACCGTACGGATTGTAGATATGCCGGGGTTCAATTCCGGGATTGAACTGCACAACCGGGCTATTGATGAATACCTTCCAGAAGCGGAAGCGTATCTGCTCACCTTTGATGCCCGCACTCCGACTATTTCGGAGGATATGGCTAATTTTATCAAGGAACTTAAGCTTCATGAAGTTCCCGTATATTTCTTAATAACAAAATCCCGTGCTGTTACAGAAGATGAATGTCGTATTTGTACAGACCGCATCCGTCAGGATGCAGAGAAATATCTGGGACTTCCGCAAGTATCCATCGGGGTCACCAATGCCAAAGGAAAAATAAAAATTCTGGAACCCTTTCAAGCGGACCTCCGGGAAATTGAAAAGAAGAGCCAGGACATTTTTCGGAAGGTTGGTCAGCAGCAGCTTGCCAAATGTGCTTTCGATTTGCAGCTGTATCTGGATACTTCCATCCGGCAGGCTGTTCTTTCACCTTCAGAATTAGAAGGGAAAATCGAGGAAGTGCAGCAGAACATGGACAGGATTCGGACAAAAATGGAAAAAGAACGCCTTCATTTTGAAGGTCAGATTGGACCGTGCCTGGATACCATCCGTATTCGCCTAGATCGTGCATTGCGGGCAGACGCTCCTGAATTAGAAGATATCCTGCTGCGCCAGGGAAATATTAAAAACCGGGTGATATTACTGGTGCGGGAAGTTATCACGAAAGCTTTTAAAGAAGTATTTACTCCGAAAATCAGTGCGTACCTGGGACACACTTTTCATACACTCCAGATGGGTATTCCTGAAAACATCAATCTGGAACTTATGCCTGAGCAACTTCAGCTTGACCGCATGGTGGAAAATACGACCCGAGAAGTGATAAAAATGGCTCTCCCAGCCATTCTGGGCGTCCTGGGGGTCGCTATTTCAGGAATTATTGGCGGCATCATTGTCGGAATTATTTCTATTCTTGTGGCTCTCGGTTTCAATAAGAAGCGGGAACAAGAAAAACGTCAAATGGCACGACGAAAAATCGAAAGTGAACTGATTCCTACCATTATCAATGTAACGATGGAAAAAGTACAATCGGTCATAGCTGATAAAGTGCAGGAAATCAATGCTGCTATCCAGCGGAATGTACAGCTTCAGATGGATGCACAGAAAAAAGCCCTGGCTGATTTGAAAAAAGACCAGGCTGCTGAAATGGAAGAAAAACAAGCCCGGCTGACAGAATGGCAACAAGATTTGGAACAAGTCAGGGAATTACAGAAAGCGTAAGGAAAGAAGGTATACCGTATGGGAAATATCAGTGCAGATTTTACCCTGCTGAAACATATTATAACGCCCCGGCAGCGGGCACAGAAGCTGCCTGTCGATGTCTCTCGCCTGGAAAAAATTATCCGGGAAGAAATTCCACAGGCTTTGTCTAAACAGGCCCCGGCCAATTTTCCGGAACTGTATTTTGAATTTGAACAGGTATATGGCCAGTTTCATGATTTCCTGCTGTTTGATAAGCTGATTGGGAAAAATGTTGTCGCATTGGGCGGAAGTTTCAGCAGTGGTAAATCCAGCTTCCTGAACAGCCTTTTGGCGCAGCGGATTCTTCCGGCCAATATCGACCCCTCTACATCTGTGCCGACCTATGTCATCCAGGAGGCTGAAGAAAGTGCCTGGGGCATCAATATCTTTGATGTAAAATTGCCGCTATCCTTTCCCGATATCAAGAGCATTGCCCACGGTTTCGGTCGGGAAGAGGTAGATGAGGAATGCGAAAATCCTGTTGATGAGATTACCTTGGGGCATTTGCTTCAAAGTCTCTTTGTAGCGGTTCCGACTCTGCCATATTCTCATATTGCATTCCTGGATACACCAGGATATTCCAAACCGGACAGTGATGCTTATTCGGTCAAGACAGATGAACGAATTGCTCGGGCACAGCTGAACAGCAGTAATGCGATTCTCTGGTTTGTCCCGGCGGATACAGGCACTATAAGCACAGATGACATTGCCTTCTTAAAAAGCCTGGACCACAATATCCCGAAATGGATTATCGTGGCCAAGGCAGATAAGGCGCCTGATAAAGCCGCTGTGGAAGAGCTGAAAAAGAAGATACGTTCTGTGCTAGAAATCAATGGCATTGCTTTTGAGGGTATCGCAGCCTTTTCCCGCAGGAAAAACAGTCAATTTGACCGGAAATTAATAGAAGAGAATCTACGGAAACTGGACGCCGGAAAAAAACAGGTGGATTTTGCCCATCAGTTTAAACAACTGTTCGTGGCCTGCCATGCCTACTATGAGGATGAAATTCACGCCAGCCGGTTACAACTGAGCCGGCTCAATCAAGCGCTGACCCTGGGCGGTGACGTACCGGAAATCACGGATCGTCTCAGTGAGATGTCGACCGAGGTACATAAAGAGCTGGAAGGGCTGCTGGACGCCGAAGCGACGCTCCAGAAACTGCAGCGGGAATTTTTTGCAGAAATCAAATTTGTGTCGGATACAGTGGGCATTGCTATGCCGGAACCTTCCGAAATAGAGTTGCGGAAAGATGAACTCACAGACCCGGCCGCGTTGACCAAAAAATTGCTCCAGAAACCCCAGCAGGCGGAATCCGCCCGGCTGCTGAAAAAGCTGACCGCTGCCATGCAGCAGATTGATCCGACTCCGGGGCAAAAACTTCCGGGAGGCCCGCTTCATAAAGAAGCCTTGTACAACTTGCTGAAAGAAAAAATAGGAGGATAAGCCATGGACAACCTTATAGAAATCAAGGAGAAAGCAAAAAAACTGCAGCAGGAAGCGGATGCACTCTTTGCTTCTTTGACAGAACTGCAACAGGCTTCAGAAAAGAATCCGCAAGGACTTGACATCACAAATATTATGCGGCGGGCAGCCCATTCTCCATTGACCGGTCATCCATTGACCCGTTGTGCCGATAGCCTGGGTATTGAAGCGTATCTGGTTCTTCTTTCAGCCATAGCCATGACCCAAGTAAAAACGGATATAGAGAACCATCCCGTACTGTATCCTTGCAGAGTAGCAGCAGCTCTGGCAGATGGGAAAAAAGCGATGGAAGGGTATTTCCGAAAGGCGCTGCTCCTGGAAGAAGAGACGATTCATCAGTATATAGAAACCATTGCAGATGACCAGTTGGAAGAAGCCTTTGTTCTAGATGCCATGCTCATGACGCTCCTGTATGACAAAGGGAATACAGCAAAACTGGAATTCATTGCTGAACTGGCAGCACTGCTGAATATAACAGAGGCACATTTGACAGAACTGGTGGAAATGGCCAAAGTTGTAGTAGAAACAACATCTTTGAATTGTAAATTCGAACAAATCCATATGCGGCTGGATGATTTACTGTTCTATTTGAAAAAACATCCTGGAATGGCTATCGTTACTCCACGAACCGCGTTCTTTTACCAGAACGAAGACGTTTGGAAACAGGATTTTTCAGAACTTGAAGGCTTGGAAGAAGTATGTTTTGAAGATATCACCCTAGATGGGAAAAATCGGGAAATTCAGGAGTCTTTTTCTTTTTCTAACTTCAAAAAATTGACTTTTCAGCATTGCGTATTTGAAAACTTTAAAGGGGCCTTTAAAAATAAAACACTTTTTCATTTTACATGCTTAGAAAAAGTAGAATTTCTCCATTGCATCGTCAGAAATTTTAGAGCATGGCAAGGTTATATAGAAAAACCCTACTTTTTTACTAGTTTTGATATTTTACAATTATCCATCCAAGCATCAACATTTTCTAATATTGATGCTTCTAGAGCTCAGTGGTGCGATGCAATCATTGGAAGAAGTTGGGGAGATACAAAGCGATTCTTTATAGGGAATACAAGATTTGATGAATGTGGTAGAGAGAAGTATGATTATTTATTTGAATGCAATGTGTCCAAAGAAACTGAAAAATGCAGGATGATAAATTCTTCTCCAATCTAAAGAAAGGAATAGGATTACCTATGAAAACTGTTATTGATTTAATCCAGGAAGTTAAGACGCTGCAGGCTTCCTTTACCGACGTGTGCCGTGATTTGACTGAATGGGAAGCGTCACAGCAACAACCCGTCGAAGTAAACGTTGAAGATTTTATGCACAAGGGATCCTGCTTTCCCATCCAGGGGCATGCCCTGAGTCAGGTGCAGGAACCGTTAATACAGGAGGCTTACCTGACCTTGCTATTAGCTGTAGCGGAAAAAGATGCGGGCCTGCAACTCGAGGAACATCCCCTTCTTTATCCCTGCCGCGTTGCGGCTGCATTGCCTTCACAGCCAGATATGGAATTGTACTTTAAAAAGTCTCTTTTGCTGGATACCCACAGTATATACCAGTACGTGGATTCCATCCGTACTCATCAATTAGAGGAAGTCTTTTTGGTTGACAGCCTTCTGCTGACTTCTCTTTATGATAAAGGAAATAAGGGAAAGCTAGAATTCATTGCAGATTTGGCTGCTCTTTGGAGCGTATCTTCGGAAAAATTGGAAGAACTGCTGCTCATCGTTCAAGCTTCGTTACAAGAAGAAAACATCTTCTGCCATGATTTCCGCGAACTCTGTGCATCGGCTTTTCACAAATGCATGCCCTATTTGAAAGCATGTACGTTGTTGAGTGTCGGTTTTCCAGCGTCTTTTTGCTGCACTACCTTCGGCAAGACGGTGGAACTGACGCCGGAACTGGAACATACCCTATCAAAACAGTGGGCATTGATTAAGGAGAAAAAGGAAGTCCTCTTGAAGGATATCCGGCTTATCCGAAAAAAAAACCAGGAAGAAGCGAAAATTTTTGCCAAGTTAGATACAGATGGATTCAATCGACTGGCAGGTATCTTTTCATTTTCAAACATCGAGAAACTGAGCATAGTAGACTGTCAGTTCCACCATTTTCTCCGCCCGCTTTTTACTGCCAGTTGGGTTAAGAAAATTGAAATCACTAAATCGTCTTTTACCGATTTTCACGGAAGGGTTTTCCGGATAGAAGAAAGCACGGACTCTCTTACCATTTCCCAATCAACCTTTTCGAAATGTCTGCTGGACTTAAAGTCTTGTAATTATAATAACCATGGAGACTATCCCAATAGCTGTATTGGAGATGTCAAAGGACTTCGTGCATTCAAATCTACGAAATGTCGGTTTGATTCATGTTACCTTACAATGATAAATAATAACCAAAGAACTAGGGATATTTACTTATTTTCACAAGGGTATTTTTATGTCGGGAGTAGATCTGATTGGTATAGTTGTTATAATGACAGAGAATCTTGCCAATTCCAAGATGAAGGCAGCCAAAGAAACAATTCCGCAAATATCTTCCCATAAAAGAAAGAAGGTCCATTTATGTCTATTACTTTTGCTAAGACCGAAGAAAAGGCTCGTGCGTTTCAACAAATGCAGGAGATATACCAGCAGGTTGCCAGGGATTTGCAGCCCGTTGCTGAGCCAGAAAATCTAAAGGAAATTGAACAGCTCGCCAACCATTTCCAGACTAAGGTAAATGATTTCTTCCGGAAGGACAGAAAGCTGAACCTAGGGATAGTAGGCCGAGTCAAGGCCGGCAAGTCTTCCTTTCTCAATATGCTGCTGTTCCAGGGGAAAGATGTGCTTCCCCGTGCATTTACGCCTAAAACTGCTACGTTGACAAAAATCGAATATGGCCCGCAGAACAGTTTAGAGGTGAAATATTATTCAACCGAAGAATGGGAAGAACTGAAGAAACTTGCTAATGCAGAGGATACTAGTGAAGTCGGCAGAGCTGCCCGGGAACTGGTTACTGCCCTTAAAATCAATGGAATTAACGCCAGGGAGTACACGGAAAAAGGAAGCGAAAAAGTGGAATTCCCTTCTGAAGCAGCGATGATGGAGACTCTCAATCATTACGTAGGAGAAAATGGGGAACTGACCCCTTTGGTTAAGAGTGTAGTCCTGACGCTTAACCGGAAGGAACTGGAAGGTCTTTCAATTGTCGATACGCCGGGGCTCAATGACCCAGTTATTTCCCGGACCTTGCAGACGCGGGAATTTTTGGAACTTTGTGATGCCGTCTTTTTCCTGAGCCCGGCTTCCAATTTCCTGAATCAGGGGGATGTAACGCTGTTGCAGGCGCAACTTCCTCAGAAGGGAGTCCGAAAGTTAGTTCTTATCTGCAGCCGTTTTGATGAAGGGCTGGTGGATGCCAGCTATGATTTTGACAGCCTGGAAGAAACGCTGGCAGATACAAAAAAGAGACTCCGGAACCAGGCGCTTAAAATCTTCCATCCGAAAGACACTGACCAGACAAATATCAATACGGAAAAACTGCTGGAAGCCTGCAAACATCCTCTTTTCCTTTCTTCCTTATTCCACACCATGATTGGACGTTCTTATGAACAGTACAATGCCCTGGAGAAAAAAGCGTATGATGACCTCAATGAGGAAACGCAGGACTTGGATGACACCTTGATACAGGAAATAGGGGATATTAGTGCGATAGAGGAAGAACTGGCCGCTATCGTTCAGGAAAAGGACAGCATGCTAGCAGACAAGGCCGAAAATTTCGTCCCTGCTGCCCACCAAGAACTGGCACAGGTCCTGAAAAATCAGCAACGTATTGTTCTTCAGCATTTGAATATCCTGGCCACGCGGGATAAAGAAGCCTTACTGAAACAGCGCCAAAAACTTCAAAATCAAATCCATAGCATCCAGTCACAACTGGAAACAGAATTTGGCAATCTGGATACCAAAGTAGAACAGATGAAAATCTCTTGCCTTCAGGATCTTCGCCGGGGCAGCCGGGAATATGGCACTGTATCAGATCGGACGGGCACGGAAACCAAGACAGAATCCTATCGGGTCAGCAATTCATGTTGGTATAAACCTTGGACCTGGGGCTCATCTCGTATAGAGTATCGTAGATATGAATCGAACTATACCTACGTCGATGTAAGTGATGCCTTGGATAACCTGCGGAATTACGCCAATGAATCTTCCGGATGTATCGAAGAAGGATTTGCCGAAACCTTGAATCTGAAAAGCTTTAAAAATCAGTTGTTGAAGATAATCGTGGAACACTTTGATTTGGGCTCGGCAGAATACAGTCCGGATTATTTCCGGTTGGTGACAGAACGTACTTTGAACAACATTCGCTTCCCAGTAATCCACCTTACCCTGGATTCTTTCCTGAACAAGATATCTTCCCAGTTTTCCGGAGAAATCCGGGATGGAGAAAAAAGGAATGAGCTGAAAAATCTATTGGCTGCTACCATAGGAGATATGTTTACGTATTTGGCTCAAGAACTTGAAAAGGAAACCCAAAAATTTCATGAAGAACTGAAAAAATGCAAAGAAATATTTGCTCAGCAACTCATGCAGGAGATCAATGATGACTTTGAAAAAATCGTGAAAGCCTGCGATGCCAAAGAAGCCAGCATACAGAAACTCCAGGCCTGCAGCAAAATATTGGAAGATTGGACTAGGGAATTGAACGATTGACGTTGTAATGAGTACCAGAAAAAATTACTGCGAGAGAATATCATTTGAAATAAAGTTTTAGGGAGGACCCGTCATGCGGGTCCTTTTTTATCCCATTAAGGCTTATTCGACAAAAGTTGCAGAACAAATTGAAACCGGTGGGGATGTAAACTCGTTGCATATCTCTGAATCCTATGATAAAATTAAATTAACCTTAGAGGTAAATGAGGTGAAGCGTTGCAAGTTCAGTATAAAAATAAGAAAATCTACAAAGTATGTACGAATGCAAATGCTGCACGTAGGGAATACGGCGAAAAAATGGCTGGGAAAATCCACCAGCGTATTGATGAAATCAGCGCAGCTGATACGGTGGAAATGTTGGTGCAATTTCACATCGGCAGGTGTCATTCACTGACGGGTAACAGAGAAGGACAATACGCGATGGATTTAGTGCATCCTTATCGACTGATATTTACCAAAAAGGGCTATGAAATCCAGATTGCTGAAATACAAGAGATTGTGGATTATCATTAGCGATTAGGAGGAGTGAGAGTCATGTTGGAAAGCAAAAGCTATATTGCTACGCCGCCGGGTGCAACAATAAAAGAACAGCTTGGCAACCGGGGCATGACACAAAAAGAGTTTGCAAACCGGATGGGAATGTCTGAAAAACACATCAGCCGGTTAATTAACGGCGAGGTGCATCTGACTCCTGAAACAGCTGAAAAACTCGAAATGGTGTTAGGCGTGCCGGCTTCTTTTTGGAATAAACTGGAAGCTATCTATCAGGAAAAATTGGCAAAAGTAAAGTCGGAAAATGAAATGGAAAAAGAAAAGGCACTAGCAGCAAAATATCCCTATAATAAAATCGCCAGTTGGGGGATGGTTCCTAAGACGGCTGACTGGAAAAAGAAAATAATCAATCTATGTAAATATTTTGAGGTCAGCAGTTTGAAGTTACTTCAAAATAAAGAACTGATGCCAGTGGCCTGCCGCAAACTATCGGATACTGAAAAAAGTACGTATATTATGATGACTTTAGCTCAATACGCAAAAATCAAGGCCAGGGGAATTCAAACGGAACCGTTTTGCAAAGAAACGTTGCAAGAAAAACTTAAGGATATCCGGGCATTGACTATGCATAAGACGAGGGATTTTGACGATGAATTGGCGAGTATTCTTAAGTCATGCGGCGTTGCTCTCGTGTATTTGCCCAAAATAGAAGGTTCTTTTCTTCATGGGATTAGTTTTTATGACAATAACACGGATAAAATTGTCATTGGAGTAACCATGAGAGGAAAATATGCTGATAGATTTTGGTTCAGCCTATTTCACGAATTGTCTCATGTGCTGAAAGGGCATATTTATCAGCGAGAAGGGACCACGGACGAAGATGAAAAGCAGGCGAATGCTATGGCGGCTGAAATTCTGATACCGTCTGAAAGGTTAAAGGGATTTTATCAGAAACAGGATTATTCCTTTGGGGCCATACAACAGCTTGCTGAAAGCGTTAAAGTCGGCATAGGTATTGTTATCGGCAGACTTCAGAATGATCGTAAAATAAAACAGAATCAATTGAATCAGTACAAAATAAAATATGATGACAAAGCCTCATGAGTTAATAATGAAAATGCCGCCACAGGTGCTATCTGTGACGGCATTTTTCCTTTTCCAAAAAAACTTCCCACTATGTGTCCAAAACTTCCCACAAAACTTCCCACTTTTAAATGAAAAATTGGGGGAATTTGCAAACATTAGCAAAGACTTACAAAGCACAAACTAACGTAATAACTGGCTTAATGAAGCCGTTTATAAAGTTCTACAAAGGCTTACAAATATCACCAAAATATTACTTACGATAATTTAACGTTATCGGAAGTAATAGCGTGTGAAAATCCCTCCCCATGGCCTGGCGCCTGGAATTTTCTTTATTTCATCATATGTGCTATTTTTTTCGATGTTTTTCAATTTCATACCTCGAAAAATTTTTTTAAAAATTCTTTACATCCCCTCAGCACATATCATAGATTTCTGCTGCAGCTGTCTATAATTCGGATGCTAAGTGACTTGTCGACAGCCAATAATACTGTACAGAAAATACTGTACAACGACTATTATGATGATATGGACTGGCAACTGCATATTACTGAATGGATTTGCTTGTAACTGCATTTTACTCAATAAGCTGCATATCGTTGATTTTATCTGCCTTTAGCTGAAATACGCTGCACTTAGCTGCTTTTCGCTGAATACAGCTTTACTAATAGTTGATTAAGTCAACTTGATAGTTAAAAATAAATCGCTTGGCCTTTTTTGGGGTCCGGCGTTATAATTAAGTATTCCAATTATCATTTTAGGAGGATTTTTTTCGCCATGCAGCGTTTTCTTTCTTATGAGAATACCATTTTGGCCGTGGTCATGATGGTGTCTTTTATCAACCCTTTTACGAGCAGCGCCTTGACGACGGCCCTGCCGGGTATCGGCACGGATTATGGTGCTACGGACGCTCAGCTGAGCTGGGTCATCGAATTGTTCCTGATTTCTTCGACGGTGACGATCATGCCCATCGGCAAGATTGCCGACCGCATTGGCAAGCGGCATGTCTTCTTTTTCGGGATTTCTGTTTTCTGTATTTCTTCCCTGGCCGTATATTTCGTCTCGTCCCTGGAAGGTCTCTATGTACTGCGCCTCTTGCAGGGCATCGGCAGTGCCAGTATTTTTGCGACGAGTATGGCTATCGTCTCGCTGGTTACGCAGCCTGAACGGCGTGGCCGGGCCATGGGCTTCACCATTGCGGCGGTCTACTGCGGCCTTTCGGTGGGACCGGCTCTGGGCGGCTTCTTTTCTTATTATCTGGGCTGGAAAACGATTTTCTACTTCATCGCCGCCGTCTGTGCAGCGGCCTGGGTCATCGCAGCCGTATCCATGACCAAGGAAGAATGGATTGTCAATGCGAACGGTAGTCTGGACATGCCGGGCAGTTTTCTCTATGCCGTGGCCATGATTGCCGTCATGGTGGGCTTGTCGGAAATTATTTCCCTCTGGTATGCAAAATATATGATTGCCGTCGGCCTCGTCGTTTTCCTCGTCTTTCTCTACGGCGAATGGCATAAAAAAAGCCCGGTCCTGCCCGTCCGGATTTTTGCGGACAACCGTGTCTTCTCCTTCTCCAGTTTAGCGGCCATGCTCAATTACTGCGCGACCTTCGGCATCAGTTTCCTGCTTTCCATTTATCTGCAGCGCATTACAGGCCTCAATGCCCGCGATACGGGGCTGATTCTCCTGCTGCAGCCAGTCCTGATGGCCCTCCTCTCGCCGTTTACGGGTTCCCTCTCGGACCGGATCAATCCGGCGATCCTCGCTTCGTCCGGCATGGTCCTGATTACCATCGGCCTGGCCTTACTGTCCGTCAACGTTTCCTTCCCGTCGTTCTGGCTCATCGCCCTGGCCCTGATCATCATCGGCATCGGCTTTGCCCTCTTCACGGCGCCGAACAATAACGCCATCATGGGCTCTGTGACGCCGAAATACTATGGGGCGGCGTCTTCCGTTGTCAGCACGGTCCGCCTCATCGGCCAGGTCCTGAGCGTAGCCATCATCACCCTCATCCTTTCCCAGAGCGGAACCGCAGGCAATGCGGACTGGCTGATCGACCATATCCAGGAAGCCTTCATCGTTTTCACCATCCTCTGCGCCATCGGCATCGTACCGTCCGCAGCGAGGAGTAAATAAAAAAGAGGCCTTGCGGCCTCTTTTTTGTGGTTCGTTTTGGCGACGCTGACGGTCGTGCCGTCGATGACCTAGTCTTTCCAGGTGACGCTGTAGACGCCGCTGATGTCATTCGTACCTTTAGCGGCTTTCTGGGGCATCGTGCGGACGCGGACGGTCGTCGAAATCTGGCCTAATTTCTGGAAGCCCAGATCTGCCGTATCTTTGCTGATCAGGGAAATGTAGTTGCAGCTGTAGCCGGCATCTTTGGTCAGGTAGAGCGGTGCAAAACCTGCCGTCTTGGCTGCCGCCTGGTACGTATCATATGTTACAATAGGATTGGGGACACCTGCGAGACGCGCTTCTTTGGCCGGGCTGGCAGCGAAGGAAGCGGACGTCAATATTGTGTTCCTGTAGTATGCATAAACGTTTAACGTTTGTCAAGACAATGGAGGGATTGTTATGGAATCCATAAATAAATTATTTTCGTTACAAGGAAAAACCGCCCTTGTCACAGGCGGTTCTTACGGTATCGGTTTTGCTATTGCCAAGGCGCTTTCGAAAGCCGGTGCAGTCATTGCTTTCAACTGCCGCAGCAAGGCGCATCTGCAGCAGGCTCTCTCTGATTATGAAAAGGAAGGCATTACGGCGCACGGCTATCTCTGTGATGTGACCGATGAAGCAGCGGTCCGGGCCATGGTGGCAGAAATTACGGAAACCCTGGGCCCTATCGACATTCTCGTCAATAATGCAGGCATTATCAAGCGCATCCCCATGTGTGAGATGAGCACGGAAGATTTCCGTCAAGTCGTCGACATCGACCTCGTCGGGCCTTTCATCATGGCCAAAGCCGTCCTGCCCGGCATGATCCGCCAGGGCCATGGGAAAATCATCAATATCTGTTCCATGATGAGCGAACTGGGCCGGGAAACGGTTTCAGCTTATGCCGCCGCCAAGGGCGGCCTGAAAATGCTGACCCGCAACATCTGTGCCGAGTTCGGCAGCGCCAATATCCAGTGCAACGGTATCGGTCCGGGCTACATCGCCACACCCCAGACGGCTCCCCTGCGCCAGCGCCAGGCCGACGGCTCACGTCATCCTTTCGACCAGTTCATCGTCTCCAAGACGCCAGCCGGCCGCTGGGGTACGACGGCAGACCTCGAAGGGCCGGCCATCTTTCTGGCCTCGGCAGCATCGGATTTCGTCAATGGCCATATTCTCTATGTCGACGGCGGCATCCTGGCCTATATCGGCAAACAGCCCTGATCAGTGTGCTGCCGTTTTGGGAGAAGTAGGTACTTCTTGGGCTTTCTTTTCTTCGATTTCATGCCAGAGCTTATCTGCTGCAGGATGCCATTTTTCCGCATAGGCTTTACATTTCGCACAGAGGTGTTCTGCCGTTTCCGGCGACTGGAGATCCGTCGATTTGGCACCGCTCCGTTTGACCATCGCCGCTAAGTACTGCGGATTTTCCAGCATCGGGCACGGGCGCAGATGGTTGTGGTTGAAAGGCTGGCCTTTGGCATATTCCTTGAAGAGCGGCTGCTGCAGGCATTCGAGCAGGCTCTGCTTGTTGATGTTGGCGCTGGAATAATGGATAAAGACGCACGGTTCGACGTCGCCGTTCGGGTTGATATGGCAGTAGTTGCGGCCGCCGGCGACGCAGCCGTCGATGTACTGGCCATCGTTCTGGAAGTCGATGGCAAAAATCGGCTTGCCGCCTTTGGTGCCGCGGATTTCACGGACGCGGCGGACCATGTAGGCGCGCTGCTTGGGTGTCGGCAGGAGGTCCAGGGAAGCATCGTTGCCGACAGGCATGTAATGGAAATACCACGTGAACCAGACGCCCTTCTTGATGAGGAGGTCCAGGAATTCGTCGGACGTGACCGTATCGATATTCTTGCGGGTATAGCAGATGGACGTGCCGAAGAGGATGCCGTACTTGCGTAAGAGGTCCATGGCATGCATGACTCTGTCGAAGTCCCCTTTGCCGCGGCGGCTGTCGTTGACGTCGCGGAAGCCTTCGATACTGATGGAAAAGCTCAGGTTGCCCACGTCGGTCACGGCTTTGCAGAAGTCGTCGTCGATGAGGGTGCCGTTCGTAAAGGCGTGGAATTCGCAGTCATTGTGCTTCTTGCAGAGGCGGATGATATCCCATTTGCGCATCAGCGGTTCGCCGCCCGTGAGCAGGTAGAAATGGCAGCCCAGTTCTTTGCCTTCTGTGACGATTTTATCCATGACGTCAAAGGAAAGGTTCAGGGTGTGACCGTATTCGGCGGCCCAGCAGCCGATGCAGTGCAGGTTGCAGGCACTCGTCGGGTCGAAAAGGATGGCCCAGGGGATGTTGCAGTGATACTTTTCTTTGGCTGCATTGCGGGCGCGCAGGCCGTAGAAGGCCGATTCGAAGCCGAGGTCCATGACGGCCGTCTTGACGACGTTCGGGTTGAGCGTATCCAGCCCGTTATTGAGGAAGCGGAACCATTTGCCGCCTTCATCGATCAGCCGGCGGGCTTCGTCGAAGGATTCTTTTTCAAAGAGGTCCCCGAAGAGGTGCTGCATGACATAGGATAAACGTTTCAATGTTTTTTTGCGGTCTGCCGGGTTCCGTTCGGCCATGATGCGGTCGACGAGGATAGAGACAGCCCTTTTTTCGATACGATGGGCTAACTTACTCATTACCAAGTCATCTCCTAAAAAATCAAACAATTGAAACGGCGCTGTTTCTATTTCTTTGTATGATTCTATTATACACCCGTTAAAACAAAAGTCTATAGGTAAAAGTCTAAAAGTCAAAACAATTCCATTTTGGTCTTTCTTTTACTTTTCCCCAATTATCCGTTATAATATGATATAAGATACTAGATAAGAAAGTAAAATTTATTAATTATTTTATTAAAATTTAATGCCATTCGACAAGAAATATTATAAATGATACGATGTACGTAATAGCGAACTTGTGGTACCGTTGGTTTAGAAAGGTTGATGCTGGGGAGGTGACCCGCTCTTAAATCAATTAAGAGTTTAACAGGGTTCTGCCAGCTTCGTAAAAACCAACCAAGCTACACATGCAACCGCCCAATAGGCAACATTTGCCGAAAACAACGAAAAAAGTATTCCCGAAATATGACATACTTGTACGTTTTTAATTTACTTTTGCTTAGGGGGAATTTTTTATGGCAAAGAAAGAGAACAAGTTCAAGGGGTATGACATTTCGACGCAGGCCGTCCATACGGGCGTCGGCTATGATGCGGAAACAGGAGCCGTCCGCCGGCCGCTGCACATGGCCAATAGCTACAAGCTGCCCGATGACCTGTCGAATGTCAATTATTCTTCGACGGATCTGTTGATGTACGCCCGCAATGGCAACCCGAATCAGCACTGGCTGGAAGAAAAAGTCGCTGCCCTCCACGGAGCCGATGACGCCATCGTTCTGGGAAGCGGCGTCGCCGCCCTGCACGCCCTTTTTTGGACGCTCCTCAAGACGGGCGACCGCGTCGTTTATCCGAAGGTCAGCTACATGGCTGTCTACCGTCTCTTCCATGAATTATTCAATAATAAATTCGGCGTCGAAACGGTCATGGTCGATATGACCGATCTCGACGCCGTGAAAAAGGCGATTACACCGGGGACGCGTCTGGTCCATGTCGAAACGCCGGACAATCCGACCGACGGCATCTCGGATATTGCGGCCATCGCCAAGATTGCCCATGAAAACGGGGCCATCCTCTCCGTCGACAATACCTTTGCCTCGCCGCTCAACCAGCATCCCCTCGATTTGGGGGCTGATTTCGTCGTCGAATCGCTGACGAAATACATCAACGGCCACGGCGATGCCCAGGGCGGGGCGATCATTTCCAACGATTTGGAAACGATGGACCGGATCCGCTATGAAGCGCAGGTCAATGTCGGCTCTGTCATCAGCCCCTTCAATGCCTGGCAGATTTTCCGCGGCGCCGTCACCTTCCCGCTGCGCATGGAACGCATCAATGCGTCGACCCAGAAAATCGCAGAATGGCTGGAACAGCGCCAGAATGTCACCTTCGTCTCCTACCCGGGCCTGCCCAGCAACCCCGGCCACGAACTGGCTAAAAAACAGATGAAGCACGGTTTCGGCGGCGTCATCTCCTTCGGCATCGCTGCCGACGACAAGGCTGTCGAACGCTTCTGCGCGGCCCTCAAGGTCGTCACCTTCGCCGTTTCCCTGGGCCACGACGAAAGCCTTATCTTCCCGCAGCCGAGCTACGATGAACGCATCAATCTCTATCCGGAAAAATTCCGCAAGGGCTTCATCCGCTTCAGTATCGGCCTGGAAGATCCGGACGACATCATCGGCGACCTCGATCAGGCCTTGAAAGCCATCGGTTTATAAGTTATTCCCAGGCCTTCCAGACGTCCGGCACGTAGCCGACGGTCGCCTTGGCGCCGTTGCGCACGATGGGCGTCTTCAGGACCTGCTGGTTCTCTAAGATTTTGGCTTCTTTCTGGTCCTCTGCCAGGTATTGGATGAGGGCCAGCGTATCCTTATCCTTACATTTTGGGTCGAGCAATGCGTCGATTCCGCCTACAGCTTGTGCTACCTTGCGGAATTCGCCTTTGCTCAGGCCCTTTTCTTTTAAGTCGACGAACTGGACGGGGATCTTCCGTTCCTTGAAATAGCGGACGGCTTTCTTCGTGTCGAAGGATTTGTTCGTGCCAAAAATCTGAATATTCATTTATATCATCCTTTCAGTGTATTTTTATAGTATAATATAGGAAAAAAGGAGGCCTGCCCATGGATTTAGCGAAAAATTCGGCTGCAGTACAATAAGATATCCTGGGGAATCCAGGCAGAGACAAAGCGCAGCAGCGTCGAGGCGGCATCGGGGGTAATCACGGTGCGGCCTTTTTTGATGCCCTTAAAAGAGCGGCGGGCAATGCTTTCCTTGGTGCCGGCCAGCAGGTAATGGCGGAACTGATGCTTTTGGTCCGTCGTACTGGCAGTCTTGATGAATTCTGTATCTTTGACCCAATACGGACAGACCGCCGAAACGAGGATGCCCTGCGGCGCCAGCTCTGCGGCCAGGGCCCGGCAGTAGCGCAGTAAAAAGGCCTTACTGGCGGCATAGACGGCGAGCTCCGGTATGGGCAAAAAAGCAGCGCACGAAGCGATGAAGGCGAGATGGCTGCCCGGGACGCAGTACGGCAGGAGAAGCTGCGTCAGGGTAATGGCCGAACGGTCATTGAGGTCGACCATGTTTTCCAGGATACCTGGCGGAATTGAGGTGACGGGCCCCATTTTGCCGAAGCCTGCGGCATGGAGCAGATAGCGGACGGTAAGCCCTTTTCCCTGCTTTGTCAATGTATCCTGCAAAGCGGTAAACGAGGCATTTGCCGTCAAGTCGAGGGGCAGGATGCGGCACGGTGTCTGCAGCTTCTCTGCCAGCGCTTCCAATTGAGGCCGGCGGCGGGCGATGAGCCAGAGTTCGTCCAGCCCTTCCCCATCGAGGAGCTTGGCATATTTCTCCCCCAGCCCGGACGAAGCACCGGTGACAATGGCTATTTCCATGAGGCTCCCTCCTGACAAGAACGATAATACTGCAAATACTCGGCTTCAACGTCAGCAAAGGGACGTGGCTCATAATCAGGGATGCAATATACCTGCGGTTGTTCACTGTCTGGTTTATCCTGCAAGAGATACGTCAGGTCATACCAGAGGAAAGCATTATCAATTTCTTTGAGAAGCCGCGTTTCTTCTACTGTCAAAGGCTGTCCTAGAAATTTTTCGTAAATGACGTCGAGCAGTCCGGATTCCGTTTGCCGATAAATCGGCATGAGCTGCTTCATCGGCCGTGGTACGTCAGACATATAACATTCCGTCGCATCGTGCAATAGGGCTGCCAGGACCAGGTGAGATGGCAAATTCCTGGCCCGGGCCTCCTTGGCACATTGCAGGCAATGCTGGCCAACGGAATAAAAAGTCGTCACATGGCCATTGCCCCGACAGATGAGCGACAGGGCGTGGGCAATGTCTTCGATACAGATAGCCTCGGGATTGGGATGGGTAATGTCGAAATGTTTTCCACTGTAGGTAGTGATTTGAGGAGACATGGTGTTTAGGTACTTCTTTCTCTGATTATTTTTGTGTTTGGGGACATATTATTCCGATAAGTATTAATTATCGGAAAATCTAGGCTTTAAGCTAAAATTTCTACATCTTGCCGCCGCGTTTGCCGCCATGATTTTACAAAATCGAATCAAGTTTCTTCATGGCTTCCCGATTGCGCTTATCTGTAATGGTATCGTAAATATTAGCCGTCGTCGCAATCGAAGAATGGCCTAGACGCTTGGACACGTAGTCGAGCTCGATATTATTTTCCAACATCATCGTGGCATGGGTATGGCGGAAAGAATGGAAGCTGCCGCCACCGAATTCCTTTTTACACCACATATTGAAATAGCGCATATCATTGCTGTTCATCGGACGGCCGTCTTCGCGGGTACAGACAAAATCGCTTTCGACGTAATCGTCACCGTAGAGACGGTGGTTCTTGGCCTGCTGGGCCTTATGGCGGACCAGGGCTTTGTATAAAGTCTCATTAAAGGGAATCGTCCGGACCGATGACTTGGTCTTGGGCGTCGCCTTGCAGACAGGGATGCCTTTTTTATCATATAAGGTACTATCGACGGAAATCGTTCGGTTTTCCATGTCTATATGAGACCATTGCAAGGCCAGACATTCCCCGACACGAAGGCCTGTACAATAGGCAATCATGCAGGGAGCGTAATATTTATGCCCCAACGGAAAGGCGTGGAAAATAATCTGTATCTGCTGATGCGAAAAGATGACCGGCTTTTTCCGGGGAATGTCAAATTTCGGCATCTTGACATTGGCCATGGGATTCGTTTCGATGTACTGGCGGTTGGAAACGGCCCAGCGCATGGCATCATTGAAGACCGTGAAAATCGACTTGACCGTCGAGCGGGAATAACCATCCTGCTTCAAGCTGTTGATCCAGTCCTGGATTTCCGCCGTCGTCAGCGCATCCAAAGCTTCATTCCCGAAACGGGCACCAATATGCCATTTAATGATTCCCGCATAGGAATCGTACGTATTGGGCCCTAAATTGATACGCACATCTTTTTCCAGCCATTCCAATAAAAAATCCATCATCTTTATGACTGGCTTTTCCGAAACCGCTGCTTCATCGAGAGCCTTCATGGCCTGCCGATAGGCTTTAGCGGCCTGTGCATACGAAGTACCGCCGACGCGTTCTTCCCGCAGCCTGCCCTGACCATCTTCCGTCGGGACTTCAATCGTATAATACCATTTCTTGCCTCGTTTTCGTAAATACATATGCGGCACCTCCTTTGTTTACTATTGTACTATGAGAAAAGACAAGATGCAACAAATGTTCCTGCAAAATTTGCCGATTTAAGGAAATTTAAACAGGCACTCCATGTAATAACTCACGGAATAGTTAAATTCTCCTTATAAAGGCATTTACGGAAATTATGTAAAAATCCGGCAAAAAAGAAATTATGTTCGGCGAGGTATTCGCCCCATCATCGAACATAGTTTCTAATTGCTTTATTTGGCCGATATGGTAAAATAAAAACAGAGATAGTCCGATGGCGGAACATCGGCTCTCCTCTGAATGTTGTAATTGAAGAAGGCCGTGTACCGCAAAGGTATGCGGTTTTTTTCAGTTCATAAATTATTTCTTACTAGCTGAAATAACCAGCACAATAAGCGTAGCAAAAGCTATCATTAATGATAATGCTTCGTATACACTCATGCCGATCACCCCGCTTTCGCGAGGAAAACCGAATACATCGAACTATCTCATGAGAATAAGTTCATCATGTTTTTAGACAGACTTCAAGAAAGGGTCGCCAGCTCGTGTTAGTCTTAAGGGGATTTAACATGAGCTGGCGGCTTTTTTATACTTGAACGAACGTTTTCAATGGATTTTTTGCTGAATGTAAAATAACTTATCCAGCTGGTCTGTCGGCAGCACGTTCAGGTGGGAAATGTCGTTCCGTGCCTGATAGGCGCATTGGAACCATTCGTCGTCTTTTTCTTGGAAGAAGAGGCCCTGCCCCCTCAGGTAGTGCTGCAGGTGGCGGAGTTCCAGGTCCGTAGGCCGGTTCAGTTCTTTTCCGTATTCGTCCTGCTGGGGCAGTATCTGCTGTATCATCGTTTCGTATTTCCGGACCAGGTAACGGCGGATGTCTTCGAGGATGGGCAGGACGTGCTGCATCTGTGTTTCCAGGAGGATTGGCACCAGGTCGACCGATAGCTTTTGTTCCTGTATGACTGTTTCCGGGTGGAAGTACAGGTCCTGCCGGGCCAGGGCCAGGCAGAGGCGGCCATCCATGCCGGCGATTTTGGCGATGATGTCGGCGGCATAGTACTGCTGACGCAGGTTGAGTTCTGTATCGCGCAGACAGGTCATGGCGAAATACTGGATATCATAATGATAGAGGTAGTGCTTGCGGTCCAGGAGGTGTACACCGGCCATCTTGTCCCAGGCTGCCAGGACCGGAGAAGGGGCCCGGAAGACCCAGG
>ULXQ01036958.1_pt1 | contig 29220 bp, 30 predicted proteins | sample 1961481 | NCBI WGS metagenome assembly ULXQ01 (sample SAMEA4835843, study PRJEB28245) | human gut metagenome | biome: gut microbiome; material: fecal sample | place: Denmark | collected 2008 | reverse complement strand
TATCTAATTCTTACACCTTTTCCATTTAGTACTTCACCTCTAATATCATCAGTTTTACATAAATACAAGTCGTAGCCAATGGCTGTAATATCGCAATATCTTGGAGGAGTAATGACTTTTCCACTTGGTGACATCAATCCATACCAACCAAGTTCTGCTTCATATTTTTTGCAATTTGCAGTCTTTTGATAAGGTGTTGGTTCTGCTTCTGCCGTTTCACCTGTTAAATTACCCTCATCATCATAGTTCTTTGCCGTAGTATATCGTATTTCATCGGTGTCATACAATAATCTGTCAACATTACTAATCAAGAAAACGTCAATCAACTCACCTTGCAAATTGTATTTGCGAAGAGTATGGTCTTTCATTGTTGCTGTAATGCTATTACCAGAGATCCATAGGTCTGCTTCCATGAAAGGCAATATTGGTTTCAGATTTTCTGTAAGAACACTCTGCATACCTCCTTTACTTACTACAAAGAAAGAATCTTTGGGCGAAATAGCATCATATTCCGCTTTCAACATCCAATTTCCTTTTTTGTCTATCAAACCAAATTTGTCACGTTTGTTGTTATGTATTACACAATGCCCATTGTGGAATACATATCCTTCCGCACCAGTGATATATGGAATGTTCAAGTCAATAACGACATTTCCTTTGGAGTCGATGAATTTTATCATTCCGTTGTCATCTACTGAAGCCAAGCCATCAGAAAATACCCATGCGTGCTTGTACTGAGGCTTGATGGCTATTTCACCTGTCAGCATATTGAAGTAGCCACGAGCATCGCCGTTACTATAACAGACAAGCGAGTCGTCCCCCAATGGTTTTGAAATCCAATGTATGCCCTTGACAGTCTTCTTGCCATCACGAGTCTCCACATATCCATCCGTCTCATAGGCCCGACTATAGTAAGTGGCATTTCTTGACAGGTACTGCGAGTCATAGTAGGATTCATCCAAATATTTCGCAGCATTCACTTTCTTGTAAACAAACTCGTATAACGCATTACCTCCAGCACATGCAAACACAAACATGATGAACGCAAAACAGCCTCCAACAACACGTCGAATAAACTTGCCATACTTAGATTCATCCTTCATTCCAAGTATCACGGTGAACCATTCTGCTGTTGCAGCAATGATACCTGTTAAACCTTTCCAAAATAAAACAATCGTTCTTTTTAGGGTTCTCTTTCTTTTTTCCATATTTATATGATATTTTGTGTTTCAATTATTTATCTGTTGATGAAAATAAAGCAAAAGAAGTAACCTGTCTCATCGTCAAAATATTGCTATTTGATGAATCTTTGCAACTTTGGTTTCAAGTCCTCATGCTTGGAATAATCGAACATCAAACATTTATTAGCTTCCTTGAAAGGTATAACTGCATGGTATTCGCCTGCAGCAAAGCAATCAATCTGATAAGGATGATATGTCAAAACAATGCCTTCTGGCAGTACGGCAAAGTGAGTCAAAGGAAAATCCTTCTCGGTAAATGCCTTTTCGTTGTAACCATTCCATCCTGCCCAATCATCGCAAGAATAATTATGTACAAAAAATGACCGCATTACATCGTCCATACCGCTTGTATCAATCATTGGACAATGGAAAGAGAAAATGCTATGCGTGAAATCCTCCCATGAATTTTCACATTCATAACAGAAATCGTATTCTTTCTTCAAGCTCTCCAATGCTAAATGCCGAAACGGTTGTACCATCGCAGGTTTTACAGAATTGTTGACATCCAGCAATCCGCCTCTTCGCTTGTCATATGTGATGTAATACTCACGAGGCAAATCATGAAGTCCTCCATTGTAAAGGCTTGCCCAATAATAGTATGTGGTATAGTCATCACAGTCTGCCACTTTCCTCACTCTTATATCGCAAGTCATTCTGAGCTCCAACGTATCTTCTATTTGATACTCTGCCCGGCAGAGTTTCTCCCACAATACGCCATAGTCATCCAAAGAATGCTGCATATCTTTTAACGACGTACACTTGCCTACAGGAATGCCCATATTGTTTTGCAACTGATAGAACACGTCATCCCTGATAGCAGCCATCATCCATTCACGGATGGCTTTATCAGAATCAGCATTACCTTTAGGTATATCCAAATCCACACTAAATCCGGCATCCACACTTTCGTACTTGCTCCTTGGCTTGATGTAATAATCCTTTGTAAAATGTTCTATATACGCATCCGTACTGCCACCCATCTTCTTTGCATTGTATAGGTCGGCGAATGAAACTTCCTTTGTTTGTGCACCGGCTACTAATTTCACAAATCCTTCATTATTTATTTTTCGACAATATACATCATCTTTAAGTCCGATACATTTTCCATCAGAGAAGCAAATCGTATCAGAACTTGTGAAAAGGTGTAAGTTTTTCCACTGACCAAGATAATAAAGTCCAGACGCACTGCATGGAGATGAGAACAATATCTTTCTATCCTTGATGTCATAAACATCATTGTCATCAATGCTCACATAGTTGACGGTATTGTCAATAGAAGTGATACTTGTTGCTCCAATTTGAGGATAATAGAAGCCATTACGTTCATACTTTAGAAGGTAGCATGGTGTCTTTTCATCGGAATGTTCATAGTTCCAAACGATAAACAGACTGTCACCAATTCGTTCTTGAATAGTGAACGTATCACCATCTAAAACAAGGGTATCTTCGTCAATGAACTCCCCTTTTAATCCGACTCCCATACGCAAACCATGACAGCCAGTAAGAACTGCAAGCATAAGGAATATAAACAGAAGTTTTTTCATAGTGTAATATCATCCGTCAATTCCATATCATCGTATTCATCATCCCAGTATATCATTGGTGCCCATTCTTCCCTAAATCCAGGGAATTGAAACTCTCTTAACTTTTCCAATTTGTTTTCAACCTCATCTTTTGACTTTGCAAATACAAAGCTACGATGCCAATAATTGTCGCTGAGATAATCGCATTCATCAAACCAAAGATGATGTCTCGCGAGCTGTCCTACATATACACCATCCTTGGGCTTTTCCTTACACGAATAGTCTGCAATCTCGTAAATATCCTTAAATGTAGTTCCGAGGACATGTATCTGCTCTGTAATCTTAATTTTCTTCATATCGATTTCCCTAATCCGTGTCGGGCACAACTTTTATTGTTACTTCTTTCTATTCATCAACCATTCAATCAGTAGGTTCACCTCTTTGCTCAACATTCCAATAGTTACTGGAAGTTTATGTGGACGAACAACAACCATACCGATGGTATATTTCGGATTATCAGCAGGGAAGCAACCTACGAATGTAAATTCGTCCGAACTTCTTTTATTGTCATCACATTGTAGAATGTTGTATATACCTGCCAGTTTAATACCTCTTGGAGCAAGCCGATGTTGTATGCCTGTCTTCTCAAAAATGCCAGTAGCTATTTTCTTGACATATTCCAAAGATGATTTTTGATGATACATTTGGTTAAAGGAGATTGCCAACTCTATAGCATTACTCTTTTGGATGGTATCATACGCTTGTTCCCATAAATCCGCTCCATTTGGCATGGTCATGAAAGCCTTGTACATTCCGATTCGTGACTTCATCAGTAACGCCTTTTCAAATGTAACTTTTCCATAGCCACCTCTTCGCCAATTATGGTCACGTATTTTTAGACTATCATTAACTTCCAATATTCCGCATTCGGCATCGACCATTTTCCCTAAAGACGTATTTGACTTCTCTAAACATTTTGCAGCTATAAAGGGTACAAAAATATCTGTGGAACAAACCTGTTTCTTGAATGGTACATATACCATGTCACCACACCATCCACAATCGTCATCTAACTGTTTCTCCAATGATGCCCATGCTAATACTTCTGATGTTGTGGCATCAATAACGGCTATTTGCCCATACATACCATCTGTTTCTAACATCATATTTCTATCTAATAGGTTGTAGCATGAGTCTATAAGTTCTTTGTCTGCTAATGGACAAATTTCAACACTATCGTTAAAATAGGAAACTTCTTTTCTCTGAGCATAGACACCTACGCAATAGAATATTAGCATAAATACCAATAATGTTCTAAATGCTTGTGTTATTGTTTTCATTCCGTTTCTACACCTTTAGGTTGTACAATCAGTTCCAATCGCTTGATATCGTCTTCTGTCAGCTGGATGTTTCCTCCATTTCTGTAATAGTCGAGCACTCTTTCAGCACCATGGCGTCCCAATACAGCATGTTCTTCTGCTTTCATATAATATTCCACAGCAAGTTGCTTGTTTGATTTGCCATTCTCATCAGGCTCATAATAGAGGTCGCCAAGAATCAGATTGGCGAGAGGTACACGATGAGCAATTATGGCAAGCTTTGTTGCATCTGCTCTCAGCCTGCTTTTCCAGTCAGGTATGGTAATCAGCAGTTCTGCCAAGGAACAACCTTGATATGCAGCCTCTTTAATCATATTTATCCCCGATATTGTGTCGCCTTGGTCAACAGTAATCATTCCGAGGAGAGTCTTTGCTTCAGGACTGTCGCTCGCACGTAGTACATGCTCTATGCTGTCTGAATCCTCTTGAATATACGACTTATAGCCATCCATTAGGAGAAATAATGTTTTGTAATCATTACCATCTGGCAAGCCGTAGATATAGTCATCCATGCGATTGATTGCTCCACGCCACTCAGCCATGTGAGCCATAGTAATCATTCCGAAGAAATCCTTCTTCACACCGATACCATCTCGATAACAATCTGCCAGTTTCAGATATGCCGAACCATCGCCCCAGCGAGCTTGATAGAACAATGACATGATTGAGTCCTGCGGACTTACAATCAAACGTTTCTGTTCTGTCAACTTTGTTGCAGAAGCCATTTCTTCCATTATTTGTTGTTCCGAACAACTTGCAAGGAACAACATCATTATCATATATACGAACCAATTTTTCATCTTAAATTTCTTGTTTTTATTCTTACTTACTCAACATAGCATTGGCCTTTTGGGTATAGTCAGCAGCTCTATCTCTTGCTTTGTCTGCTTTATGAGAATATACCAAAGTTTTGTCTGCCATATTCCTCGCCCTGTCTTGATATATCTTCGCCCTGTCATATTTCTTCTGTCTTACATAATACTCGGCCTCTCTCAAATTATTTTGTGTCTGTCTGTTATAGTAATCCGCCTCTCTTTGGTAGCTTTTCGCTTGCTGCAGATAATATGCAGCTTCACGCTGATACGCTTGGACTTGGCGAGTGTTGTAGCTCAAATTTTGAGCGAATCCAAACGCAGACAACATAGACAGAACTATGCACACAATAAAAGTTCTCATAATCGGAAGTGATACAACTATACAACGGTAGACAATTATTTATGGCAGATCTTTGCATGCTTGCAGTTCTTGCAAAAAGATTGCTGATAAACAGTTCCATTTGTTATAGGAGAGAAACCTGGGCAACTACATCCAACTGTCCCCGAACAATGTTTACCTTTAAAAGATAGTCCATTTGAATTCCCTGCATCAGTTTGGGTGCAAGTCCACGATGCTCTCTGTCCATTCGGATATGTGATTACATATGTATCACCTCTACACCATTGCCATCTCCAAGGGGTTGATGGACCAAGAATGAAAGCAGCCCCAGCACGAAAGTTAAGTGTTTCACTATTGCACAATCTGTTGTTTCGATACACAGCACCTGTTGCATTGAAATTGTACTGGCTTTGGTTTTGTATCACCAAATACATTCTTCCATCCTCTAAATATTGGAAATGACAGGCAACTTGGCTATATGCCATCGTACAAATGACAAGGCAAACTATCAAAGTTAAAAACTTCTTCATATTTCAATACCCTAATCCGTGTCGGGCGCAACTTCTAAGTTTGTTATTTGTCTGTTTATGAGATATAGAGTATAGAAGTAACCATTTGCTATCAGAAATTATTTATTTTGTGATTTTCTGCATTGGAAAACAAAAAGCAGAAGACCATGGAATACAAACTACATAGCCTCCTGCACTCTAAGCCTTTCTGAACGCCCCTATTTGCTTGATTATCTTTTCAAAGTGAACTTCTTTACAACCTTACCTTTTCTGTCAATGGCACCATAAAGATTGATTTCTTCATCATCTGTCATACCGAATCCATCTTCATCACGATAGTACATACCATCAGGATTGAGCTGCCATTCCACTTCTGCCACGCCATTCTTATATTGATATACATGACCAGGGAAATGAAACGAATGCGCTTTTGCTCTTTCAAAAGCATCTTGTGGAAGCCCTTTCAGACTATCCCAGTCAATATCTTCGTCAGTCACAATTTGCAGTACCTCATCAATAGACATGAATTCGTATGCACATTTCGCTTCATTATCCAACAAGTAGCGAGGTTTCCAATATTCTCCAATCACTTGATTCACCAAGGTCATTCCTTCGCCAAGGTCACGTTGCTCATATGGGCAATCCTTATATTGAGGAGCACATAATCTTTTGTACAGTTTTTCCTCTTCTGATATATCCGTATCATAGGTGTTTCCATCTTGATACAGCAAATTCCATGGATTGCCACAAATGATTTCTGTAGCCTCCTTCTGACCCATAACAAAGTCTTCATTTTTTGTCCCATACTTTTTCTCAACCAAGAAACGTAGCTTTCGTATTAAATCACGTTCTTCCTCATTCGCAATATTGTAGGCTTCTTGAATAAAGCGGTCGTAATAGTTGGATGAACTTTCCTTAGCACTTCGCTCCGCAACTTCTTTGTCAGACTTGTAGTTTATAATATATGTGGCATAAGCTATAAGCCGTCCACGATAACGAGCACTACTGAGGTTTGGAACATTATCCAACAATTTATGATAATCATCTTTCTGTTGAACGAGCATTTTGATATTCCCTGTAGATTTGTTTTGCCAACCAGTCTTTGTCTTATCGCATGACTTACAGCCGAATATAGCAGCAGCCAATGAAGCAAAATTATCACCATCAATAACATCAACTGTACGTGTCACCATCTTTTGGATAATATCCGGCGTGTCCTCGGTCAAGGAAACAGAAAAATTCAATGTCGCAGCTCTTATTTGGTATTCTTTATCTTTATCTATTTGACAAACAGTGGTATAGAAAGAGTCTCCTTTTTGTACAAAACTGTCTATTCTTTTCACTTCATACATAGAAGATTTCGCTACTTTACGATTTACAGGTATAGGAAAAGGTATACAAACTATTATTCTGTTTGCTTCATAGCTTAACGTAACATTAAATACACAATATTCACCTTGCACTTTGAATGAAAACTCATCGCCTTCACGATGTGGTTCTATATCTGCCGAAGCAAACATTTTTATAATGCAGTCTTCAAGAGTAAGCTCCTTTTGGGTATCTTTACCTTTATTTTTGAAAAAATCGAATATTCCCATAGCTCAATGATATTTGTATTTTAGTTTTACTAACTAATCAGTAATTTCCAACAATTGTATTCCTGTTGTCCTTACATTACTAAAAACTTTTAGGTCAAATACACTTTTAATGTAATGAGCAGTTCTTGATTGACAACCCATTCGTATCATATCAAACACCAAGGCACCATCGATGCTTTTAATAGGACATGATCTTTCCAAGTTTGGCATATACATATCGTCGCAGATGAAATATCCTTTCCAGGTTGCATAGTTTTGCCCTTGTGCATGAAACCAATTACCAATTCGCATATCACGCTCTATTTTATAAAAGCGAACTGGTGAAGGTCTCAATGTGGCCTTGGTACACTCAAATTTAATATCCTCTTTATGAAATATTGCAGAGCAGAACTTAATGCGTTCTATCACTATTTGTGGCATTTGACTTACACGAATCTTTCCCATTGTATGAATCGGGTTGTAGTAAAACTCATAAAAATCTTTCGTTGCCAACACCCAAAAGCAATCACTAATATATAGAGTGTACCCTTCTTCCTTTTCCAATCTGTCTACCCAATAGAAAGGCACATTATGTGGCGATAAAAATTCTCTCATATTAACATGCCCTAATCCGTATCGGGCGCAACTTCTAAACCTGCAGGGATCTACTGTTCATCCCACTGTTTTAATTTTTCATCAAGTACTCTTGCCTTATTAATCAAATTACTCATGCTTTCATTATCATTAATATATGCCAACAATCTATCTTTATCCCCATAAATGAGGTTTGCTAACACATCACATAGACAATGAGGATGCAACAAATGTAAGTCAAGATAGCCTTTGTCGGTATTATGCGTATCTTTTCGAATTTCCAATGCAACTGCCCTTGCAAACCATTCCCCATTTGGTAATGCAAAATCTTCGATGATATTCTTTTCTATATATTTCATAGTAGTAAGCCTTTGGGATAGAGTTGTTGTCACTTGCCGAAATTGCCCATAAACTACATCTTCATTTTTAGCGAGTTTTGGTTTCTTCCGTCCGAATAAAATCTTGAAATATTCAAAAAGTCTCATCTCTCTTCCCTGATTAATAATCTATACCTTCTGTGATTTTACCATCACCACCGCAACCTCCACAAGTCCCAGTTCCATTGCAAGCTCCACAATTCCTATAAACTGTTTCGTCTGAAGCAAGGCTCATAGCACTAACCTGTTGCCCTGTTCCATTACATGCATGACAAGTTCCAGTTCCATTACAAGCTCTGCAATATTCTTCATGAGGCTGACGCTCTTGGTCATCAGTCGTGTTTTGTTGCATTGTGGGAACAGAAGGATAGTAGTAAGTGTCTGATGAATTTATGTCACTAACATCATTTGCACTACTGCCAGGCTCTTCTGATTCATCATTTGATGAATTTTCCTCATCTACTGATACCACATCAATATCTGTATTATGACTATTGTGTGTTTTTGATTCACAACCTGTCAATACGATGGCGACACATATAAATCCAATCACAAAAAATCCTGTTTTCATCATTCAATACCCTAATCCGTGCCGGGCACAACTTCTAAATTTTCAATTCGTCTATTTATGACATACAGAATAGAAAAGTAACCACCTTAACAACTATAAACTTGAAGAAAACAGTTTTACTCTTTCTTCCAAGTATCTAACCGCAAAGTCCAAAGTCTTGATAATATGTGGCACTATGTCCTTGGCAGATTCCTTATCTGTAATCTTGTGGTCATAATCCAAAGATACTTTCGATTCTTTTTTTTCAGACAACAGAACCTTGATGTACTTTACATTTCTATTCGTTTCGTTCACGGCTTCCTTTAGCAACTCCTTGTCATTTGACAGAAGTCCTGCTACAAAAGGAATACAGAAACGAATCATGGATTCATCTTTACCAACCACATAGATATATACTTGTTCTTTGTACTTGAAATGCCAACCCAAAGAAGGTGTCGGTATCGTTTGACCACACATTCGGCGAATCTCGTTTACTATTTCTTCCTGCTTCATATTCACTATAGTTTTGTTTTACTATTTATGATAGAAGAGGGAGAAAAGTAACCATTTCCATCAGTCCAACATTACAAATGCAGCCCAATAATATGGATCAGGATGCTTCTTGCGAATGATTTCCTTGGTCTGTTCAAATGCCTTGCGCTTGTTCCAGTTATTAGCCTTATCAGTAAGCTGTTCATAGAAAGCAATCATAAACTCAGAAGTCACTTTATCATCTACATTCCACAGCGACATGATGATGGTGCCAACACCAGCTTTTTTGAAGGCACGCTGCAAACCAAACATTCCTTCTGCTGTCACTTTACCTTGTCCTGTCTTACATGCGGAAAGAACCAACAAGTCAGTTCCTTTGAAATCAAGATTTGCAATGTCTTTAGCTGTCAGCACACCACCAAGCACACCATCTACATTCTTCTTGCCTAACCAAGCAGCATTGCCTCCAGCAAACACCAATCCAGATAAAGACATCGCATCAGTATAACCACGAAGGAAATCCTTGTCTTTCGCCTCATCCGGAGTATAATAGAAACCATGTGTTGCTATATGCACAATAGATGGAGCCTTGCCATCTAAAGCCACAAAGGACTCAGCATTTCCCTTTGAACCTAAGTAAGCTTTAACACTAAACCCGTTATCCACCAGAGTTTTTTCAATCTTCTTGACTTCATCTTTCGTATTGCGCAAGACCTTAAATCCAGATACACCATATTCAGAACGCACCAGTCCTGCCAAATCTGATTTTTCATACGCCTTACTCTCCTCTTCCATCTTTTGAGGATCCAAACTGTATTGCAGTCCTCCATAAAGCGTAGCAGTTCTATTGATTTTGCTAGAATGATGAGCATTCACGATTTCCCTTGCAGAAGTCAGTCTTACAAAATCATAATGCTGCCCTAATGTCGTTCCATCAGAAAGAGGAAGAGCCTCCAATGCGATGCCGTGCATGACGCCTGATGGAATATAATACACAGTACTTCCTTTAGCAATGCTTGCTTCGATTGGATTCCAGATTAATTTTGAAGCCCTATTCTGTAACTGCTCATAATTATAGAGAGTATAGTTTTGCATACCATCCAGCAGAGAATCCAGCTGCTGTTGGTCAAAACACTTCACCAAAAGAGGATAGCTTTTATCTTTATCATAAATATATGCTGCATACTGACGTACAGAATCTTCCGTTTGATAATCAGAGAAATCTACCACTACTTCATGATCAGCCAGACTATTTCTAACCTTTTCATAGTTTATATCAAGGTATGTCTCATATTCATTGTAACTTTGGCACTTGTGACTTAACTGTTGTTCCAACTCTCTTTGTTGTATCGTCAAACTGTCTATTTCAAGCTTATTATATTCATAGTTGTTTCTCAATACCAGAAGTCTATTGTTTACAGCCAAGAGATTGCGATAGTTGGCAATGTCATCCCCAGTTCCTTCCTTTCTGATGATATCGACAACCGACTTCTCGGTTTCAAGCAATAACGACTTCGAGAACAGCAAGGCATTATAACAGGTTTCAGTTAATTCACTATCGAAGTTTCCGCATTTTACGGCAAAAGCAGCCATCCCACTAAGGTTATTCAGCGTTTCCATCCAAAACTGTTCTCTTTGCGAAGGAGTCGAGTATCGCCAGAGTTGTTTCATATTAACAAGCAAGCAATTCATGGACATACGAAACAGACTATCTGCCTCGTTTATATTTCCGCGAGCACCTTCAATATTGGCCAACGTGAAGAGCGCCTGACTATAAGTACCAGAAGTCTCTCCATATTTATTCCTGCTCGTCTCTACATATTCACTAAAAGTCGCATAAGCATCATCATAACGCTTAAGCATGAAATAGGCTTCAGACTTGTTCAGCAAGCTTGCGAATTTGGAAGGCGAATCTTCCGTTCTCTTATCATAGAGAGTTTTGTATGCTTTATCAAAACACGCTATTGCCTTGTCGAATTTCTTAAAATCGGCATAACAACATCCTTTTACATTATAAAAGCTAGCTATCACTTCCTTGTCTTGATAGGAATGACCAACACCACGTTCCAAACTGTCCAGACACGCAAAGGCTCTCGTACTGTCATTGTCCAGGGCATAGAGTGTACACAGCTTACTGTATGCCTGGTACTGCTGGTCACTATTCCTGCCATTCAAAATTTTAGTTTGCTCAATATAGTGCTTTGCTGCTCTGATAGCATCTTTGTATTGCCTTTGCTGTTGTTTCAGGTTCATCATACTATTATAGTAATTGAGTTTTGCCTGTTCCCGATCAGAGAAAGGCAAATCCAGCATCACATCCCAACATTGCAGCAATTGCGTCTCGACCATGGCAAACTCCTTTCGTGCCAAATACTCATTTGACCAATATAAATGATATATGGTCTTCAGTTTAGCAGAATTGGATACATGATACAGAGAGTCCAACGCTTTCAGATACTGATTATACCCAATTATGTCGCCTACTGTTCGATATAATGCAAGTAAGTCAACCATAACTTTGGATTGAAAGAAATCCTCGTTGGCTTCTGTTGCAATTTGCAAAGCATTCAGATAGTGTTGTTTGGCTTTTTCCCATTCCCCCAATCCAGCTTTCAAGGCTCCCATAGCTTCAGTTGCCTGTATCTGAAAGCCTACATCTCCAAGTTCCCGATAGCCCTTTTGTGCTTTTTCCAGATGTTCATAAGCAATATCAAATTTACCTGCGTGAATATCCAAGGTACCTTGAGCCATCCAATAATGAGGGCGTCCGATTCTATATGGATTTGTCTGTGCCCAAGAGATATATAAAAGCCAAATAAAAACGACAGATATATAACGTTTATGGTTCATCATCTTATCTTTAGTTTTATTTATGTAATGAAGTTATCGTGTCGGAAGATATTGAGTCGGTATCAATACTATCTGCTGGTGCTGTCATTTCAAACACATCGTTTTCATCGCCACGCACATTATCATGAGAAGATGTTTCCACTAACAACGGATTGATGGCAAAGAAGCCGACAACCAAGATTGCTGCTATACTTGAAATCCAAAGCCAAGTCTTTCTGTGATAGTGAGACTTCATTTCCTTTTGAAACTCTGTCATGGCTTTCAGCTTCTCTCCACGGCTCACAATCGCCTGTTTAACATTCTTTGTAAACTCATATTGCTCCTTTTTCTCAGCATCCTCTTCTATCTCTTTCTGAAACTGTGCCTTGTCTTCTTCTGACATAGCATCGTTATGAAGCAGGAACTCGTCTATCCTGTCTTGAAAATTAATATTGTCCATATTCATCTGCCGTTTTATGAGTTCAAATAATTGCAATAAATGTTTTTTGCCGAAGTGCGCAATGACTCCATGCACTTATGCTTCTTTGTTTTGAGAGCGTTCTTTGAATCTATTGTCGGTATTTCCAACAGGATTGTGTCCAAGTCCTTTTCCTCATAGTAGAACTTGCTTAATATCTCACAGCACCGCTCCGACATATGTGATATGACATCAGCAATGATGTCAAGCATCTTGTTGTCCTCCGAATCATACAGCATATTGATGTATTGCTGGGCATCAAATCCTTCATTCTTTATTTTTCGTCCCATTTCTGTTTCTGGGTCAGCACAGGTTGGATGTTCTCTTACCCATTCCAGATACTTGATACGAGCAATCCCCATAAAATAAGTAAGGATGCTGCCACTCAGCGGTTCGTTGTTCTTGCCCATCACTCTGCCATCGCTCACATAAATCTTCCTGCGCTCGATATTCTCCCACATCGCAATGAATGTGTTTTGGAAAATTTCCGTGGCTGATTCCTCGTCAGCGAAGAACACGCCACGATAGTTTGCCCAAAAGTATCGTGAGCAATAAGCATACAGTTCCGACTGTATTTTTCTATTCTTATCGTACATTCCAGCAACAAGCCGGGCTTCTTTCTCCTGTTGCGGTGTACGCATTTGTATTGTCTTTGTCATTCTATTTGTTCAAAATATCAGTTATATTATATTTTCCGATGTCTTCACCAGTCATTTCTGGCTGTTGTGGTCTGCTACTGGCATTGCGGTACACAAACCTTCTGATTCGTTTCATAAACTCTTCATTGCTTACCTTCTCACTCTTCTTCTGCTCAGTCCACAAGGCGTATGTCAATTTGCCAACGGCAGGTTTCTTCATCTCGAAGTTTACTTGGTCGCTTCTGCAAGCACTGATGGTGATCCATCGTTCCGCCAAAGGCTTAGCTTTATCATTAATGATTTTTTCCTTGTCATAGTCACCCATAAAGAGGGATTTAAGCATTTCGAAAGTCTCATATAAGCCACGAGCATTCAGGCTATCTACTACCAATGTATCTTCCACACCACGCACCACCTCGTCTTCATCACCACGAGTACCATCACCACTATGGCAAGCATCTATCACCACAAGGAGTTTTCCTTTTGCACCTATCTTATTACGGATGGCATTGAGATAAACATTCAATTCATCATCCGTCAAGTGCTTCTCACCATGATAAGTTGCGCTTGCTTTTCGACAAGCATCATACGGAATCCAACATTCATCCAGTCCGTCTCTCTCGTCGTTATGCACATCCGTTATCTGTTGTCCATGTCCAGAGTAATGGATATATACCACATCTCCTTGCTTACAAGATGCCGCCATTTTCCGGAATGCCCCAATGATACCAGTCTTTGTTGCCTGCCGATTCACCAATGTCGTTACCGACTTGAATCCTGCGCTTTTCAGCATTGTCTGAACAAGCGGAACATCCTTGTCACCATTAATTTTGTTCCATGCCTTATCTTGCTGTTCGCCTAACCCTATAACCAAAGCTCTCTTTACCTGTGCATGTAACTGCACAGGTAAAAAGAGCAACAAGAGAAAGTATATAAAGATTCTTATTTTCATTCAAATCTAATCATCTTAGCTAATTGCAAAAAATAGTCATTCGACCAAATATCCAACTCTTTTGGATTTCTCACAAAAGGCAAAACATCTGCCTTTACTTGATTCATATCCGCAGTAACAAGTCGTTCGTTCAACTTTTGCAGGAAAGTTTCCTTGTCAAGCTCTTCTTGATTAAATTGCAAGGCTCTTTCGCATAAGTGGGTAAAGTCAAGAGGAACATTATGGCGAACATACCATTCGAAGTCATACCAGTCACGTCCCTTTACCCTGTTCTTCCAAGCACGATATACCAAGGCGTGCATCTTTCCTGCAAAGAGAGTTGGCAAGGTGAAACAGCGTGTCATGAATGACTGGGGGAGCAGAAGCAACTTCTGCTCTGTTTTGAATTTCAATGGAGGTTGGGTGTCAACTTCTATCTTTATCTTAACAGATTTCTCCGTTTGAAATGTAATATCATATACATCTGTGTTGTCTTTCAGAAAGGCAGACTCCACCTTGCCAAAATTCTTCTTGTCCTTCTTTCTGATTTCAACCTCTCTGCCCACCAACGCGAATTGGTCAATGATAGGCTGAAAGTATTGGGTAAAGTCAAAGTTCTCATTTGGAGCAAGCAAGGAAAAATCCATATCCTCTGAGAAACGCTGCAATCCATGGAATATGCGCAAACATGTTCCACCATAGAAAGCAGCCTCATTGAAAAAGCCACCATTGTAAAGACCTGCAAGAATAACCTGCTGATTGACCTCAAAGATAGCATTGCGCTTTTGCTGCTCAGTCGTTATATCATAGCCCGAAAGCATTTGATTGAATATTTCGTTTGTACTCATTTTCTTAAATATTTAATTAGAGTTTCTATGGATTTAGACTTCTTGCCAACCTGAGCGTATCGCTCAAATATGCTTATGTCCATATTCTTAAAATCATCCATTTCCATTCGGATGTCCTCTTCCAAATAGATCTCAACATCTTTCAGATAGCGTAAATTAACCTTGGGAGAATTAGCAATCAAATCGCAAAGTGCTTTTTCGGGGGTTGCCATCAGAAAGGCGTAACTCTGCCTATTGATGCTTGTGATTCCTATGGGAAAAGCTTCTCTTGACATGTTCTTATACTCAAAGCGTCCTACTGGAGTATCAAAACAACGAGAATGCTTTAGTGTCATCGACTGGGTAATATATACAGCTTCTGGGATTAAGCCATAATAACGCAAAGCCGTCTGCATTGATACGTATGAAGGAGCATAAAGATGATTGGCTACAAGTTCTGTGGATAGAGCAACACGAGACACATTTGGAGAGACCACATAAAGCCCCTTCTTGAGGCGGATAATCTTATGAGCCGCCTCAAGATTGCGCACTTTCTGATTCCCAGCTTCAATATTTGTAAACAACGAAGCTATTACCGAAGTACAGACTGGTATGTTACCTATATGTTCTAAATCCAATATCATAGTGCAAAAATAATGCAAGTGCGAGAGCAATGAAACTTGTTTCAATTGCCGAGCCGCAACTTATTTTATGCAAAGATAGCTAAATTTTGAACAGGAAACTAACTTTTACTTGTTTTTCTGTTCAATTTTTAGCTATTTTAATAAATAATTGGGTTACCGACTTGAAGCCGGCACTTTTCAACATTCCCTGCACAAGAGGCACATCCTTGTCGCCATTAATCTTATTCCATGCCTTGTCCTGCTGTTCGCCCAACCCAATAACCAATGCTCTCTTTGTCTGTGCATTTATCGGCACAGACAAAGAGAGCAATAGGAGAAGGTATGTGATGATTCTTGTCCTCATTCGGTGTTCATAAGTATATATAGATCACTTTACAAAGTATCTCATATTACGTGGCAAAGAGACTATATATCATTATATGCATCTTTATCCATCTGTTTTTGTTTTATGCCTATTTATTGACTTTCCATGCCTTTCAAACTGAAATGTTTCAAACATTTTCCATTCCAGTCAAAGACTGATATGATGTTGTATCTTCCTCCGCCCTTGTAATAAGTGTATGACTGAGCAATTGGCAGTTCTTCTTCTGAAGACATCCCAAGGACTCCTGCATTGCACGGCAACTGTATTGTTGGTAATCCGTCGGTGAGAGTTATTATATACGAATAGCAGTTCCTGTCGTCACAACCCTCAACCAAGATTTTATCCTCTTCCGCATTGATGTACACGTTACTTATCGTTGGAATGGATGTGAATGAAACCCTTTGCGCTTTATCTTCATAGCCAAGACATTCATAATCGCTGCGTGGATTTGTAGTCAACAGTTTCAATAACGTTTTGTCTTTCGGCTTGTATGTCCATAATGTCACGACATCCATTTCATTGTATGTGCTGTCTACGTTTGCAAATACAATAAGATTGTATGACTCTGCAGCAACTCGTGCCGTTGTTGGCAGATTAAGCGATTGTATAAGGGATGAAGAGGTCTTATCAACAGGAATATTTGCAAGGACACATGCAAATGTTGCCATTAACATTACCAACAATACAAATAATATTCTTCTCATATTATTCCACTATTTCATAATTCGTATATTCAGGCAACCATTTATCCAAAAGTTCATCAGCCTTACGCTCCATTTCTCTGGTGACATGGCTCTGCACCTTGCCATAAGCTACGCTCAACGACATCACTTCGTCCAACCACCCGATAATCGGTATACGTTTTGCAGAAATCAAGTCAATGGGCAGCACCACATACGCAATGGCTGTGGCTAAAGCCACCTTATCGCTTGCAGGTGTCTTGCTGTCTAACATCACAAAATAGGTAAGCAGCACTGGTCGTGCAGCCACACGTCCTACCTTCTTGGTGTATTCACCTATATAGAACATCAAGTTCTTGAAATCCATTTCGTTCATCTATAATTTTACATATCACATACAGGTCTCACCATCCGCCCCAAATAACGTCCTCCACAACAAACGAATGAGCAACCATCATCAGTTAATCTTAAAACTTGAACGAAACTTTCAATTTGTTTTTTTTCTTTTGGAAAATCTCCACACAAATAATCATTATAAACTATACCTTTTTTGAATCCTTCGATGGTGTCCCAATATGGTAACACGATGTGATTACGATTTGGACCTACAACTTTGTATCCAGAAGTACCACACTTGTACCACGCGCACTTTTTTACTAATTCCATCCAGTCTTTTTCAGTTGGCAAATGACACTTCTTACTCTGAAAAAACATAGTTACAGGATCATAGTCAGTACCAGAGATAGAACCGCCTAAATTTTCATATATATCAGATTTAAAGAATCTTTTTTTTCTTATAAATCTATGATTGTCCCGAGAAAAATCAACTTTAGCGTCCGTCTCTCCCCATGCGTAATATTCTCCAAAATACATACAAGAAAAAGATACTGCTCCTAAATTGCAAGTAGCCCATTTATGCGTCAATCCTAAATCAACGAACTGATATTTCCCAATGCGATAACAAATATTTTTGTTTTTTTCCTTATCCTGACGAAGACTTTTCAATATTGAACATAATTCTAGCTTAGCTTGATTTTCAACATCTTCTATAGAATGCCCACATCTCGGACAAAACAAAGCCTTTGATGGAAGGACTGATTTCATATAATCCTTGCAATTTCTATTTGTGCATGCCTTAAACTGGTTGGTCAGAAACTTCACACCACAACAACGGCAAAACTTGGCATCATCCGAGTTAATAGTCTTACAATGTTTACAAATCATGATGTGTTATTAACAGTCTGTATTCATAAAATCCTGAATATCACCTTCTATTTGATGAGCTTGATTCTGCCACATTGTTGCAGAAATATACATACCATCATCCATACACTGTTGTGCATGTTCTTGAGCAAAATCTAGATTTTCTTGCATTTTATCCAAGGTATTCAAATGATTTTGCAAGTCTGAGATTTCTGTCCCTGTATCAAAAGCTGCTGTTGTATCCATCCAACTCATATCATTCAAACCAATATAATTGAATGAAAATGGATCTATGTAGTTACTTACTACAGGCATTGTTAAATTTGGATCAAATGCTGGTAAGCCCCATTGTGCAATTGCGTTGTCAAAAGGAATGTCCATCTGAGGATAACTTTGGAACATATCATAGAGTTGTGCTCCTTGAGTCGGGTAATCTATTTGGTGGCTATAATCTTGGAATTGTGTAAATGTATCATAATCAACATTTGCTACCTCCGCAAGATGTCCCTCATCCAAACCATTAGCTACCATTTGCTCTGTTTGCTGTGGTGCAGCAACATCTGTTGACACCATAAAACAATTGGAGTCTGCCCAAGCATCCATAAACAGACTTAGGGGATAAGGCTTGGCACACTCACCAGTACCAGGATCTGTCAGCATAACCATAGGATTGTTCGGGTCTGACATATCTATACCTGCCACAATAAGAGCATGATCAGGAGTATTACCCATAAAAATATCTTTCAACCAATCTAAGATGCTGTTGTTCCAAAGTTCACCACTATCTACACCAACAATAACTTTATGACCTTGTGCCAATTCGTTTGCTAGGTCATAAACATTGGCATTTTCTCTTTGGGAACATGGAATACCAGAATCAACAAGAAGTTTACCAATATCTTGTGGGCTTGTTCCTGTTCCATCACCTGTATACCAACCGTGTTCTATTGAATATGCGACACATTGGTCCTCTGTTATAGGGATTCCAAAATCATTCATTATCAACTGTTGCGACTTTATAGCGCAAGTATCAGGATAAGTTTGTTGATATGGATTTGTAAAATCCCCTACGCTGCTTATCAAATTAACATCTGCCATAATTTTTAAATTTAAGATTGTTACTCTAAACTTTTGATTATTGCTATATTTCTCTTCTCCATATTTGTCAAATCATTATACACATTATCATTCAATGGAGTGTACCAACTATACTTTGTGAAAAAATCAGCTAATTCAGGATCTTTGAAAATATAACCATGCTTGGCAAAAATAGCATTTCGTAAGATTCTCAAGTCAGCAGAAGAGAACTTTTGTAGTTCTGTTCTATTTAGTTCATCTTGCGTCCAAGATAAATCTTTTAAATAATCTTCAAGATTAACATTTTCATCCTTGTCAAGACTTGATGCTTCTATTTTAGCTTCTGTATCAAATTCTGAATCTTTTACGATATCACTTGATACAGAGGATGCTTCTTGGTCCGCTAATGGAAGAACTGTCTGTTGTGTAACACCGAATGAGATTATACAAACAACTATGAAAACACAGACAATTACAAGCAACAAAATGTATTTTAAATAACTACTACCTGCTTTAAATCTATTTCCACATTTTCTGCAGAACTTTGCATCATCTGCATTTGGAGTACCACATTTTTCACAATATCTCATTTTATTTGTTTTACTGGTTTATGAAAATAAATGGAATCTATCTTCTCATACTCATATAGAAGTTTCTGTTTGAGAATCACAGAGTCACTATCACTTGTTTGACTGCAAACAGATTTTATCATTTGGGAAGTCTTATTTCTATATCCACACCATAACCTCTCTTTTTCCTTTGTAATTTTATCTAATCGTTTAAAGGCAAAAATTGCAGTAATTCCACAAAGTAAGAGTGCTAGTACAAAACCTACAGAGACACACAACAAGAAACGTCTTATATCTTTAGACTGACATCTGCTTTCATTGTATACAGATTCTTTAAACGAATCATCTATCTTCTGTGAGCCATCTACATCTGACTCAAAATTATCAGAAGTGCCTCCCTGCAAAATATTCGTTCCTATACAATGAGGCTTTTCTGGCTCTTTATGCAAATCAGCAATAATAACAGAATAGTTATCATGAGACTTCTCACCACAGACAGAATCTATCATACTCAAAGCCTCATCAACATTACGATTTACAAGAATAGCTGCCAATTCATCATCACGAAGTGCGTCAACAATACCATCCGTACACAGTAGCAACCTGTCTTTATTATTTACATCAAGTCTGTCAATATCGATTTTAACATCCATTTTACCTGCCATCACACTACGTGTCAGTATGTTTTTATACTGACTTGTAAATGCCTCTTCTTCTGTCAAAATTTCAGCTTCAACCGCTTCTGCAACCTTAGAATGATCTTTGGTGCGGAATTTCTTTATGCAATTTTCATCAAATAAGTAGCAACGACTATCGCCAACATGACCTACCAATACATTATTATTATTAATAACAGCAACAACAAGGGTTGTTCCCATCTTTTTGCTGTCATTATATGTATCAACATTGTTTAATGTGATTAAAGCATTATCTAAAGCATATTGCAAATCATCAGCAGAAAATTCCTTAGATGAATGGGCCAATGTTTCAAACACGCTTTCCGCAACAATTTTACTTGCCACTTCTCCATGTCCATGTCCACCCATTCCATCGCACAAGACTATTACTCTCGTTTGGGTAGGTAGAATGAAATCAGTACTATAAATTATATAGTCCTCATTGTTTTCTCTTATCCCCTTTTTGGAAAAGCCATTAATGTCAGAAATACTTATCATAAGCAAATTACGTTAGAAATTATGATATGCAAACAATGTCCTGCGAGCCACAATATGAACAAAAACGAGTTAGGTTATCTGCAAATTCTTCTCGAATAACTTTACCACATTTTTTGCATTTCCACATTTTGATCTTTGGCTTCTCTACCTTTTTCTCTTTTTGAAATCCTCCACAAAATGAACAAAACTCAACATTGTTGCTAATCAGCTTGCCGCAATGAATGCAATGCTTTTGAACCGGACGATAGGAAGCCGTCAAAGCATCCCTCAATTCAGCACAAGACTGGAAACGCTTCTTCGGATTGTCTATAGTACATCTTTCCACAATAGAAGCAAAAAGAGGGGATGCTATTTCCACAGACGGATCAGTAGTTCCTGTACATAAGAAATGAAGCGTTTTTCCTAATGAATAAATATCAGAATAAAAACCAAGCTTGCCACCGACCTGCTGCTCTGGTGACGCATAAGCCATAGTTCCCTTGAATGTTGACTCACCTGTTTCTGTAACAAGCGTCAGTTTTTCTGCGCCATCAATAATTTGAGCATTATCACCTACAACACGTGCTATGCCGAAATCTATAATTTTAACATAGCCATCGAAGGTGCGGAATAGATTACTCGGCTTAATGTCTAAATGAAGGACATTATGCTGGTGCGCATACTCTAAGCCATCAAGTGTTTGTAGCAATACCTTTTTAACAGTTTCATCATTCATTCCGTTTTTTGCCTTTTGCTTGACATATCTCTCTAGGTCAAGTCCGTTGAGCCATTCCATTTCCAATACAGTGAAGGCTTTCCCAGTATCATCCGTATGCGAGAATGCGTCCAAGATGCGTATTATATTAGGATGATTCAACTTTGACTGCAATTGAATCTCTTTAATAAATTGCTGGCAAAGTCGCGGTGAGTTTTCTGCCTTGTCAGGACGTACAAACTTAAACGCCCGTTCAAAGCCATTGGCATTTACACCTTTATAGACTAATGCCATTCCTCCTTTAAAAGGAGGTTCCTGCAATATATAACCGTTGATTTTCATTTCTTTTTATTTTCGTTTGAATATTAATTTTGTTTTTCCTGCTACAATAAACCAACCATCTTGCAGCATTAGGCTCTTCTTTGTAAGCGGATAAGACTGTAAATCCAACACATCAAGGTTGTTGACAATTGTCGGTTTTGTCTCGCTGCAAGTTGTCAGATTATAATTACAATGCTGATTTGCATCTCTTGTCACTGTTATGGTAAAGTGCTTCCTACTCATATAAGCGTCATTAAAAGAAAAATCTGCACAAGAATCTCTTCCAAAAGTATTCTCACCTTCTTTCAACTGTAACATCTTCCCTTCTACTTGCAATATCCCTATTGGCTCTGGAGGAGGGGGAGGGGGAAGTATCTTCGAAGAGATTCCTCCTAAGCATGTCGCAAAGCGATGATTATATTCACCATGTACACCAACAGCATTACATACGATTTTTACATTGGGGGCGTTATGTGATATCAAATGATTCTTCAACATTTCTGATATGCACGGTATTGCCGTTGAGCCACCAACAAACAGAATTTGGTTTATGTTATTCCAAGTTTTATTAGCGGTATGCAACAAAGAATCGCACGCATCTAACGTAAGTTGCACCTTGTCCCTAATCAATCCATTGAATGTATTTCTATCAATCCGCACATACTCGCCATTTGAAAACATCTGAGCAGCATCTTCTTTTATTGACAAGATTTCCTTAAGTCGCTTACATGCTGCATAATCCTCAAGTTTTCGGGTTCTGTCAAGAGGTTTTCCTTTTTCCTTTTCCGATATGGAAATGTGTTTGTACAATGCACTATCAAAAAATTGCCCACCACATTTTATTCCGCCTTCATGTCCAAGAATATTCAACGACTTGCCATCAGCCACATCAAGGATAGTGGCATCAAATGTGCCGCCGCCTAAATCATATATCAAGGATATACCTGTCCCTTTTCTATCCATTACATAGGAATAATGCAAAGCCGCAGCATAAGGCTCCGTAAGGAATTCCACTTTCTCAAAGCCTGTCCGGAACGCAGCCTGTCGCATTACGTCCTTGCGAGGGTCTTCTTCTGTATATAATGCAGGAACCGTCAGAATTACGGCATTGACAGATTCTCCATTATTCTCCATCTTAGCACATTCTTTCAAGAAAGAGAATATCGACTTTACGATATCCACATATTGGACTCCATACAAATCCAATTTTTCATTTATCTGAAGCTTGAACTCTTGTTTGAATGATTCCGCCATGCTCTGCCGAAAAGGCTCAGCCTCTTGACATACCAATATCTCAGCCTGCGGCATTACACATGCTATCGTTGGAAAATATGGAGAGTTTCCATATTGTACAACGTGTGGTTTGCCGTCAACTTCTATGGCCGCTGCAGAATTGCACGTTCCAAAGTCTATGCAAACCCATCTGTATTTATTTAAGTTCTTTTCCATAGATGTCAATTATAACGTTCCGACCATTGATGACAGCATTCAGATACTTATTCTTCTCTCTCCATGACAAGAAGTCATATCTTGCAGGAAGAAATACGGAATAATGAGCAACGTCTAATATTCCGAATTGACCATCCTTAATAAAGAATACGAACTTCGGCGTCTTTCTCCGCCTAAATATTCCCCAATAAGAATACTTTTGGCAATAGTCAGCTACTTCAGATAATGGTTTAGTCCCTTTAGGACGTTTGGGATAGCCACAGATTACAAAATGCATAATTAAAAATAATGCGATAGCACCGCATGCAAAGGACATGAATATAAGAACTAATCGTCTTCTGTACTCAAATAAGGATTTTTCAGCGGTCCATTCTACAGGGTTTGAGATATACTCACCTGCAGACACTTCTCTTTCATTACCATTATCATCATATACATATTCGAAATCAGAATAGTACCCATCATTAAATTTATAGCTATAAACATCTACATATTCTAAACCTCCATCCATAAGAGGGTCCTCAGTTAGTGTACAATACATTTTCAGTTCTTCATTACCAGCAGAACACGTATTGCGTCCTCTCTGATTATAAACATTATAAGACCATAAACAATATATACATAGAAATAACAATATGCAAATTGGAATTGAAAGCAATACCTTTATGAACCTTCCAACGTTTGGCTTTTTCCAATCCATAAAATTTGTCGGTACAAAATTTAATTTAGGATAAAGATCCATTATATTCATAACCAAACTATCTCCGCAATGCCTGCAAAACTTTGCATTAGCTATATTCTCAGTTCCACACTTTCTACATTTCATATTCGTTCCCTTTTATATCAATAAGAATTGCTTTTCCGTCTATTGTAGCTATCAACATCTGCTCATTTCCTTCCCATGACAGACTATCATATTTTGGATTTAAAACCATCTTAACTCGCTTCGTGTCAAACAGACCGAATTTATTATTATTTTTATCGCCTCTTGCAAAGATAGCATATCTTTTATCGCATGAATTTCTTTCAATAAAATCGCTATCCAACAATTCCTTTCTTCTTTTCCGAAGATAATTACGAAAGCAAAATATTGAAAAGAATCTCATGCCATAATACAGGAAAAGTATTCCAATGATATCAACGATAAGTACCCCTATCTCCATAGGGCCATTGTTATAATTAAACAAAAAATAAGAGTATTTGCCTATGCTGGCAGCCAATATCACCAAATAAGGCAGCCACAACACACTCAAAATCTGAAAAGTCAAGCTATTCTTTATTTTAAAATTACGTACAGGTATAAAACCTATTTGTTTCCACCACGACATTGATGTAAATTCAAAACCGCACTTACGACAATATTTTGCATCATCATCATTTGCACACTGGCACTTGCTACACTTTTTCATAGTTCTTATTGATTAAACAAAAAAGCTTTAGCTTGATTGTATTGGTAATTCAATGTTTGTATGTTACTTCTCAGACGAGAATATGACTTCAGCATAACGTTCATCCATTCACGTTCTTCAGGGTCAGGCTCCAACGCTATATTCTTACGCCAATATTTTAAGCGTTCATCCGCTTTAGTCAACAACTCAGTAGGCGGCGAACCTACAAGCATGGACAAACGTTCTGGAGCTGATGCGCCTTTCTCTCCACATAAGCTCAAGAACTCTTCCTTCACATCGTCGTCCAACAGCAACACATTATTATATATGCGGTTCAGCATCTCGTATTCTTGATGTTCATATACCAAGGAATTAAACAAATTTGTTAAATGCTGCTGAACATTTGAAAGAATATGTAACGTTGAAGCATCCTTCGTTTGGGTTTTACACGACTTGATAGTCAGAGTAATATTCTGATAAACGCTCTCCAACTTGATAAGTTTAGCTCGCATACCAAAATGGCCATACAGAACTTTCTGAAAATCCGTAGCTCCACTTTCTTTAGCAAGTATTTCCTTCGCTTCTTGCAATGTGCAATTAGGTTTCTGCTTTAAGTATTTCCCTAAGACATAAGTACCATATAATCCTATAGAATCTACTATTCTTTTTCTTCCTTCAACAGATATGGACACATCGGGATTAACGCCAACAAATCTTGCCACGGATTTTAAAAGATTCTTTATCACATTATCATCATGAGACATAATTGACTTCAAATCTTCCAGCACACATTCATCCAAAGAATTTGAAGCCAAAAACAGCAATGCAGATATAGGATAAATATCAAACAAGCTTTTACTCAGCATCGTATTCTTCACTTTAAGATTCTGAGTCATTCTTTGCCCAATTTCCAAGGCTGTTCTTTTCCGTTCGAAATCCTCTTGCCATAGAACATCTATTTTTGCCAAAACGCCAACGGCATTCAAAGGTGTAAAACTGCTTTCTGCATTATACTGCCTCACGATGTCGAGGACATTTTCAGAAACAGAATGTGTAAAGAGCATTATCATAGCATCAGGATGTACCTTGCGAATAAAATCAAGAGTATTCTGTGAGTCTTTCCCCCTCAAAGCATCAAGTCCTGGCGTGTCGATGATATTTATATCTTTCAATATCTCAGCATCATCAAAAATCTCCACATAGCTTATATTGTCTATTTCTGACGAACTGCAGTCTGTTGTCCATTTTTCAAACTCGTCGCGGTTCTTTTTCTCAACAGAAGTGCCATCCTTATGATGAATTATGATATCTGATGACGAATCACCATATTTCAACCAACCTACATTATACGTCACCTCTTTCTGACCTGTAGCCATAATCTCTTTTTTCCCAAGAATGGCATTCACCAATGTCGACTTTGAGGAGCTTATCTTGCCGAGTATGGCAAGCTGCATCGGTTCATTTAGTTTAGCCACAGATTTCTTGAACACATCTGCCAAAGCAGGTAGGGACTTTTCCGGCACCATTTGCATAATGCCTTTTAGTCCTTGCTCTATTTGTTGAATGTCGTATAACATTTTCTTGCAATCTATATCTTACAGAGATTTTCTTTAGCCAATTTCAATGGGCGTATTTGATTCTCAAGCATATTTTTCTTGTTAACAGAAATGTTTATCTGCTTTTTCATCTCTGTCAATTCTCCAATCGTCTGCTTCAAGCAGTCCTTATATTCATTAGCACGTTCTCCCAAAGCCTTAAACCATTCTCTTTGAAATTCGCTGAATCTACTTTCCACATAGGTGCGCAAATTCTGCTTCTCTGTTTCTATCTGTGCTTGATAAGTACGACGAAGTTCATTCTGCTGTGTGGTAGTCCCAACATCAGAGGCATTTCTATAGGCCACATAGCTTCCTGCCAAAACAGATGCTATTGCACCAAGAGGTCCAGTCCCCAATACACAAAGCCCCATCATCGCTACGCCCCAGCCTGGAGTAGAAGACAACACGCGCTTGTGTACTGGCACTTGTAGATTAACTTCTTTCACTACGACTTGTCCTATATACTTTTTAGCCTTGAAATTAAGCAAACCAGCAAAATCGTCAAGTTGGGATATTCTTTCAAACGACTTGTTTAACTGCAATGTAATTTCAGAGCTCAACTCATTTATCTTTGATTTTATTTGTTTCCCAAGCCACATACCACCTCCTTCGCTTGTCGCATGCGAATCGTTCAGCAGTTCATTAAAACCATCTGTCGAGAATTTCACACATTCTGTATTCAAATGTAGTATGATTTTTTCTCGCTCCTCAGATATTTTGTCATTGACAGCAATTCTAAATGGCGATTGCGGATTGGACAAGTCTTGTATTTGCAACTCTATTTCCGTCTTTTCTTTTGCCAAACTTTCCAAATCGCAGATTTTAGGACTTTCAATCTGATTTAGCTGCATTTGCAGTGGTAGTATTGCCAAATCAAGTTCTTCAGACAAGTCATCACGAAGTCCTATAATGAGTTCATCCTTAAATCCACTCACCAGTTTGTCTATATTTCCTCTCAACTGAGGGAAATTTCCCAAGCCTTCCTCTTCCATTATACATTCCGCAGACGACACAGAAATCACATCTGGAGCAAATTGACATTCAGACTGTACCTTGCTAATTGTATCCTTGCGGATGTCTTCTACAGCAGACGCTTCTTTTAAGTCAGACTTGTTCAATACGATTAGACTTTTCTTTGCGAAACGCAATACTTTATCTCTGTAAAAAGCGAGTTCTGTAGAAGTCAGAGGCTCATTGACATCTGTCATGAAAATGGCCATATCAGCTTGCGGCAAGAAGTAATTCGTTAAAGCAGCATGCCTTGGATCCAAGCCGCCAAGTCCTGGCGTATCAATAATTACCAATCCCTTTTTAAGTTCTTCCAACGGAAGTGTTATCTCTATACTGACCGTATTATCAATATTCGCAGCATTGCCAACTGTGTAACGTTCAATATCATCTATATTTATCTCTTGTGATTTCAGATTAGAGAAATCTCCATAAAAGCGAATCGCTTTAGGATTTTCGCCGTATCTTATAACAGACACCACTGACGTACATATTTCCGTGTCCGTAGGACAGATACTACGTCCAATCAGCGCATTTACAAATGTAGACTTTCCACGTTTGAATTCCCCACATACAAGAACCACTGTTGGACTGCATACTATTTCATTTAATCTTCGCTTAATTTCTACCACCTTCCTTCCCTTGTTGATTTGAGTCATAGGTGAAGAAATAGAGGCTATAACCTCATTAAGTTTTTTTACTATTTCACTATTCATTTTTGTTGAACTTCTTTTCAATTATATAATCAATTAAAGCATAAGCAACACCAGCAACAATAACAAAGACCATATTGTTATCTGTTATATATGGAATGTCCAACAACCATATTGCTGTCACCACAATATATATGATAACAAATCTGACAAGCTGCCAAAGCCACTTTGACCAAATAAATTTATTTCGGCCAAAAGTTAGCCCCCATACGAGTTCCAAGGCTGGAACAACCATACATAATGCAAATATCCAAAGAAATATCATAACAAAGCCCTAATCCGTGTCGGGCGCAACTTCTAAATATATTGTTTATTTATGGAAGGGATATATAAATAGTAACCTCTAACAGAATTATTTTTTTACGATTTCAATAAAAGCATTAGGAATATAAGCTGTCGCTATTGTTCCAATCTCCTCTATACAAACTCCAACCCTTTGTTGCCCCTGCCACCGTGCAACTCTTCCTATCACTCCTTTGAACGCTCCTTCTGTAACCCTAACCAATTGTCCTTTTTCGAATTTTGGTACTTCGGCTAATGACACGATAGTATTGTCCGCATCAGCAGCACAGATGATTTTTAAACTATCCATCTGATAGTCTGGAACTATCATAGGAACCTTCTCTATTCTGCGACCAACGTGGACGTGACGATAATAAAAGCGGAGAAATGGGAGGTTTACGTTGTCGTAAACAAAAGATTTGAGTTGTTCTTCGGTACCATAAGCGAAGAAGATGTTAGGTAAACGTGACTCGGTAACAACTTTGCGCTTACCTTTTATAAGTTTTACAGTATCTGTAGTAGGATAGAAAGCCGTGATACCTTTGGCAGTCATGTAGTCGTATGCCTTTTTCTCTCTACCATATGTGGTACGTAAGGCATACCAATGAGGAAATTCTTCCTCTTTTTGTGCTTTAGGCTTACTTGCTATATGGGCATTTCTGGTGGACACCCCTGTTTGTGAACTCTCGGCGGAAACTGTGCTTTGAGCTTCGGGGAGGGCGTTGGAGGTAAGTCCAGCGCAAGGAGGGAGTTCACCACCTCCTGAGGTGTGTACATCTGTTGATGTCCATTCATCGACTTTCATATCGGTGCTAACTTTTTTCTAGACAGAAATCCGTTAAATTGCGACAAAAAAAGCGTGGAATCGTCCTGTTGTCCATTCCACACACTGAGGCTCTTCCAACTGCCTATCAAAGTCGAACAGACAACGTCAGAGCCCACGCCGATATGAAAA
>ULXQ01011128.1_pt1 | contig 29789 bp, 24 predicted proteins | sample 1961481 | NCBI WGS metagenome assembly ULXQ01 (sample SAMEA4835843, study PRJEB28245) | human gut metagenome | biome: gut microbiome; material: fecal sample | place: Denmark | collected 2008 | reverse complement strand
CCGGCAAGCCGTGTTCTGCGCGATGCGACAGGGGCCGCGCGCCCGTGCATACATGGAGCAAGCGGCAACGATGCGGCACCGCACACTGGTTGCCTGGTGCCGCCCGGCTTATGCGCGGCCCATGCAAACGTGGGTTGCATGGGCTTGCCCTACGATTGCCTTGTGTGGCTTATCTATTTGCAAAGATAAAATAAATCGGAGAGAATACAAAAAAAAAGGCCTTGTTTTTAAACCGGCACCCCCACCGGGGCGCCACCGGCAAAGCGACAGTGGCCGCAAGCATGGCCGGGCGTGGCATGTGGTGCAACCGGAGCAAAAAAAAGAAATGCCCACCGGGCCTGGCGGCAACCGCCCCGCCCGGTGGGCATCACCCTTCATGCCAAGTAGCTGTTGGAAACCAACCGATAAGTAGCTGTTCAAAATTAACCGATACAACAAACCTTGCAGGTGCCCTCTATGTCTTTGCCACCATCTTGTGTGCTCTCGAGCCGCATACCAAAGTCTAATCCATAGCGTAGCCCGCTACGCTCTATCTTCGGACTTTTGCATGCTTCTCCGAAAGAGCGCACAATTTGATGGCAATTAAACCATCATATATTGGCATCTTATCGTTACCGTCGCCTTGCACGCTCTTGCTGGTTGTTTCCCTGTGTCCAGGCGGTCGTGTAGCCAGCCATGCTCTCTCTTGGGGCTCCACCAAACATTCCAGCAGCCGCACACAATCTGATGATAAAAAATGAACTCACTTAAACTCTTCGGAAAAAGTTTAAATGAGTTCAATTATCAACAGCTACTTATCAAATAAATTACCTTATAACGACCTTCCGGGTTGTTCCGTCAGACATCTTGACTATGGTCAGGCCCTTGTGGGAGGCGTCAACTTTCTGGCCGTTGATGTTGTAACGGGCCACGGCCTTTGCACCTTCGGCACCGCTTTCGATGCTGCCTATCGAGGCTTCCTCGCCACCCTTCACGGATATGACAATCTGCTCGTTGGTCTCACCGGCGGCATTCTTCACCACTCCGGCGGGTATTATCATGTAGTAAGTCTCGCCAGCCTTGGGAGCGAAAGTCATGGTGAAGCCGTCGTAGTCGGAGCCCCACACGCGGAGAGTGTTGCCACCGTTTTCCAAAGAGGCGTTCCATGCGTCGTCCGGGCGCACGGTCTGTCCGCCGATAAGGCTGCCCACGCGCATGTAAGCCTTGGGCGTAGGCTCGACGATGGTTACGGGCTCGGCAAACTCTACGTCGAACTTGAGTTCGGCATATTTATCTGTAAACACGCTCCCGTCGGCCGGTGTTGTCGACTTGTAGGCCAGCACACCCTTCTCTCCTTCGCTTATAGTGCTGAAATAACTGCCCCATCCGGCTTCCCTGTATGCAGCCGCTGTGCCCTTGGGCACCTTCATCTCCGACGTGCCCACTGAGTAGAACGGGCTGTCGTAGTCGTCGTACACCTCGTCTATCACCGGGGGCACGGAGCCGAGGCAGGTAACGCTTGCGAGCTTAGTGGCGTTATGGAAAGCGTGGTTGTATATCATCTTCACGCCCGAAGGTATGGTGAGCGACGTCATTTGCTCGCATCCGGCAAAGGCTCCGTCGTAAACGTATGGCATGTTCTCGGGCAGTGTGACTTCAGTCAGCCTGGTTGCGGCAAACCCTTGCTCGCCTATGTATATCAGGCTGCTGGGGAAGTTGATGCTCTCAAGGGCCGACTGGCAGAAGGCGTAGCTGTCGATGGCAGCCAGACCCTCGTGGAGTGTGACCTTCTTTACCTCGCTGCCCCAGAAGGCACCACCCATGATGCCAACGCAACCGCTGTTGACGTCGACCTCGGCCAGCCCCTTCATCGGCACGGCATAAAGCAGTCTGTCGTCGGCCGAATACAATATGCCACCCACGACATGGAAATTCTTGTTGGCCTCATCAACGGCTATGCGCGACACTCCGCTCTTGGCCACCAGGCCGGAGCCTATCGACTCTACCGATGCCGGGATGCTGAGCGATTCCAGTCCCTCGCACTCAAGGAACACCTCGTCGCCCAACTGCTTCAGTGAGGCGGGCAGATTGATAGACTTCATGGCTGTGCAGCCCCTGAAGGCGGCGTTGCCAATGTAAACCAGACCGGAGGGCAGGTTGACCGTTTCGAGGCTCGTGCAATGCATGAACACTGCACCGCTGATGCTGTCGACGCCATCGGGGATGGTTATTGAGGTGATGGGGCACTTGTAGAATGCCGAATTGCCAATGCTCTTCAGACCGTTGTTAAGGGTTATCTTGGCAAGGCTGCCACAGGTAAAGAATGCGCTTGCACCCAAGGTCTCGACCGACTCGGGCAGCGTTATCTCCGACAGCCCGGTGGAACTGAAGGCATAATCGCCTATATACTTGAGCGACTTGGGCAGGTTTATACTGCCAAGGTAGCTCGACTTGAACGCACCATACTTTATGGAGTCGATTGTCTCGGGCAGTGTGACAAACACCGCGCTGCTGTACCAGAAAGCATTCTCGCCAATGGCTGTGACGGTATAGGTAACTCCGTCGTTGACAACTGTCTGAGGGATGTCGTAAGACGACTTGCCCGACTCTGCACCCGAAACCTCTACCCTGCCATCACCTGTTACAAGGTAGGTTAGTCCATCTTGCGTTGTAAAAGTCTTCTGGGCACCTGCAGACATACAAACCAGTGCCAAACATAAAAGTAACAATTTCCTCATATTTATCTAACTATGTCTAATTTGGGCCCGGATATAGCAATATTTCAAGGCGCGCGGCGCCGGTCCCTTTACACCGCCCGCATGATTTGGGCCACAAAATTAGGCAAATTCACGACCGATGTACACATTGATACACTATTTAACAATAGAATTAACCAAATATTTTCTGTATTAAACCGAACATGTTCGATATATAACTACACAAGGAGAAAAGTATCACAATATTCAGACAAAAGAAAGAATCTGGCACAAGGGCTGCAAAGCCGGGAAACCACTGCCACATACTGCTGCAGCCGGCAAGCGCTCACGGCAAAATGGCGAAGGCTCATGGTTGGCAGGGGGAAGCAACAAAAACACCAACCCTGGAAGCATTATTGCCGATTTGAGGTTAAGAAAACACCGTGGCCTGCCTTATTGCAGGCCGCAGTGCCCCTGCCGCCCCGTAGGGTTCTGCCCGACTTTATGCGTAACCGGTCTATGCCTCGAGCAGAAATCGTATGGGTTTCTTTATCGGAATTGACAGAAAAGCATTACCTTTGCGCCGACAACAAGCAGTTTTCTGCACAAAAACATAACACAAATGGGCATAAACGAACTATACGGAATTTACACCGAACACCCGACGATAACCACCGACAGCCGCAACTGTCCGGCAGGGTCTATATTCTTCGCCCTCAAAGGGGAGTCGTTTGACGGCAACCGGTTTGCCGCGGCCGCGCTCGAAAAGGGTTGCGCATACGCCGTGGTAGACAATCCGGAGGTGGCGGCAGACAAGAGATACATACTGGTGGACGACTGCCTGGCCACATTCCAGGCGTTGGCACGCGAGCACCGACGCCAATTTGACATACCGGTGATAGGCATCACGGGCACCAACGGCAAGACCACAACCAAGGAACTGGTAGCCGCAGTGCTCTCTGAAAAATACCGGGTGCACTGCACACAGGGCAACTTCAACAACGACATCGGGGTGCCAAAGACTCTTTTCGGCCTGAAACCCGAACACCAGATTGCCGTGGTAGAGATGGGGGCGAGCCACCCAGGCGACATCAAGCGACTTGTGGAAACGGCAGAACCCACCTGCGGCATCATAACCAATGTAGGCAAGGCCCACCTGATGGGCTTCGGCTCGTTCGAAGGGGTGATAAGGACAAAAGGCGAACTATACGACTACCTGCGCCAACGTGAAGGCAGCAAGGTGTTCATAAACGCCGGCGACGAGCATCTGGCGGGCATTTCCACAGGACTCGACCTCGTGCGCTACGGACTGACAGGCACCGAGGGGCTGGCCGTTGAAGGGCGTGTGACCGACTGCTCGCCGATGCTGCACTTTGAATGGCGGGCCGGTGGAGGCAAGTGGCACACGGTGCAGACACAGCTCATTGGCAGCTACAACGTGCTCAACATGCTCGCTGCAGCCTGCATTGGCGTATCCTTCGGCGTGGACGAAGACTGCATAAGCCATGCGCTCGCTGCATACAAGCCAAGCAACAACCGCTCGCAACTTGAGGTGACACCCCACAACAAACTGATTGTTGACACCTACAACGCCAACCCAACAAGCATGGCGGCCGCCCTGCGAAACTTCCGCGAGATGAACGTAAGCCCCAAGATGGCAATACTCGGCTCTATGAGTGAACTGGGGGATGCATCGGCCGAAGAGCACCAGAAAGTGGCCGACGCGCTCGATAGATGCGGCATTGGCACCGTATGGCTGGTGGGCGATGAGTTCGGACGCACCGAATGCCCATACCGCAAATTTGCAACTGTAGACGATGTGAAAGCTGAAATCAGGCGCAATCGTCCCGAAGGGCAATACATTTTAATAAAGGGCAGCCACAGCCAGCGGCTCTACGAGCTGCCCGAACTGCTGTAAAAGTAAACAAGGATATGAACGAAGAACAACTGAAACGATATGCACGCCACATCGTGCTACCGGGCATAGGCTCGGAAGGCCAGGAAAAACTGCTGGCCGCCAAAGCCCTGGTAATCGGGGCTGGCGGGCTGGGATCACCCGTGGCCCTGTATCTCGCGGCTGCAGGGGTGGGCCGGATTGGCATAGCTGATGCCGACACGGTGAGCGTGAGCAACCTGCAACGACAGGTAATTCACACCACGGCAGACGAAGGAAGGCCGAAGGTGGAGAGCGCACGGGAGAAGATGAAAGCCATCAACCCCGGAGTTTCCGTCGACACATATTGCACAATGATAGACGACAAAAGTGCTCCGGAGATTATCTCCGGCTATGATTTCATCATCGACGCAACCGACAATTTCAAGACGAAGTTCCTTATCAACGATGTATGCGTGGCTTTAGGCAAACCGTTCTCTTACGGTGGGGTGCTGCGCTTCGGAGGACAAACCCTAACGCACCTGCCATCGACGCCATGCCTGAGGTGCCTCTATGTAGACGAACCGCCCGAAGGCACCGTTCCACGCAACGAGGATGCGGGCGTACTCGGGTCGGTGGTGGGCATTCTCGGCACCATACAGGCCACCGAAGCCATAAAATATTTTACCGGCGCCGGTTCTCTGCTCACAGGCAGGCTGCTGTCGTTTGACGCCCTGGCAATGGAATTCAGGACACTGAGCATATCCGCCAACCCATCTTGTCGGGCATGCGCACATAAGTGAACTGACGCTGACCGATTCTGACACTCACTGCATTGGCAGTGATGTCAACGTTTTAAAGAACAGGCACCATGCGGTGCCTGTTCTTTCATTTATGCCCCATAATTTGCAAACCCACCGGGAATGCGTCATGGTTTTATCCAAATGGATGCACAACACATGCAACTGTTTACACAACCCAAGCCGCCGTCGACACGAACACCCTACGGTTTGCGCGCCGCAGGAGAAGGCAAAAGCCCCCACACGCATTGGTATCAGCCACTCATTTTGCCGTAATGAAATCTATGTGGCTGCCGGCACTTTCATTGAAACATAATGCTTTGCACGCATCCGCCATCTGCAACCGAAAAATGATTCATTCCTTCCGCCATGCAGATTGGCCCGCGCCTATGGCATTGGCTTATCTGGCTACGACAATACAAAGCGACCGACAAGCAGACGGAAGCGCATTATTTAAATGTATAATACTACATTGGTCGGTATAACGTAAGATTTGTGGTTATACCATATTTGTAACAATGCACCCATGATATGGCACGAAAACAAACCTATGATTGATTACAAGAACATTATAAAACAAAAAGGTATTACTATTCCGCATTGCAAATCTATGGGAATCGCCACACGAAAAACCAACTGCCACAAAAACGCACGATGGAAAACAACAACGAATAAAAAGAAAAAGGCGGAACACGATTACTTCCGTATTCCGCCTTTTGTCGGGATGAGGCGACTCGAACGCCCGACCCCTACGTCCCGAACGTAGTGCGCTACCAACTGCGCTACATCCCGATGCCCTAAAAGCGAGTGCAAAGGTACAGCATTTTTTCGAAATACGAGCAATTTTTTCGATAAAAATTTGCCTAAACCGAAAAAAAATCATACCTTTGCACCCGCAAACAAGAAATTATTGGTGCCATAGCTCAGTTGGTAGAGCAAAGGACTGAAAATCCTTGTGTCCCCGGTTCGATTCCTGGTGGCACCACCCAAGAAACTCCGAAGTGCTTAGTAGTCAAGTGTTTCGGAGTTTTTCTATTTACCGTAAACCGAGAAGTTACCTATAAAGTTACCTATGAGTTGTGCGGTTGAATGCTTATAAACGCACTTAAACTACTTTGATTAAATGCCATTAAACGAATGCTTTTAATCCTCAATTTGATGAAAGGTTGGATTAAATCCGCATCTTCAATGGCAGAGACTGCTTCCCCTCTGGTATCTGTATAGTTACGATTCAAAACCATCAGGTCTTTCTGGAAATTCCTTTCTCGTCCATCTCGACCATTTTGTAATTTTCCAAATGTAAAATGATACAATGACACTTTGACATTATTGAACTTTTGACCTTTTCCATGAGAAGTTGAGTTGCATAATCCGTCAAACATGGGTTTCTCGTGAACACGACTTTTATAACCAATAAATCATAGAACCATGAACCAACACATTGAGTTGTCGCATTACCTATGTATCAAACTACTCACAAACATTGAACTTCGGATTGCAGGGTGTTTGTTAGAGAAAACCCAATACTCAAAGCATTTTGAGCATTATAATTGTATTATTCCCAAACCAAGAGTTCCTAACATCATGGAAAGTTAGAACATTGGCAACTTCTCCTTTGGCTTCGGATTGAAGATTCTGCCTTAAACAGGCCTGTTAGTATATGTTTTCAGAATGCAAGATTTGTCAAGCAAGTTGTACTTTTGTGGCCACAAAATCCGTTTTGCCCACAAAAGCTATTTGCCGATTGCTGTTGCAACGGAGCGATAAATCGCAGTTCGCGAAGCGAAAAACAGGCATTTTGCACTTCGATTTCTATTGTTTCAATCTCATTTTTTATAGTCACAAAATCGCAAAAGACAAAAATTATGGAACAGCAAACAGGATTGAATAAGGGAGGCCGCCCAAAAACCGTAAAGGACAAGGCTCGGACAAAGATCATATCCACGCGGCTTACGCTGGCCGAGTGGAAAACGATCATGAAAAGGATAACCGATGCCGGCAAGAAACTGTCGCACTTCCTGCGCGAACTACCGTTGCACGGCAAAGTCGTGGCGGCACGGACGCAGGAGGACAGACGGCAAATCAGGATGCTGGAGGGAGGATGCAACAACCTGAACTAACTGGCAAAGACGGCACATCAACAAGGCTTTCCGAGAACCAAAGGAAAAATCACCGACTTGCTGGACGAGTCCAACAAAATCATCGAGAGGATATGATGGGCGACTTGAAGAAACGGGCGAGCTTCGCCAAGCTGGTGAACTACGTGAACAACCCGAAGAAAGCGCGACTTATCGACAACAAGGATGTGCGTCTTGATGGCAACGCAGCCATTGCAAGAAGTATGTAAGGACAGGCTGATGACAAGCCGAGGCGCAGGCTGAAAAATCCGACATACCACACTTCGCTGGACTTCGCCCACGAGGACACGCCCAAGCTGACAGATGGACTGATGGCAGAAATCGCCCGTGAGTACATGAAGCGCATGGGAATTGTGGACACTCAATACATTGTATGCCGTCACACCAACAGGGAACACCAGCACTTGCACATCGTGGCCAACAGGGTTGACGATGACAGAAACACCATCAGCGATCGGATCGATGCCATATGCAACGTGGTGGTGTGCAAGGCTCTCACGAGGGAATACGACCTGCATTTCTCCAAAGGCAAGGTGAATGTGAAACGTGACCGTCTGCGCGGCAAGGACAATGTGAAATACCAAATCCATGATGCCGTCAAAGCGGCCTTGCCCCGCTGTAACAGTTGGTCGGAATTGTGCGACAGGCTGGCCAAGCAAGGCATCGGGGTGAACTTCAAGTTCAACAGGCGTAACGGCAATATAATCGGAGTGTCATTCACGAAAGATGAAATATTGTTCAGCAGCTCACGGAAAGACCGCAGTATGGGCTTTTACAAAATAGACAGGCTGTTGGGTGGAAATATCTGCGACGGCTTGCGTTGGAATGCGACCGTTAACGTTGGCGAGCCAAACCTTGCGACCGCAAGCGTTATCTGTCATGACAGTACATCTGTATCGTGGAATGCTGCGACAATTATTGAACATGGCGAGACATCGGCAAACCCGGAAAGCGACGAATATTTCAATGAAACGGAGGGAAGCATAGTCCGTGTAACTATCGATATGCTCATTGAGTTATATGTTCAGCCGTACCAAGCCAAAGTGTTATCCGGTGGAGGCGGTGGAGGAAACGACAACGGCTGGAACGACAGCGACAAGGAAAAGGACAAGTACAAACCAAGAAAGATTAGAAGATGAAAGACGAAATGCAAAATCTGACAGACCTAATCGGGGAATTGGCGGAGGACATCGAGGAAATCAAGACCACTGTGAAATCAAAGGATACCTCGGACATGGACGAGGCATTGAAAAGGCTGGAAGTGAAGCTGGAGCCGTGCATCTGTTTTTTTGGCGGCAGCACGGCGGACAACATCAATGACATTTTCAGGAGCAAGGAAGCCATCGCCGCCTACCGGAAATCTCTGATTGACGAAGTGGGCGCAAGCCTGCTGGCAAATATGGATGCCAACGAGCAAGACAAACTCAAATGTGGATACCTACAAGGTACGGCATCCTGCTAGACATCCGTAATATGCTGGCCGGGCATATAGAAGAGAGCCGACGAATTTCAGGTAATGGACAAAAGAGCCGACCGCTGACAAGAGGATTCTTATTCCTCCAAAAATACAATGCAATATCCAAGCGGATAAAAGCACTTTGGCACAAAATCCCCGAGGCTGGTACAAGAACCCTTATTTACGGGCAGCCATTATCTGCACTCTCGTATTCTTCGTGCTGTCTGCCGCCAGTTGGGTGCAATGGCACGAATACCGTGAGGGAAACAGACGACTGAGGACGGTCGCTGACAAGCACAAAGTAACCACGGTCATGATCAGAGAGCTTTACCCGGAGCTTGCCGTGCCCGTTGGGGCATACGAGAAGCTGGTGGAAACTGTCGGATTGGATTCCACGTTGGCGGTATTCCACAGGCAGCTTGAAAAGATGAAAAGTGAAGAAAGCGAGAAAGGCAATTAAAAATTATAATGAATAATGATGGACCGCTGATGTGGAAGATGTGTAGAAACATCCTCACATTTTATGAAAATGAAATCTTTTGATAATCATTCCAACTATTCAAATAACCACTGTTCTTGTTCAGACATAACTTAATTTTCCCAGTATTGCCAAAGGAATTCTTGCTTATTATAATTTCAAACAGATTATGCAAATCATTTCCATATTCATCGCAAAACACTCCGAAGTATTCAGGTCTGTGAACCATCAGTACGACGTCAGCAAGTTCTTCTATGACGCAAGAACCACGTAAGTCTGACAGTTGAGGTATTTTTCCGTCCATTCCCTCACGGTGTTCCAAATTACGGTTAAGCTCTGATATTACCACGACTGTTATCTGCAATTCGACAGACAATTTCTTCAGCAGGAAGCAAACTTTACCAATATTGTCGCTGTCGGAAAAGCCCTCATTGTAAGCCATAAACTGGAGATAATCCAAATAGACCACTTTTATATTATTCTGTCGGACAAAATGTTTGAGTTCAACAATAAGTGTATCTATTGTCAAGTCTTGATTGAAATATAAGAAAAAAGGTGATGATGTAAACTTTGCGACATTTAAATCATCAATGTTATTTTGTAATGATAAATCATTTGAAGCGCTGCTGACAATGGACAATGCCCTTGACAGCAGTTGACGCTCATCCAGGCAGGTTGAAATATAAGCCACAGGAATACCGTCAATTGCCTCTTTGACCGCCATATTAAGAGCAAAAGTCGTCTTGCCCATAGCCGGACGGCCACCGATAATAATCAGTTTGCTCGACATTAACCCACCATATATGAACTCGTCAAGTTGCTTAAATCCAGTAGTAACGAACTCTAAATGGGCGTCATCATTCATTTGTTCTTTATGGAGGCAACTTGTGAGTTCTTTGATAGATATAAATTTGTCCATGCGCATCGTAAAAAAATCATTTATAACATTACAAACTATTATCTGTCAGCAAATATAATTTTTCTATGTTTTGATTAACTATTGAAATAAATTCTTTCAAAGCCCAATTAAACAAGAAATATGAGGATGAGAATTTATTATCAGTTATTATTCCGATTTTATTTTGTTCCAAACCTCTATGGTTTGTATTTCTGCATAAATAGATTGTTTCAATTATTTTATAAAAACTGAAGCATCCTATTTTCTTCCAATAATTATTCTTATGTATTGTATCATTTTTCTCATTCCAGAATCCTAAAAAATATATCACTATATGTAGTTTATCTTTAGCATTTAATTTATTATTAATCGCTCTTTTTAAACCATCGGATAAATATTTTTGATTTTCACCTATATCAGATCCAAAAACTTCATTCCCAATTGTACGGTGTTCCCCATTTTTATTAACGTATATAGTGTTGTTCCATAATTTATTAATCGAGTTAATAAATCCAGGCATTTCGCATATTTTATTGACAATGATTTCTATTTGCTGATATAAAGCTAACGAATAGTCTTCAAAATTGTCAGCACGCCTAAAAGATTCCATTCGGACAAAATCAAAAATGAGTTGTTCTTTAATGTCTACAAAACAAAATCCTTTATAAAAATCTTTAGCCTGATTGTACATTATCTTTTTTATGCACAGTTCATAGATTTCATCTAAACGTTCATCATTATCCAAAACAACATTGGCGGAAGATTCTATTTCAAGTCTCTTCCGCAGTGCCGTATTAAACTCTGCGTCCTGCAGAGTCAAGCGGTATATCTTTTCTATGACATCTTCCTTGCTTGCATCCATATTTATGATTTTAACAATGCGTCCAATTCGTTATTCAGTTCATCCACATCAACCGGCTCTAACGGCGGAACGGTAACTTTTTTGCTGAGATGGATAAGCCAGAACTGTTTGTCATCTATGTCGCGGCATATTGATATTGACAACTGCTCTTTTTGCTTTTCCATCCCCGGCTTTACACTCTTGTTGACCGAGGCGAACACTTTTTTACCGCCTAGCATAAAGTAAGCATAACGGTGCGGCTTGGCCTGTCCGTCGCTGTCTGCCATAGTCTGCTCCGCAGCTGCTTCAGACTCCGTTATAACCACTTCTGTGGCGTTTTTCTTCTCAAAATCCAGCAATGGTGTGGTTTCCACATAAGTGATTGAATGAGCTGTGGTCTTCAGCGGGTCTCGCGTCTCACGGACAAGTCTCGCAAACTTATCATACAGACGCCTGTAAACGCTGTCGTCCTCACCCTTAACCATTTTCAGGTACATCAGCTTTCCCGCAAGAACATTTACGAGGTCTGGAGTACCTTTCTTCACATGCCCTTTTGCCTCCTTGTACTTCGGGAAGAACTTGTAATACGCCACGCCATAACCATATCTGTCCCAGATGTAAAGGATGTTGCGTATATCACGCACGTACTTTTGGGTTACGTTCAGTCTGTCGCTTACAATTATGCCTGTCACTTCCTGTCTGCCGCCTGTTTTCTGTAAACGCGTCTTCTTCTCGTTTATTGCGAAGCCTTGGCTTTGTATTATCCGTACCAGTTCTTTACGGAAATCACCGTCTTTTTGATACACATTGTGCATTGACGAGAACGTTATGTCGTCTGCATAACGTGTGTAGCGCAATCCGAAACGTTTGGCAAGGCCGGCAAGCCTGCGGTCGAGCGTGTCGCAAATCATGTTTGTAATGATTGGCGACGTAGGCGCGCCTTGCGGCAGTACGTAAAAATCTTTCTTGGTTCCGTCTTCAAGCGTGCGTGTTTCTTTCATCGAGCACATACCGGCCAACACATTAGCCACAGGCACGGGAAAGTTGAAAGGCTTCAGCTGCAGGCGTTTCCATATACGCGGCTGCTCTATGCTTGGAAAGAAGTCTTTCAGATCAATGTTCAAGATATAGTTTTGGCCTTTATGCACATTGGCATTGGTTACAACGGATCTCTTTTCGGTGAACCCCATTGCGTAATCCGACGGAGTGTAAATGGCCTTTAAGATTTCATTTACATACCGCAACATCAGCATGAAACTTTGATTCCTCGGTGAGGTAATCTGCCTATAACCGCCTGATTTCTTCTTTATCTTAAACTGCTTGTAGCGGTGAAACGTGTGGTTGGGGTTACAATAAAAGGTTATATGCCGCATTGTAAATGGATAGAACTTGTCGTCCTGCCCCGTTTCCGCCATATCATCTTGTTTAAGACGATTGAGCAGAACAAGAATATCCTCCTTGTTTGCCATGCGGTGTGCCAGTGTTGCTATTTCTGTTCTATCCATTTTTGAATTATACAAAATTTAAAAGCGGTCTTGACCTATCTGTGCTGAAACGTTCTTTTCTTTATGTAATATAATAATACAAATAAACAATCAAAATCCTAAATATAACATAATAACACCATAAGTGTATCACGTTAACGATTGGACATTGTTATCTTCAAGCCTAGATGAGCAAGAAGACATCCCGCGAATCTGCTCCCGAAAGAGCAGGGCTTGCGCCACGCAAGACGAAGTTCAAAATGTAGTTTCAGTCGACAGAAATGTCAAAGACCGCTTTGTTTTAATTATTCGATTGCAAAGTTACATCATTACTGCGAAATCTTTATTCGTAATAAAGGGTAAATTTGCATTTAAGCCATTTATATTTGCTCAGTCAATATTCCAATAGGCATCAGGCTCTCCGTCCAATGCATCATTTATTTCTTGGTCACTCCATCGCATTACATCTTGAACATAAGTTCCATTATAGTCATCATACGTTTTCCGTTCTCCAAGATATTCATCATTGTAATTATGAGATTTTGCACCTCGTTTAGGCAACGACGGGTTAAGGTCGTGGAAATAAACTTCTCTTGCTATTCCATTTTTGACCACTCTCGTAGAATAACGGTTCTTGCCTTTAAACATCCAAACCTCATCATATACACATGGCAAAACTTCCTCTCCATTTTCATTGATGATTCCCCACTTGTTGTCATTGTTGGCGAGATTAGAAGACTGTTTCCCAATCTTCACCCTGCATAATCCTTGTTCAAAGTCTTCAATCCAATCGTACTTACCGAATTTAACGATTTCGTTTCCTTTACTGTCTATTACGCCCCATTTGTAATCAGAGTTCTCAACAACTGTTACCTCACCGTAATTCTTCTCTACAATGTTTTTCATTTTCACCTCTATTATCTGTTTTCTGCTGCAAAGGTAACGACGTATAACGAACTCTATTTTCGTACTTTCAGATATTCTGCTTCCATTTCACATATCCGCTCCCAAATCTTGTCTTGAATCTCAGATGGTTCAAGCACTACAAGTTCTTTGCCAAAAGATGCCAATTCGCGTATCAGCTCGTAATTCTCTTTGCAGTCAATTCGATAGAAGCGGCCACCATTAAGTACGGGATACTTCTCTCTGAGTTCTGATGTTTTCGCATCATTCAGTGTACGTTGTGATTCATGAATAGGCTTTGTGGCAACGTAATCTTTTGACAAATCGCTCACCCAAAAATATATCTCATACAGCGGACTGTCATCAAACAATGTCACACCAACAATGTCTTCAAACCGTTCATTGAGGTCTCCTTCATAGTCAATATATTTGTGTGACGGTAGAGGTACGACATCATCAATACGGTCAAGAGCGTAATTTAAAAGTTTCAGGTCGCTTTCGACTGAACCGAATAAATACCATCGGCGATTATATTCTTTCAGCAAATATGGATATATAACAACCGTCTGCCCTTTATCTGGAGTATTGAATTTATGGTAATGTAATTCTATTACTTGGCGTTCGGAAATTGCAGTGAAAAGCTTGCCAAAGATATTCGAACCTTCAAGTGGATTCTTTGTAAAAGATACAATTTTTCTTTCATTATGCTTTACGCCAAGTCCGAGTCTCAGGCCTTCTAATCCTTCTAAATTTGGAAGCCCGTCAAACTGTCCCAACAGCGACAAAGCTTCTTTTAACAGATATTCTTCATCATCAGTAAGAGTTTTGTTGAATATTGAAAAGTTTGGATTGGCGTAGCGAAGGCACATTTTTTTTCTGCCAGTCCTTTCATCTGCGACGTAATAACGTTCGATGTCCACGCCATCAAACGGACCTTTGTATTCAAGATATTCAATGTCTTTTTCTATCGTCCTGCGACCAACACCGTCTGTTTCTGGATTTATTTCGGATAGCTGGTTGTTTACTTCTTCGGTTAAGTCATCAAGTGTATAATTATGGTACCTGTTGGACAATAGTTCGTCCAATATCTTGTACCTTGTCGTTGCGTTTTTGTTTTTCGGCATAATCCTTAATTTTTTAGTCAAGGTGAAGATTTCGTATTACGACAGTACCATCTTTGCCAACCATCATTAGTTTTTTATTGTCAAGTGAGAACGAGCATGAAGATACTGATTGTGTTTTATTTGTATCGGCAATTCCCGCATCTGACAAGTCGTCTATGGTCGGCATTATTTGTTTATCAGGATCATTTACGCAATGGATATACACATTCGTTGAGGGCTGATGCCCCCAATTAGAGTTACTTGAACTATATGAAACATATCCCTGATTGGATAAAGCCATATATTTACCATCAGGGCTAAATGCGAGAAAGTTTCTGTTTCCAACTTCTTTTATATCTTCATTATTACAAACATTTCCGTATAAAAGTATTGGATGACTATCATAAGCTGCATAAAATCCGTCCTTAGTGAAAGCCGCAGTCCACACTGCATAAGAAGTCGTACTGATTGCTATTATTTTTTGTTCAATCATGTCGTAAACCAAAAATAATCCACTGACACAATCCTCATTTATTTCTGTATTATTCGGATAACGCCCTGCAATTGCAACATATCGTGAGTTATATGAAAATGCCACGTAGTTTAAGAACCATAATACATGTCCAAGCTCTATTTCGCAATAAATTTCATTTGTTTCTGTTTCCCGTATTATTGCATATCCCAACTCTTCAGCAATCTTATCTCTGAAATTATTGACATTAAGCAATTTATCAATTTCTTCATCGTTAAAATAGCTCTTATGAGCATTGATAAATTCCTTGCGTGCTTCTTTCTTTTCGTCCTTCTCTTTATCATTTATGTTCCATCCATAATTATATTTTTCAGCTAAGGCGTTCCATTGTTCTTTTGATATAAATGTATCGTTTATTTTGTCATGATATTTTATATACTTACTCAATGCGCTATCTGCGTACAATTTTCCATCAGGACTGACAAAACCATAATTTATGATAAAATCTTGATTTATATACTCTTTTGTCAACGGATCTATTATCCTTGGGCGACGGTGGCTGTCATCAACTTTGAACAATGGGCGATATCCGTTGATCTGGAATATAAAATTTAGATTTTGAAAGTCTTGTACTTCATTTGTTTCTGTATTCATCAAAAACAATTCTTTATCTTTCTGGAAAATGATGTTTTCTCCATCATCAGACATTAACACATTACCATAAGATGAAGAATCGAACAAAGATTTCAATATTTCCTCATTCACGAAGCCATTTTTGAACATTGATATTCTGCCAAGAAAAACATGGCTGCCACGGACGGAAATAGCATAATTTTTCTTTTCTGACAAAGCCGTGATATTTTCAGGAAGAATGATTTCTTCATTCCACAGCATAACCCCACGATAATATAAATACTTTCCTCCATATTTCAAAGTGTTATACGCAGGGTGTTCAGACAAATAAGACAAAGGGTTATTAAAATCCAATTTCCGGAACGATGCGTTTTCTTGTGGAAAGAAAGCATATAATACTTTCTCCTTTTTTTGTTCCAGTACACCATATTTTTCAAAATGTCCCCAATCGAAATTTCCCTGCATCAAAGAAGTTACCTTACCATCACAAACTTCATAAATTTCTTCACTAACGTTTTTATTATTTTTTACAGAAATAATAGTTCTACCATTAAAGTAATGTATAGTTGCATCTTCACTAAAAATAAGTTGTTTATTCTCTACAACAAATACATGGTTATAAGTCGTAATAAATAAGCAATCGCCTGAAATTTTGATAGTTGGAAAATCATTATTTATTTCTAATTTAAAGTCGGTTCCAGATATTCCAAGATATACTTTATTACTTTTATACCTTGAACCATATCGGCTAATCGTGTAAGAATGCTCATTGAGCAAATAATAAAGTTGGTTTGATACGACATAAAGTCCTTGTATTTCCTTATGCGTATAAGAAATATCTAAACCTCCAAGAAACTGTGCATTGTTGATGTTGAATAAATCAAGTTCTTTAGCTAAATCAAAAAGTTTATCAGCTTTAATCTCTTCGCTATGAATGTCATTTAATTCCACGCCTTCACAAGCTGAAAAAGGATTTGTGGAAGATATATGCCATAAATGATAAGATAAGCTGTCTTTTACAGACAGTATTGTACAACTTTTTTGTTGTTTAAGCTCAATAAAATAATGCCCATTTGTAAATTTAATAAATTGATTATCGCAGCGAACTGTTTTTATCGTTTCAAAAGTGTCCAATGATATGACATCAATTTGTTGATTTTCATAAACGCACAAGATTCTACTATCTCTGCAAACAGAGAAATCTTCACATTCATATTCTTTTTTGTCAATGATGATGTCGGTAAACCGATAAACATTCAACTTCGTAGTGTTATCTGCATCATCCTTAACTATTAAAATGTTATCTTGCAATAAAATTTCATCTGTAAATGTGATAATAGGAGCTTGTTCTGTTAATGAATATAAAGTATTCTCTTTATGTTTATCATTGCTTAATAGAACAACATCCTTATTTACATAAGAAATCTTGTCTGGAGATATGCTTTCGACATATTCTTCACCACTATCACGATTATAAAAATATGTACGGTCTTTCATGACAATAAAGCACCACGGTGTTTCATCAAAGACATAACTATTTTTATGTGTGCTGCCACCAAATTTAATGGCATCTTTTACTTCAATTTCAACTGCACTATCTTTGTCGTCGGGGAATTCAATGACATATCTACCTGGAAACGAAAATGTTTCTTGTAACTGTAAAGTTTGGTCATCCAAAAGTTTAAATGACAATATCGGTCCAAAATCATTTGCAGGAAGTAAAAACTTTCCATCGTCTTTGGGTGTTATTTTAACCATCTTGTGATTTTTGGAAAAAGATTGGATGATGAACTTTGTATTTAAATATCCTTGATGTGGATGGACTGATAACTTAGCCATAATTACCTGTTCTATATATTTATGTGCAAAGTTATAAATAAAATACGAACTCTATATTCGTAACATGGCTAAATCTCGCAAATTACGTTATAATAGGTCACTTTCAGTCAAAACTGTTAGTGCCCTTTATAGTACACGTTGATTACTAAATGATTACTTACTGCCACAGGGGTTCATCTTTCCAATCTTCACAAAATCCCATAGCCGTAATGTCTATTGACGGGAACTTGGATAACAAGTCTGCTAATTTTGTATAAAAATTGTTGTTTGGAGATACTATAATCCGCAAAACGAAATGTTCCGGCATTTCAGAACAAAATGTTCCATTTCTCAAAACGAAACGTACCTCCGTGAATCTTTTTCCCTCCCCATCAACAAAATAAAAAAGCACCGAAAAAACTTACTTCTTCGGTGCTTTTTTATTGCCTGCTTGTTTGGCTATCTCGCCAAAATTCACTAACTTTACAGCAAATGAAGGGGGTCGTTGTATCCCGTCACAATGTCATTGCAAAGCTGTTATAACGGCATTCTATTATGCTGCGGATTTCGTACATGGCCCGTCATTACGCTTGTATAACATCATGTCCGTGTACCCGGCATTATAGTTCATGTGTGCATTGAATTCTGACTTCACGCAACCCTCGAACGGGTCACCCAATGTCCTGTTTTTGCCCATCCATTGACACAGTTCTACAATGGAAGACTTGTTTGACGTGAAGTAGACGAACGAATGGCCGTTCAGGACTGTCAACACATCCAGATAGTCCGAAAGTCGCCAATACATTTTGTAGGTGCATACATCTGTTGACAGATACGGAGGGTCAACGAGGAACACGGCATCAGGAACGTCTTTGTACCGCAAATACAGTTCCTTGTAGTCGCATGACGTAATGGTCAGCCCGTCCAGGTAATCCGGGCAGAGCTGATAGTCTGCCTTCCTGATGTTGTTGTAAAGCGTTTCCTTTTTCATGCCTTCCACGCTCAACTGGTACTTCATTGAAAACATCAATGAGGACGATATGGTGATGAAGTCTACATATCCTGTCTGCCGTTCCTCCCGGATGATGCGTTCTAATATGCGTTCACGGGCGGCTCCCGTTATCGGCTTATGGTGCTGAATGTCTTTGGCTATGGCACGCAAATCGGCCAGCAGGGCATTTGTCTGTGGTATCGCTTCCAAACGTCGGCGGTAACCGTCAAAATCATTATAAACGACCGTGGCATCCGGCCTTTGGTGCTTGGTGATGTGCGACAGCAGTCCGCTGCCTCCGAACAAGTCCACGAACACGGTCTTATCCTTGAACTGTTCCAATACCTTTATGAACTCCCTGGCAAACATGCGTTTTTGCCCCACAAACGGCAATGGGGCTGACAAATACAACTTTTTCATACGTTCAACTCGAATTTTATGTTTTCACCCCCGGCCAGCAAATCCTTTGTCCGGGATATGTTGTTCTCGTAGATATGCACGTTCCCAAGGTCGAGCGTTATAGACTTCAAAGGCAGGTCTATCTGCCTCGACATCAAATAAAGGTGGTAAATGTCCGACGGCAGCCCGAGGTTCGCATCGCTGCTTCTCTGGTAGGCCGACACCACCAGTTCACCTTCGTCTATCTGAAACTGTACAAGGCTAAGGCATGGTGCCTGGTTGGTTTCCACTCCTGTTGCACCGAGGAACAAGACATAGTTCTTGCTGTTGCGCTTTTCCTCATTGATTTGGGCGATGAGTGGCGGCAGCTTCTCAAAATAGGTCGGGTAACTGTTGACAAGCGTCTGGCCACAATAATCCCACCATGTTATGCCCGCTTCCCGGTATCTTTCTACATCACGTTCACCCTGCATGAACAGGCCGAGTTCTGTCTTCAGCTTCTTGCGTGCAATACCATGACTCTCGAATATATCGAGCAGGTCAGCCGGCATAAGCGTCATCCTTTCGTTCAGCAGGTACCTGATGCAGCCTTTTTTGTTTGTCTGGACTTTACCTTCTTTGAGTATCTTGCCCAGCATTTGGTAATACTTGTTCATGTGCCATCATTTTAAGTCTGCACAAAGGTAGCCACACCGGACAGGACAAAAGAAGAATGGAGATAAATCACACTGCACCAAACGTACAGCGTTTTCCGAAACGTTTAATCAGGTCATAGACCTTGCGCTCGCATACAGAATACTTGTTGGCCAGGTACAGCACGGCATAAGTTGTTTTCTCACCCCTGCTCTTCATCGCCTCAAACTCCGAATAAAGGTCTATATAGCGAACATCGTCCTGCTTTATGCCCAGCTTTATGAGCATCTCCAGCGGTTCTCTGTTAAATTTAAGTGCTTCAAATAGTGTCATGTCCAATCATTTTATTACTTTTGCAATGCCAATCACTTATTACAACGAAAAAAGCGAACTCGTGACGAGGGTACATGCCCCCGGTCGTGCGAGTTCGCTTGCGTTGTTTATTAAGTGATTGGCGTTACTTATATCAACAGGCCGGGGGCTTTTTCATATTCCTCCCCCGTGGGGATTCATCCGGAACTACCCGACTTCATACAAAGCCAAGTCCAGCGCACCCTTCTTCATCCATCCTTCCGACAGGGCATTCTGTATGTGCTTCATTGCCTTCACGTAGAAGTTCTGAAGGTCTGCCACCGTGTCGAATGTTCGGTAATACGGCGCATCGTCCGTGCCCAGCTTGAAGGTCACGGGCAGGTTCTGGCCGTCCGTCTGTACGGCAAGGTCGTAGGTCGCCTTGTAGTTGAACTGGTTTTCGCTTGACAGCCAGACGGGCTGCCCGTCGTACTCGAAGCCTGACAGGATGCGGGCGTCCGTGTTCGCGTTGTACCATTGCGACACCAGCGACCGTATTTCCTCCGCGTCCGGCCTGTGGCTAAGCTCTTCCTCCATATAGGAAGCCGAGCCGTCCTCCTTTGTTTCCACGTCCCAGCGGACGCGCCATTTCCCTTTCACCGGGTTCGTGCATTCCAGCAACGCCACACCGGCACTTCCTTCCACTCGTTTCATTGCCTAACTGAATACATACTTTGTCCGACCTTTCCCGAAGGTTTCCGTCCGGATGATGGTCTCGAACGGGAACCCGTCGGGGAATTCCCTTACCTGCGCGAGGATGTTCTTCATCTCTTCGCTGTTGGTGAAGAACTTCCGCTCCTCGCCGTTCACCTCGATGGCCACGATGCAGCGGTCTTCGCCCTGTTCCGTCTTGATGCCCGTCTCGAAGTCCTTGACCACGATGGGCAGATTCACCAGCTCCCGGATGCTCACTACCGTCCCGGGAAATCGCTTCTTGCCGTCCTCGGGCTTGTAAGCGACGTTCAAATCCTTGAATGATCTCATGTCTTTGCCTGTTAATTTATTGAACAACTTGTGGCAGTCCGCGTGCTTGGCCATGCCGTAGAAGCTGGCCACCAGCTCGCGACGCCTCCTTCTCGATTTTACCTCGTGCATTTTTCGGGCGAACTTCTGCTTGATGCGCTTGCGCAGCCGGACGTAGTCCGGGCGTATCACATACCCAAGGAAGTCTATGCCCTCGCCCACGGGGAACACCCGCTCATTGGGCTTTACGGAAAGCCCGACGGATTCCACTTGCCCATGGACGGTGTCTAAGTACATCTTCTACAACGGCAGCAAGGGCACAGCCGACGATGGCACAGGCACGTCGCACGACGTTGCCATCCTCACCGGCTCGCTCTCCGGCACCGACGACGGCATCAACGTGAAGGAAACGTCAACCCGGACGGGCTACTACATGAAGAAACGCCTGCGCATGGACGTCAACTGCAACCCTTCGTCAAACATGAAAAAGCCTCATTACATACCACGTGTGAGATACACCGAGATTTTCCTCAACTACGCCGAGGCAGCCAACGAGGCCTACGGGCCCACCGGCCGAGGCGGGCATGAATACTCGGCATACGACGTGATAAAGGCCATACGCAAACGAGCTGGCTTGGCCAAAGGTCAAGAAGACGCCTATCTCGAGGAGTGTAAGGACGACAAAGACAAGATGCGCCAGCTCATACGCAACGAGAGACGACTGGAACTGTGCTTCGAGAGCTTCCGCTTCTAGGATCTCAGGCGTTGGAACTCCACGCTGACCGAGACTGCCCGGGGCATGGATACCAACGCCGGGGCATACCATCCGTTTGATGTCGAGCAACGTGCGTTTGCCGACTACATGACGTTCTGCCCCATACCATATTCCGAGATACTGAAATATGACGCACTGAAGCAAAACAAAGGCTGGAAATAACACTTAACACAACAATCAATGATACACTACAGACATACACTATTGGCGGCATTGGCCGCGATGGCACTGACGGCCTGCGACAACGGCGACCCTGTGTTCGACGACTTCGATTACCAGACAGCATACTTCGCCCACCAGGTTGTGGGTCGCACTGTGACCTTAGGCAACAACGACGAGGTCGACGTGACTCTCGACAACCAGCACAAGGTGCAGATACAAGCCACCATGGGCGGGGCCTATAGCAACCCAAACAATATTATAATAAAGGTGAGCGTCGACGACAGACTCTGCGATGGACTCTTCTTTGACGCCTCGACTGGCGGCAACAAGGTGCTGCCTATGCCAAGAGAATACTATACCCTGGCTTCCGACAAGATAAGCATACCTGCCGGGAAGCCGCGAGGTGGGGTCGACGTGCAGCTCACCGACGCCTTCTTCAACGACCCCAAAGCCCTGGAATTCAACTATGTCATACCTCTGGTCATGACCGATGCGATGGGAGTGGACTCTATACTGAGAGGCAAGCCTTTGGTCGACAATCCCGACCGCATGGTTGGCGGCAACTGGAGCGTGCAGCCCCGCGACTACGTGCTCTACGCCATCAGGTATGTAAACCCATACCAAGGCTCGTACCTGCGCCGTGGCACAGACGCCATAACCAAAGCCGACGGCACCAAAGCCACCGCCGTGCGCCACGCGCAATACGTTGAAAACGACGAGGTTGTGTTCACCTCGACCATGGGCCTGAACAAGACCATGCTACCCATAACCGTAAAGAAAGACGACGGCAACGCCGTTACGTTCAACCTCACGCTTACGTTCAGCGCCGACGGCACATGCTCAGTGACATCTGACAATGCCGATTACGAAATATCGGGCAACGGAAAGTTCGTAAGCAAAGGCGAGAAACACAGTATGGGAGGAAAGGACAGAGACGGACTGTACCTCGACTACAAAGTGAGACTGAAAAACCACGGCAACCTGGAGTATGCCACCAAAGACACCCTTGTGCTTAGAAGCAGAGAGGTGAAGATGCTATACCCCACCGTGACAAAGAAGTAGAATAAAATTTATTTGACATAAACTCTTTAGGCAAACTTGCGATATTGGCCTTGGCTATAGACTTGACGTCGTGCGCCGACGACGGGCCTTTCTACTCTGGCATGGCGTTCAACCGCCCCGACGAGGTCGCCATGGCCGACTACCTCAACAGCTATGGCGTGCTGAAAAGCTACGTCGACCGCTCGCGACACCCCGCCTTAAAGCTCGGGATAGGCCTGCCGGCAAATGACCTGACCGAAGGCACTGGCCTCAACAGTCTCGTTATCACCAACGCCGACGAGGCAGTGACAACAAGCGGCTTGAGCCATAAGGACATCATCGGCAACGACGGCACAGTCGGCGCGTATGCCGTGACCGATCTCGTGGCCGCGGCCAAGGATGCCGGCACAGGCATATTCGGCCATGCCCTGTGCGGCCACGACATCAACAACACGGCGTACCTCTATTCGGCCATAGCACCGATACCTGACACTGAGCACCCTGGCACAGCCATGTTCTTCAACTTCGAGGCACAACCGCTTGGGTCGGCCATCCGACTGTCAGGCAACTCGGGCACAGCAACGGTGGTCGACGACCCTGTAGGCAAGAACGGACATGTGCTCCACATCAAGGATGCGGCCTACGACTCTTACCCTGTGTTTGACATCAGCCTGCCCGAGGGGGTGACATTGGGCGACTGCAAGACTCTCGTGCTCGACATGAAAGCTCCCGGCTCGGGAGGACTTTACGGACAGGGAATGAGAATGCGAGTGGGTGTAGGCGGAGATTACACGCCATACAACTCGCCCTACGGCTTCGGATGCCAAGGCGACGCATGGGGCAAGGAACTGATTCGCCTCGACTTCGCAGCCCTCAACCTTTCGGCCGAACAGAAGAAGCTCTCATCTTTCGAACTGGCTGTAGGGTCGAAGACGGGCAAGGCCGACTACTACATTGACAACATCTACATCGACTGGTCGGTGGGCGAGCCTCCCTATTACTATACGGCCGAGGAGAAACGCGACACTCTGACCAAGGCGCTCGACGCCTATCTTGCAGGAGTGATGAAGGCCGCCGGTGGCTACATCAGGTCATGGGACGTTTTGGATGAACCCATGTCTGACGACGGGCGTTACATGCTTAGGTCGGCCAACAATGACAACAAGGCCGACAAAGACACCTTGACCAACTTCTACTGGGCCGACTACCTGGGGGACAACTATGCCCGCATGGTGGTGGCCAGCGCCCGCAAGTACTACAAAGACAACTGCGGCGAGGGCGAGCTGACTCTATTCGTGAGCGAAAGCAACCTTGAGAAGAACGGGACTGAGAAGCTCGACCGCCTTGTCAGGATGATAGCCAAGTGGGAGGCCGACGGCGTAACAAAAGTCGACGGCATCGGGGCCAAGCTCCACCTTGCCTGCTCGCTGTCGGCCGAGAAGCAGAAGCAGAATGAGGCCGACATATCGGCACTACTGTCAAAGCTGAAAGACACGGGCCGGATGATACGCATCGCCGAACTCGACATCTGCCTTGAAGACGAGCACGGACAGCAGATAGAAGCCGGGGCCATCTCCTTCGAGCAAAGGCTTAAGGTGGCCGACTACTACAACTATGTGGTCAGGAAATACCTTGAGACAATTCCCGGGCCGCAACAGTATGGCATAGCTCTGTCAAATGTCACCGACAACGCCAGAGGACTGTGGAATGGGCTTCACATGCGCAACGCCTCATACATGGGCGTGGCCGACGCCTTGGCCGGAAAAGGTGTTACCGACAACTCTATACAATGACTTTTATAATGAAAACGAATAAGAGAAAACACTTAATGGAAGGTATGGCGGTGCTTGCCGTAAGCATCGTTACGACTTTCGGCATGTGGTCGTGCTCCGACGACGACACCATCAGTGCGGCACTCACAGAGCCTCTGTCGTTTGTCAGCGACAGCATTGCTGTCGACTATACGGCGGGCTCGGCCACGGCTGTGGTCGAGAGCGACGGCAGTCATTACCGCATAGAACATTAGGACAACGGTGTCATCACCGCAGTGAGAGCCGTGAGCGGAGGCGGCCGGGAGGGCGGAAGGCGGTTTGACAAAGTGAGGATTGAGTATGCCGAGAATGCCTCTGACGAGGCGAGGCAGGCCACACTGGCACTCATCGGGGCCGACGGCAAAGCCAAAAGTTCCCTCATCCTAACCCAGAAACATAAGTATGAGACTGTCGATGTGACCACCGACATAAGCATCACCCACCAACACGTGACCGGATTCGGAGGCATGTACAACCCGTCGATATGGGTAGCTCCCGCCGACCGCATTTCGGCCGGCGAGCTGGAGCGCATGTACTCGCCGTCGGGCCTGGGCTACAACATCCTCAGGCTGATGATTTACCCCGACGAGAACAGATGGGTCGACGATGTCGACGGCGCAAGGCGGGCTCAAGCCCTCGGCGCCATCATTTTCGCATGCCCGTGGGACTGCGGCGACGAGCGGGCCGACAAGGTGACCGTCAACGGCAAGTCGCTCAAGCACCTGCGAGCCGACAAGTATGCCGACTATGCTGACCACCTGGTACGCTACGTCGACTTCATGCGACAAAACGGGGTCGGCATATACGCCATTTCTGTGCAAAACGAGCCCGACATGGACTTCACATATTGGTCGCCTGCCGAGATTGTCGACTTCACAAAGCGCTTCGGCCAGAAGATAAGGGCCACAGGCACAAGACTGATGGGCCCGGAGTCGTGCGGATACAACCCCGACTATACCGATGCCGTGCTGACCGACGCCGAAGCCATGGCACAGACCGACATCTTGGCCGGCCATTTATACCAGGGATTCTTAGACACCACGCAGCCCTACACTGCCCAACGGCGCAAATATGTGCGCGGACTGTACGACAATCACCTCAAGGCAGCTGGAAAGACGTTGTGGATGACGGAGCACCTTTTCAACGACGGGCAGGACAAGGACAACGCCGACAACTACCTCGAGTTCCAGAAGTGGACATACAGCCTCAACCATCTGGCTCTGGAGATGCACCATTGTATGGAAGGCAACTGCTCGGCTTATGTATATTGGTACCTGAAACGGTTCTACGGCATGATTGGCGACAACGACCCGGAGCGCAACACCACGCCAGAGGGCGAGCCCACCAAAAACGGCTACATCATGGCTCACTACGCCAAATATGCCAAGGGTATGGACCGCATTGAGGCCTCTGCGGCGGCCCCCGACCTTCTGGTCACGGCCTACGCCAACGCCTCGCGCACTGAAATGACACTCGTGGCCATCAATATGGGCGATGGTTTCAGGTGCCTGAGCATACAACTTCCATCGGCCGAAGCCACGGCCGAGGCTGTTGAGACCAACGATACTGTCGACATGGCCGATGCCCACGCGCAAGTGAAAGGTGGCAAGGCTCTGGTGCGCATGTCGGGCAAGGGCATCGTGTCTGTACGGATAAAAATGTAATTTCTACAGGGCATCGCTACACCACAGGTGGCGTTTGCCTGATATGCAGCCGCCCTCCCGCCTGCCAGTGAGGCAGGCGGGAGGCTGGCTTTTGCCAAAAGATGGCAGCCCGCCACCGCGCCACCGCGCCATATGCCCACACCGGTGCACCGACAGGCGGTAGGCAGAAGTTTGTTGGCAAAGCTGCGGTTTCTCAAGTATTTAGGTTATATTTGCATGTCATAAGCTGCCTGCGGGCCGTTGCGGGAACCACTACTAGCCACTCGCCCGCCGCCAAAGAGGACACCCTGACAGGCAATACAAATAAAGACGCTAAACATGAAAAAAAACTTACTGGCATTCATCGCCATGACCTTATGCGCCTGCACATGGGCTGGCGAGCTCAGGCTATGGTACTCGCAGCCTGCCCGGGCATGGACTGAGGCCCTGCCCATAGGCAACTCCCGCCTCGGCGCCATGGTATTCGGCGGCACTGAGAAGGAGGAACTGCAACTAAATGAAGAGACTTTCTGGGCCGGCTCGCCTTACAACAACGACAACCCCAACGCACTCTACGTGTTGCCGGCTATAAGGAAACTTGTGTTCTCCGGCAAGAACAACGAGGCCCAAAGACTTGTCGACGCCAACTTCCAGACAGGGAAGAACGGCATGAGCTACCTCACCATGGGCAGCGTCTTCATGACATTTCCCGGCCACGGCAACGCCTCACGCTACCGAAGGGACCTCGACATAGGCAGGGCCGTGTCAACCACCACCTACGAGGTGGCAGGAGTGAGCTACACTCGCACAGCCTTTGCTTCGTTGGCCGACAATGTGATAATAATGAACATCTGGGCCGGAAAGGACAAGGCGCTGAACTTCACCATCGGATACGACGCCCCGCTGCGCCATGAGGTGAGGGCCGAAGGCGAAAAGTTGCACATAACATGCCACGGGCGCGACCAGGAGTGCGTGAAGGGATGCCTGAGGGCTGCCTGCCTTATAGGCGTAAAGACCGACGGTCAGACCGATGGCTGCGGCGAGACGCTGAGCGTGAGCCACGCCACTACGGCCACGATATACATTTCGGCCGCCACCAACTATGTGAGCTATCGAGACACGAGCGCCGACGAGCGTGCCAAGGCAGCCCTATACCTCGACAAGGCCATGCGAACGGGATATGACGAGGCCGTTAGGCGGCACGTGGAGCGATACAGGTCGATGTTCGACAGGGTGAGCCTCGACCTGCCAGGCTCTGCGGCCTCGCTCGCCGAGACACCGAAGCGGCTTTCCAACTACGCCGATGGGAATGACGAAGACTTGGCCGCGCTGCTCTTCCAATACGGGCGTTACCTGCTCATATCATCGTCGCTGCCTGGCGGCCAACCCGCCACGCTGCAGGGTATATGGAACAACAGCGTGGCAGCGCCTTGGGACAGCAAGTACACTATAAACATAAACACCGAGATGAACTACTGGCCCGCAGAGGTGACCAACCTCAGCGAGTGCCACGAGCCTTTGTTCGACATGCTCAAAGACTTGTCTGTCACCGGGGCGCAGACCGCCCGCACCATGTATGGCTGCCGCGGGTGGACGGCCCATCACAACACCGACCTGTGGCGCATAGCGGGCTTGGTCGACTTCGCCGCGGCAGGCATGTGGCCAAGCGGTGGGGCCTGGCTGGCACAGCACCTGTGGCAGCACTATCTGTTCACGGCCGACACTGGTTTCCTGCGCAAATATTACCCCGTGCTGAGGGGCACGGCACTGTTTTTCCTCGACTTCCTCACAGAGCATCCCGACGGCCGGCATCTTGTGGTGGCACCGTCTATATCGCCTGAGCACGGCCCCGTGACTGCCGGGTGTACAATGGACAACCAGATTGTATTCGACGCGCTTGGCAACACCCTGCTTGCGGCTGGCATAGTGGGCGAACGGCAGTCGCTGAAAGACTCGCTCAGGCTGGCCATGGGCAAGTTGCCGCCAATGCGCATCGGACGGAACAACCAGTTGCAAGAGTGGTTGGAAGACATTGACGACCCGGACGACAAGCACCGGCATATTTCCCATCTCTACGGGCTCTACCCCAGCAACCAGATTTCGCCACGGCTCAACCCCCTGCTGTTCGAGGCGGCAAAGACGACACTCGGGCAACGCGGCGACCAAGCCACGGGATGGAGCATTGGCTGGAAGATAAACTTCTGGGCGCGCATGCTCGACGGGGAGCATGCCTACCGCATAATAAGCAACATGCTCCGGCTGCTGCCATCCGACAAAGAGGCTGCCGACCATCCCGACGGACGCACATATCCCAACCTTTTCGACGCTCATCCGCCATTCCAAATCGACGGCAACTTCGGATTCACAGCAGGGGTGGCCGAGATGCTTGTGCAGAGCCACGACGGAGCGGTGCAACTGTTGCCGGCCCTGCCTCGGGCATGGAACAAGGGCAGCGTCAGGGGGCTAAAGGCCCGGGGCGGTTTCGAGGTGAGCATGGAGTGGTACGGAGGCAAGCTGGCATCGGCAACAATAACATCGGCCAGGGGTGGAACGCTGCGCCTGCGCTCATACGTGCCACTGAAAGGCAAGGGCCTGAGGCCCGCCAATGAGCCCTGCCCCAACCCTTTCCTCGCCCCGGCTGCCATCGCCACGCCTGAGGTCTCAGCCATGGCAACACCGCGCATGCCTTCGCTGACAAAAGTCTACGAGTATGACATTGACACCGCGGCAGGCCGTTCTTACGTTGTTAGACGCAAGGCAGAGGCCCGCCAATGACGGCATTACATGCAACAACACGCAACATCAACAGACATATACCAATATGAAAAGAACAAGAATGCTTATTATCGCTGCCTTGATGTCGCTCGCGGCAAGCGCGCAAGGAGTAAATGAAAGCCGTATCGTGACCGACACCATACTGAGCAAAGTGCTCGGCGTGAAGCGTGCGTATACCGTATTGCTGCCCAAAGGCTTCGACTCCGGAGACACAAGGCGCTACCCCGTGCTCTACCTCCTTCACGGGATGTGGGGCAAAAACGACGACTGGGTGTCGCAGGGGCGGCTTAAGGATGTGGTCGACAGGCTCGTGGCCAGCGGCGAGGCCAGGCCGATGGTCATCGTTACACCCGACGCCGGTGGCGGCGACCCTAACGTCTACCAGAACGGATACTTCGACATGGATGGCTGGAAGTACGAGACGTTCTTCTTCACCGAGCTCGTGCCATTCATCGAAAAGCAATTCCGCACAGGCGGAAGCAAGGCCAACCGCGCCATTGCCGGTCTGTCAATGGGTGGCGGCGGCGCCACGGCATATGGACTCAGGCACCCCGACATGTTCTGCGCCGTATATGCCATGAGCGCCTTGATGGACATACCCGATGGCCGGGAGACCGATGCAGAAAAGCCCGACGGAAAGCTGGCCAAGCTCACGAGGTCGGTCATCGACCAT
>ULXQ01051375.1_pt1 | contig 29865 bp, 24 predicted proteins | sample 1961481 | NCBI WGS metagenome assembly ULXQ01 (sample SAMEA4835843, study PRJEB28245) | human gut metagenome | biome: gut microbiome; material: fecal sample | place: Denmark | collected 2008 | reverse complement strand
CCCTGGTAGCCCGCGACGGCGACTGGTGCCCGTCCTGCCTGGCCGCTGTCTGGCATCCCCGGCGCATCAACAAGCCGGCGGCAGTGAGGCACCTCGCCGCTTGTTACTGCCTGGCCGATTACCGCGGCGCCATGCGCCACATCCTGCACGACATCAAATATAACGGCAAACAAGGGAAGTGCCGGGCCTGCAGGGTATTGCTCGACCGCTTTCCCTGGCCGGAACGGTTCGACCGCATCGACCGGGTCGTACCCGTCCCGCTGGCACCGGAAAAATTGCAGCGCCGCGGTTTCAACCAGGCCGAAGCCCTCTTTCGCGACTGGGCTTCGGTCCGCTGGGATTGGTGCGACGCCCTGCAGCGCCTGCGGCCGACGAAAGTCCAGTGGCAGCTCTGCCGGGACGAGCGGAAGGAGAATGTCCACGACGCCTTTGCCGTCAAAGAAACCGTCCCCGTTCAGGGAAAACACATCCTCCTCGTCGACGACATCTTCACGACCGGCGCGACCTTAGAAGCCTGCGCCCAGGCGCTGATAAAAAAAGGCGCCACCAGCGTGACAGGACTCGTCATCGCCAGCGGCGCACCGTAAAATGAACGCAGTTCGCAGACGGCCGGCCGCAGGTCGCCGCGGTCCTTCGGATCGCAAAAAAAACGGCCCGTGGGCCGTATGCGTAGGGGCTCGCATGTGGCGAGCCCGTTAGGGAGATTCTATCACAGCCCATTCGAGTATAATAGCAGGCCTTTACGAACCACGAGTCACGATTTTTTCCACGAGCCGATATCGTACTTATTTTCCCGAGCTGACGGAAAAGAACTTCAATCCCATGAATGATGTCTTGTTCAAGTTCATCTTCGGACGGCCGGAACGAAAACTCATTACCATTGATTTCCTCAAAGCGAATCAGTGACATGACAAAAATGGAACGCTGGTCCATGTTAATGCAACGACTGTTGGGAGAACAGCGTTACGACGATGCGAACAAAGCGGCTGCTGATGCTGGTTTTCGTGAAAAACTTTTTAAGGAATACGGCATTTAGCCGATAGAAAAGGGACTGTTGCGTGAAAGCATAGGCTGTTATGCAAAGTCCCTTTTTGGATTCAGAAGCGGCTCCGCCGCGATAAACTCATGAAATAAACTAAACGCAAGTGCAGATGGCAGTTCGCTATGGTCCTGCGGACCCAAAAATTTCACGGTCATCGGCCGTATCTGTAGGGGCTCGCACGTGGCGAGCCCGTTAGGGAGATTCCATCACAGCCCATTCGAGTATAATGGCAAGTTTTTACGAACCACGAATCACGAACAACGAGCCACTGCTTTTTTTACGACTCAGATGCGGCTTTGCCGCGACAGACTCAAATTGACAACGACGCTTCGGGATACCCTCGGCGCGTAGCGGGATGCCCTCCGGAATATCCTCCGGGTCGTCCCCTGCGGTATCGCAGACAGGCGATGAATGGGAAGTGATTCGCCGGCCGCATAATGAGAGCGGCATAAACATCAAACTTTCAACTTCAAACTCAAAAAAGCGGTTGTCTTTATACGACAGCCGCTTTTTTTGCTGCTTCCCGTACCGCTGTAACGCGTTACCTATAAAGAAAAGAGAAGAAGAGAAAGGGAAAGGAGAGGAGACTAAAAAACATAGGGAGAATGTCCGCAGCGTGTGGATTTTTTCTCTTATATAGATAGAAGGCCGGAAGGGCTAAACGGAAACGAGGTGCTTGCAATGAAGAAGCTGCAATGGCTTAAAACCAGGACGGGACTGTTTTCGGACCCCCGCATTTTATGTCTGATGAATCAAGCGAACGGCGATTCGTATATCGTGTTATGGTTTTTCCTGAAGGACATGGCCGGAACGGTTAACGACAACGGCCTTGTCTACGTATCGGGCCAGGAAGCCATGACGACGCAGCTCATTGCCAAGTGCCTGCACCGTCGCCGGCCGTTTATCGAAAAAGGATTAGCTTTGTTAGAAAAACTGGAGCTCATCGAACGTGACGGAAACGGCATGATCCGCATTGCTATCTGGGATGAACTGCAGGACTTCCAGCGTGACGAGAGGAAGCGGGAGCAGACAAAAGAACGGGTCCGCCGTTACCGTGAGAGGCAGCGGCTGGCTCAGCCGTCAGATAAAGCGATGGATACAGAAGCCGCTTCACCCGTGATAGAACAAAATGTTTATGAAGGTGAGCCCGTGACGACGCCGAAAGCCATGCGGGATTATGCGTCAGTCCAAAAATACCAGACCCTTTTCGGGCCTATGCAGGGGGATTTTGCCCGGCAGCTGGTCGATTTGGAAACTGCATGGGGCAGTGAAGCAACGTGTATCGCTATCGAACTGGCCCATGAAAATGGGGTCAACAACATCAAGTATATACAGGCTATCTTGAAGAACAGCAACGGCCATCCTATGAAGAAGGAGGACGCTTATGAACGTAAACAGAGAGAATGTTACGAACACCTTGATGCGGTGTTACATGAAGCCCGGAGAGAGAAATTGCAACGACTACAAGCTGAAGATGCTCGAAGAAATGCTGCCCGAAACGATGACGGCGCAGGAAGCGGAATCTCTTTTGCATCGCTTGTTAAAACGATGTAAGTTCGAGCCGTCCATTGCCGAAGTCATGGAAGAATGGTACGCCATCGTCCGCGAGAACCGCCGTCCTCAAGTCTTCCGGCCCGGACCGGCGCAAACCGTACCCCAGCGCCACATCAATCGGCTGAAAGATACGCGGCAGGCGTTACTGGAAGGGCGTCCCATCGAAGGGCTGAACTTATCTAAAGAACTCATCCGCTTCGCCCGCAGTTTTTTCCCGGAAATCAGTCTGCCTGTCATCGAACGGAACCGCTTGGAAATCTCTAACTGCATGACCGACAGGCAGAAAGATTTGGAACGGAAAGACGGCTATATGACCTATATGAAGCTTAACAAAAACGGCGTCATCACGCTGTATATGTCTAAAATTCAATGAGAGAAAGGAGACGAGAATGAACCGGATATTAAGATTTTTGAGGAACCTTGACAAAAGGAAGCTCATTTTCATCTTGCAGAGAGCCAGTGCTGTATTGCTGCCGATTAGGCCCTATCCAGACTGCGGACGCGGGCACTGCCCCTGTCCGGCCGTAAAACACAGGCCTATGCAGGGTATCGCCATCGGAGGAACGACCGCCAGCGTCCATATGAAGCAGTAAGGGGAAAGCCATATTTATCGAAAGGAGTGCTATGAAAGTATATCTCAATGCCGGGCACGACCGGCAGCTTGATCCGGGCGCCGTCAATCGCCGCCTGAATCTGCGTGAATGTGATGCAGCCTATGAATTAGCCCTGGGCGTCCAGCAATATTTAGAACGAAATGGAATAGCCGTCGTCTTTGGTCAGGACGATGACCTCTATCATATCTGTGACCAGGCCAACCAGGCGGAATGTGATCTCTTTGTGTCCATTCATTTTAACGCCTATAACGGCAGGGCCAGCGGGACGGAAACCTTGATTTCCGGGTCCACCGGCAGCCTCATGCTGGGGCATTGTATCCAGACCAACTTAAAAGCTGTCCTCAACCTGCCCAACCGGGGACTCAAAGAACGGCCAGGACTCTTTGTCCTGCGAAATACGGTTATGCCTGCCGTCCTCGTCGAAGTCTGCTTCATCGATAACGACTTCGACTGGCGCCGCTACGACGCCCACCGCGACGAAGCGGCCCGGGCCATTGCGACAGGCATCATACAGTACCCGCACCAGATGCAGGGCGCCCAGGCGGCATAAAAGAGAAGGCAGGCCGCCGCGGTCCTGCGGATCGTAAAAAATACACGGCCCGTGGCCTTGTTCGTAGGGGCTTCCGCGTGGGAAGCCCGCTAGAGAGATTCGACCACAGCCTATCCAGGTATAATGGCAGGCTTTTACGAGCCATTCGTCATAAATTCCGGATATGCACAGGATTCACGAGGGACGCCTTGTCCAGGACGTCCCCTACGGTATCGCATGCAGGCGATGAATAAATGAACGCAGTTCGCAGGTGGCCGGCCGCAGGTCGCCGCTGTCCTGCGGACCGTAAAAGAAACACGGCCAACGGCTGTATGCGTAGGGGCCGACCCGGTCAGGGCGGCCCGCTGCGAACAGTTGGTCATTATCTATCTGGACCATGTGACATGGTTTGGCGAATGCGGCCTGCGAACGGCGGGGGCGCCAGGCTCCAAACTTGAATCACGAGCTATGAAGGCTCTTCACATACAAAAAAGAAAGGAGGAATGAACTATGGCAGCAGAACGCAAAGCGATTTCCGGCAAGTTAAAGCTGGTCATCAGCTACAACGACGAAAATGACAATCTGTGCGAAAAATCCGTACAGATGCGTAACCTCGTCACCGGTGTCGAACCGGCCAACGTCATCACGGCCGTCAACGCCATCGGTACGCTGTACGAAGATCCCATCACGGGCATCCACGAAATCGTCGAAAACGAAATCACAGCGTAAGAGCGCGTAAACCTCTCAGTCAGCTTCGCTGACAGCTCCCCTATGATGGGAGCCATTGCCTCCCTTGATAGGCCCTTTTTGGCCCGTCAGGTGCTGACCACAGGGAAGCACAGGGCGGTTGCCAAAACGGAGAGCTGAGCTGGAGGTGGCCCGAAGGGCCGGAGAGGTTGCTCTTCTCACCATACCAAAGAAAGGAGGAATTACCATGGCCATCAAATCGGAAACGAAAACGTTACAGCTCACCTTTGTTGATGGAATCAGCAAAAATGTTAGCTACTCCATTTCCAATCCGAAAGCGGACTTGACGAAAGCTACCGTCGATACAGCCGCCAAAGCCATCGTCGACAGCAAAATATTTGCTACGACGGAAGGCGGCAATTTGACAGCACTCAAGTCGAGCCAGATTGTAACCCGTAAAGTCGAAACGCTCGAATAAGCGTAACCGAATAGAGATGCCTTGGGCCGCCTGTCGGCCCAGGGTATTTTCACGTTTTGCCAACACGTGAAATTTGTTAAGATAGATGAAGAAAAGAGGTCTTAATTTGATTTTAAGGTAAGGAGAGGATTACGTGACCATGACATTGCGACACTGCGTGCGCGAAGCACAGAACGGAAATCACGAAGCGACACTGTTTTTGTTGGGGCAATTTTCACCGCTCATCAAAAAACAGGTCAAAAAGTATAACGGCTATTATCAATCCGTTGAAGAAGCTATCTCGACGGCTCATGCTGCGGCGTGCCGATGTATTTTTGAATTTGACCTGACCAAGCCGGGTAATGTCGAACGGCAGATGATGGCCTGTATTCACAATACCTTTGAACGGGAAGGCTATCACAAGGAAAAATACGACCAACGGATACAGAAGAACATCATCCATAACGCGGAAGTCACGGATTTGCCTGTCGACTGCATGGCGCCGTTGTCGCAGTGTCCCGAATATCGCTGTATCGAGAAGGACGTACACAGGCTGATTCAGGAAGCCTTGGACGACTTGTCCGAAAAAGAAAGGCATTTCATCATCCTTCATTTTTTCAATGGCCATTCCTATCGGAAAATAGGCCGCATCTACCATCGGGATGAAAGCCTCATCCGGCGGACCGCTAAGCGGGGCCTGGCAAAATTGCGCGTCAGGCTGGCCGAATTGAGGGACTGACGTCAGAGCCTTGTAAAAATTATACATTTCCTTGAAAATCTGTTACAATAAGAGAGTGTTTAGGGAGCTCCGACCTGTGCGATTACACGGGGCGGAGCTTTTTTACGGAAAATATCTGAGTTTGGAGGAACCTGTATGCCTTCGTTAGAATGGATTGGAAAAGAAAAAGTTGTAAATCATCATCTGGAAGTGCCGTACCATGTTTTGGAACGGAAATACAGTTATGATGAAGAGGGGCAGCATGAAGCTGATAACGACAGTGAAAATATGATTATCCACGGCGATAACCTGTTGGCATTGAAATCGCTGTTGCCGAAATATGAAGGGCGGATTTCCTGTATCTATATCGATCCTCCCTACAATACAGGGAATGAAGGCTGGGTTTACAATGATAATGTCAACGACCCGCGCATCAAAAAATGGCTCGGTGAAGTCGTCGGCAAAGAAGGGGATGACCTGTCCCGTCACGACAAATGGCTCTGCATGATGTATCCGCGGCTGAAATTATTGCATAGACTTTTAAGTCAGAATGGAAGTATTTGGATATCAATTGATGATGATGAGTGCCATTATTTGAAAATTTTATTAGATGATATTTTTGGAAGAGCCAATTTTATTGCTGATGTAATTTGGGAAAAAAAGTATGCTCCTCAAAATGATGCTAAATGGCTTTCAGATAGTCACGACTTCATCATTGTTTATGCAAAAAATAAAAATATATGGAGACCCAACCTTTTAAGTAGAACTGCAGAAATGAATGCAAGATATAAAAATCCTGATAATGATGCTAGAGGTCCATGGAAAGCCTCTGATTTTTCTGTCAGAACTTACAGCGAAAAAAATGATTACCCTATTACCTTACCAAGTGGACGTATTGTTAATCCGCCTAAGGGACGATGTTGGGGAAGCAATGAGGAAGAATTTCTGATTTTAAAACAAGATAATAGAATATGGTTTGGAGAAAATGGCGATAATGTGCCTGCAAGAAAAAAATTTTTAACTGAAGTAAAACAAGGAAGCACCTGCAAGACGATATGGTTTAGAAACGAAGTGGGTGATAATCAATCGGCACGCCAAGAAGTAAAAAAAATTTTAAAAGAACAAAATTTTGATACGCCCAAACCAACAGAATTAATAGCTAGAATATTGCAATTAGCTACAGATAAAGACTCTATCGTCCTCGACAGCTTCGCCGGTTCGGGCACGACGGCGCACGCCGTACTGGATATGAACGCCAAAGACGGCGGCCAGCGCCGCTTCATCTTGGTCGAAATGGAAGATTATGCCGATTCCATTACGGCAGAGCGGGTCAAGCGGGTCATTCATGGCTATCCGGTCAATAAGAAAGAAGTCCTCTACGATACGGCCATTACGACGAGGAACATCAAAGATGGCGCAGCTCTTTTTGCAGACGCCAAAGCCATTGCCGACCAGGCCAAAGAAACGTATGATAAAGTCGAAGGGCCTAAAGTGGTAGAAGGCCATTTGCAGGTCCTTGGCATTGAAAAAGCTAAGGAAAAACAGAAGGGGACGGGCGGCGATTTCAGCTTTTATGAATTGGGAGCGCCCCTTTTCCAGGGAGAGGCCCTCAATGATGCCGTCGATATTTCCACTATCCGTGAATACGTTTATTTTATGGAAACGCGGCAGCCTTTGCCAGATATGAAGGCTGATGAACCCTATTATCTCGGCTCCTATGTCGGCACAGCTTATTATTTTTGTTATGAAGCGGAAGAAGCGACGACGCTGAGCCGGGCGTTCCTGCATACGATTCAGACGAAGGCCGACCATTATGTCATCTATGCGGACCGGTGTACGTTGAGCGAAGCTGAATTATCCCGCTTCCATATGACGTTCAAAAAGATTCCCCGTGATATGGCACGGCTTTAGGAGGTGGCAACATGGAATTAAAGACATATCAAAAGAAGGTCATGGACCATCTCGCAGATTATTTGACGAGTTTGCAACAGACGCCTGATTTAAAAGCGGCTTGGAAGGCCTATTGGGCGGAACAGGATATCGCCGTCGGTACGGGCGGGGTCCCTTCTTATAATGACGCTATTGAAGGGGTGCCCCATGTCTGCCTGAAAGTGCCGACTGGCGGCGGCAAGACTTTTATGGCCTGCACATCTTTGAAATATCTCTTTGATAAGCTGCCTTTGGATCGGCCTAAAGTCGTCGTCTGGCTGGTGCCGTCGAATGCGATTTTAACACAGACGGTCCGCAACCTGTCGACACCGGGCCATCCCTATCGCCAGCAGTTGGAACGGGATTTCCAGAACCGGGTGGAAATCTATACTAAGGACATGCTGCTTACGGGACAGAATTTTTCGCCCGACACGGTTCGCGAAACGCTGACGGTCTGTGTGTTGAGTTACGATTCACTGCGCATCAACAGCCGTAAAAAGGATATCCGCAAGGTCTATCAAGAAAATGGCAATCTGAACCGGTTTGCCGTAGAAATGCCTTATCGGGAAGAACGCCTGGCGAATACGCCGGATACGGCACTGATGCAGGTCTTGCGGCAGTTGACACCGGTCACCATTGTCGATGAAAGCCATAATGCCGGGTCGGATCTGAGTACGCAGATGCTCAAGAACCTCAACCCTTCTTTTGTCCTCGACTTGACAGCGACACCGCGCCGGAACAGCAACATCCTCGTCTATGTCGATGCGCGGGAACTGAAAAAGGAAAATATGGTCAAACTGCCTGTCATCGTCTATAACCGGCAGAACCGGCAGAGCGTCATCCAAGACGCCATTCAGCTGCGAGGCAGCCTGGAACAGCAGGCTAAACAGGAGGAAGCGGCTGGAGGTCCATACATCCGCCCTATCGTCTTATTCCAGGCCCAGCCGAATATCCGGGAAGATAGTGAAACCTTTGATAAACTGAAACAAAAACTGATAGCCATCGGCATCCCGGAAGAGCAGATTGCCATTAAGACGTCCCATGTCGATGAACTGGGGGATGTCGACTTATTGGCTCCTTCCTGCTCCATCCGCTATATCATTACAGTCAATGCCTTGAAAGAAGGCTGGGACTGCCCCTTTGCTTATATTCTCGCCTCACTGGCCAATAAGACCTCGAAAGTCGATGTAGAACAAATCTTAGGGCGAATTCTACGGCAACCTTATACGAAAAAGAATGACCGGGATTTACTGAATTTATCCTATGTATTGACGGCTTCCAGGGATTTCCATCATACTTTGGAAAGCGTCGTACAGGGGCTGAATGAAGCGGGATTTACCCGGAAGGATTATCGCCTTGGGGCTTCGCTTCCCGTATCGGATCCGGAAAAGGGGATGCCTGAATATGAAGAGACGGCACTGGATTTGGAACTTATGCCGGTTCATGACGAAGCGGATGGGGCAGAAGGAGCCGACACTTTCGACGACGTCGACAGCCAGCAAGTACAGCAGCAGTTACAGGCGACAGAGCCGGGAGCGACCCTGCAGCCTGGTCTGCAGCAGATGGCGGAACAGGCTTCGGAACAGGCACAAGCGTATGAACAGGAATTACAGGCTTCAAAAGAGTCTGCTTTAGAAAGCGGGGAGTTGGGGGATATGTTGAATCAGTATACCGTTCAGGAATCCTGGCGGGATGAAGTGGCACAGCTGGCGATTCCTCAGTTTTGCATAGAAACGACGCCGGACTTATTCGGTGGAGAATATGCATTGCTCAATCCCATTCATTTACTGGAAGGGTTTTCCCTCAAAAAGCAGGATACGGCCATTAATTTTACCTTGGCTACCGGCGAAATGTATAAAGTCGATATCAGTGAATATGGGGAAGCCGTGCCGAAATATCAGCGGACGCGGCAGGGGGAAAGCGATTATATACGGGAACATATGGCTAGTATACCGGAAGCAAAGAAAGTTACAGAATGTGCGAAGTTATTGTGCCGTCAGCTCAATAAAGCCGACGATTACTGCGCAGCTGGGGATATCGCGGCTTATGTCGAACGGGTCGTAAATCAGATGGATGCCGATGAAGTGGCAAACATGGAAACGGCCCTGCCTGCCTATGCCAGCAAAATCCAGGAGAAAATTAAGCAGCTGGAAGCAGCCTATCAAGAGAAGACCTTTTATGAATGGCTCGACGCAGGCAAAATCATTTGTCAGAATAGTTACCAGCTGCCCAAAGTCATTACGCCGGCTGTTGCAACCGATGCCATTCCTAAGTCATTATATGAAGCCGAACGGAATGACATGAATCTCTTTGAGAACAAAGTCATTGATGCCGTCGTAGGACTGGATAACATCAAGTGGTGGCATCGCATCATAGACCGGAAAGATTTCTGTATCAACGGTTTCATCAACCATTATCCGGACTTCCTGCTTTGCACGACGCGGGGGCATATCATCCTGCTAGAAGCCAAAGGAGACTATCTCGATGGCGATGATAGTAAGAATAAACTGCGCTTAGGCCGCCGCTGGCAGGCCGCAGCCGGCGATACCTATCGGTATTTCATGGTATTCGATAAAAAAGCCTTGCCCCAAGAAGGCGCCTATCGCCTGGACGATATGATTCATGTCTTGAAGGCTTTGTAGTTTTATGTGAAATGAAAAAAATTAAAGGCCCCATCCAATGATTCACGTTGGATGGGGCCTTTTTTACTTAGAACATTTTTTCATAACCTACGGTACGTGCTGCTAAGTCGGCAATCGTTCGGAATAAAAAGCCACCTGTTTTTTTGTTTCCTATTTGATAACTGGCTTCATTGTTAATGACGCCGATTTGTACCCATGGTCCATTGTTTTTGCTTTCGTAAACATCTATTTGATAGGGAGATGAAGAAACTTTTACCATCTTGTAAGTTGCTGTAAAGTAGTTTCCATCTGGATCCGTTACGCCGGCACCGAAAATTTCATTATCGTGGTCATACCAGACGGAGCTGGTATCAATCGTATAGCCGTGAGTCGTATACGTATTTGATGCTTGAACTATGGGGATAAGCGAATAATCATTAGGTAGGATACCACTGCCCATGGCAGAAATACCTAGTCCGAGGATACAAGCGATTGTAACTTTTTTTAAATTAATCATGTCATTCTACCTCCTGATTGATAATAGTAAAATAAATTAATTATGGCAATGGGGCCCATGGATCTAATAGGGAGAATACTGTTGTAAGAATATCAAATTTAACAGCGATGATTCCCATGAAAATGACAAGTGTAAAACATAGGCAGGCCTTGTAAAGACCAATGTTTTGTAAGTTTTCTTTTAAATTATGGTATATTTCTGTGAGCGACATGTCAATCGGATTTTCTTGTGCAACGAGCGCATTCCAGATACAATCTTTACATACATATTCTTGGTGAATCGAAATAAGGTCTTTTTCTTTGTTGCATCGATTGCATTTACCTTTCATAGGGGTTCCTTCTTTCTAAGTGTCGTTTTTTGATTTACTAAAATTTGCTTTTAAACTCGCAAGTTAGAGAAAAGTTTTCGACCGGTGCTGATTCGTAATTGATTTTGCTGAGCTAATTGGCGATTTTTCATGACCTCTTGACAATAATCTTGTAATATATGTAGCTGATTTAATTCACTGCCATCATTTTCATATCGCTTCAAGGATAATAAAAGAGCAGCCATGGATATTCCTGCTTGGAGTGGGTTTGTCAGATGATAGGCTAAATCTATACCATTATTCAAGTTTGGCATTGTACAATAATATGTATATAGGAATTGACCCATTTGGGTTAGATATTGTGAGGGGCGAAATGGGAGAGTGAATTTTTTTAGGAAAGCAGCCCCTATTGGCTTTGGAGAGTTGTTTTTGACGGCTTCGACTATAAATAGTCTATCCAAAGGAAATGAGTAAGGAATCTGTCGGCAAACTATTTCTGCATAGAGTCTACTGCAGATTACTATATCGGCTCCATTTGGAATTTGGGTATATTGTGTATTCCAAGCAGATTCCATTGGCAAGCCAAAACAGTGTTCATTGTCTCCGAATACAGGTTGCCCCGCTACTGCATTTAGTGGATAATCTTGAGGTATTATTAGTCGTGTAGTAGCTGGAAAATCACCTTGATAATACCAATGTTTCTTGCGATTTATTTTGAAATCTGAATGATTGCCGATGATCGTCACATCGTATTTAGTCCCGTTAAAGATTGTCAAGTTTTGATATTCGATCATAGTTATTACCTTGCCTTTCTTGGTCTATTTAATTTGGATTGTACGTACATGCAATCATGCAACCGTCGACGAGGCATTTCTTAAGCACATCTTCATTATAGACCGCAAAACTCCTCTAGTCAATAAATAATTAAGCAATAAGCTAAAATTACTTATTTATTTTATGTATATAGCTGTAATTTTTAAATAAAAATAGCGAAAATTACAGCTATATTTGCTTTTGAGGGGGTGTTATGCTACTGTAGGAAGTATATAGAAGTAATTTTATTGCTAAGTGGTTGATAGAAATACTGATAGAAAGGAAAATAGTTTATTATGATTAATCTTTTTGACAATGTGGGTTTAACAGGAAATCAGAATTTGAAACCGCTGGAAAAATTGAATGAAATACTAGATGTACTTACTTTTCCAGCAGAGACTGAGGAAGAACAAAAACTTTCAGAATCCACTTTTTCTTGTTTTTCTGCTACTTTAAAGCAATGGGTAAAAGACCGTTGCTTATATCCTAAAACGATTACAACACTGATAGACCTTTTTGGGATACCGGTTTCGAATCGTGACCCACGCTATCTATCAGGTGCATGGTGGCCATGGTGTTCAGATGGCGAAAATAGCGAAAATAAATGGGATAATAAATTGTTTGATGAACTTATCTTTCTTTTAATCCAATATCTACTGTATAAAGAGTCTATGTACAAAAATAAAAAGTCATCTCAAGAAGCTGATTATCAAGTTTTAAATATAGAGAGAAGTAGCTTAAAAAGCAACATAAATAACGTTCAAAGACATCTTGGAAAAGGAGAAAAACTTCTGCCTTTTTTTTATAGAGGTGATAAGAATATTGATTCACCGCTGGATATCTTAACGACATGGGCTGTGTATCCTTCATCTGCAGAGAAGAAAAATATTTTATATGTCGTTGCAAAACACCATGGTAACAGTCTCTCTGACACAAAAGAGAATGGGATGGAAAGTTTTATTCAATCTTTTTCCAAATTACCGCTAAATGAAGAAGTAGCAGCTGTGATTTCCCAAAAATTGCTAGAAATGCATCCTTATGTAAAGTTGAATGACCATCAAAAAATAGGCCCCCAGTTTTTTTATACTCCATCACTATTGTGTCAGTATGGAAACTTTATTATGGAACGAATTTTAAATTTGAATTTTATTGGTTCTATTTTTAGGAACATGGCTAACAGGATTTTTCAGGCATTTCCTCAAAAATGTGAGGATTTAAGCGATGAAATAACAGAGATTATTCGAGAATCATTATGTTCACCATTTTTACAATTTCGGGTTGATGTATTTTCTTTTTATATTTATTGGTTACAAGAGAATTGTTTACAAGAAAAGCTGACTTTGCACAAGGTTATAACGGCATCTTTTCTTGATTTTTTAAAAAAATTACATTATATTACACTCCCAGCATTCTTACTGAAGGGAGAATGCCTATATAGGCATTTGAAGACAGAAGATAAAAAAGCCTTTTTTAAAGCCGCCGATTTATGGCTAGATGAAAAGAACTTTAACAAGAAAAAAAGTACACTCACTACTGAACAATTAGATCGAATACATTTTTTGAATGAAAAGGTCAACGATGAAGATATTCCAGATATTCCAGGAGAAGCTATTTTTTATACGATGGAGAATTCATCCCAGATAATACCCAAGCATCAGGTTGCACAAACCCATATTATTAATGATTATAAACGACTGTATTTGCCGTATTTATCGGGATTTTTTTATAAAATGAATAGAAAAATGAAAGAAGAAAATCAAGCATCTTATTTTGAATATCTAAAGAAAGAACGCCCTTCTACCATTATGTCGAATGTAACAGGGGATTGGGGACATAATGAAAGAACTAGAAAAGCAAATTATTTTGAATCCTTAAAGGCATAATGCCTTTCTATCATTGCTTTTATGATGAAAGTGCTTCTTGAAAATGATAAAAGAACATTTTTACACTGCAACTGACGATTTGAGTCCTGAACATTTAAAAGGAAAGGTGATTATAATGCAATATATTTTTGACGATAACCAGGTTGATTTACAGTATAAACTAAAAAGCATTGAATTAGCTTTAGACCATATTATTACTGTATGTAAACACCATAAGAACTTAGCTTTTGATGTAGAAGAATCATTCTATGATAAAGAGTTATATGAACTTGATCCTGAAGGGTTTCATGAAAATTGTCTAGAGATATTTAAAGATGTTTCTGAGGATACTGTAGACAGTATAAAATCTTTAGCACAGGATGCTAAAAAAGATATCCGTAGATTAAATTTGGACTTTGATTATTACGCTAAGCCGTTCTAAATAATGAATTAACTGTTACATTTCCTATTGATAAGAACCCCAATCCCCGTAAAGGACCGGGTAAGAAAAAAGCAGCCTAATCATTGCAGTTTTCCTTGGAAAGTCGTTGATGATTAGGCTGCTTTTTTTATACTTTTTAATCTACCATATTCTGTTATAATCTGTTAATAAAAAGGTGGAATATGCAGATTATGAAACATAAACCGTGGACCGGTATCGTTCCTCGGACTCAGATGCGGCGTTCCGCCGCGATAGACTCAAACTAACAACGATGCTTCGGGATACCCTCAGCGCGTAGCGGGCTGCCCGCCGTTGCCATCTGCTCGGGTAACTGTCTTGTACTTGATTAGTCAGGCTGCTTTGGGACGGCCCCTACAGTATCGCATAGAGGCGATGAAAAATAAATACAGTTCGCAGGCGGCCGGTCGCAGGTCGCCGCGGTCCTGAAGACCAAAAAATTCACGGCTATCGGCCTTGTGCATAGGGCCCGATAAAAAAGGGGCTGTCGCACGAAGGCTGCTACCATCATGCAAGGGCCCCTTTGCTTCATAGTTTTAAAAACTACAAACTGCAAACTTAATACTCAAAAAGCGGCTGTCTGAATGCGACAGCCGCTTTTTGTTTTTTTGGTGCGCCTAGAAGGATTCGAACCTTCGCACCCGGTTCCGGAGACCGGTGCTCTATCCCCTGAGCTATAGGCGCAAGTAAGTGGTGACCCAGTAGGGATTCGAACCCTAGACCCACAGCTTAGAAGGCTGTTGCTCTATCCAGCTGAGCTACTGAGTCTCAAAAAATGGAGCGGGTGATGGGAATCGAACCCACATAACCAGCTTGGAAGGCTGGCGCTCTACCACTGAGCTACACCCGCATTTGTCGGTAATGGTCGGAGCAGCAGGATTTGAACCTGCGACCCCCTGGTCCCAAGCCAGGTGCGCTACCAAACTGCGCTATGCCCCGCCAACAAAAAATATTATACAAGAAATGAAATAGTTTGTCAACGTTTTTTTAGCCATGGCATCTATCTGCTACGGGTACGTATGATTATATTACAATCAGGCGTCGTCCGTCATAAATTTTGGCTGTGCACAGGATTCACGCGGGACGACTTTTAGCCGTCCCCTACGAAGGCCCTGGACGGGGCATTTTTACGAGCTGAGGGGTCTACGAGGCGATGTAGTCAATTTGAGTTTGGTTTCGCGTAGCGGCATATGAGTTCTGAGGCGAACGGCGGCCTGCGACCTGCGAACGGCGGGGCCATCAGGCCCCATGACCGGTCAAGGCATCGATGAACTGGCGGGCTATGCTGGACAGGTAGCGGTGTTTCGGGGTGATGACGGCTAATTGGGTGCGCAGGCGCGGTTCGTCGATGGCTTTTGTCTGGAGCTGGGGCCGGCTGGCCGGTGAGATGGCCGATGCCGGGACGACGGCGTAGCCCAGGCCGGTTTCGGCCCAGAGCAGGGTCGTCCGGGCGTCGTCGTTGCGGCAGAGGAGGTTCGGTGTGAGATTGTGGGCTTCGCAGACGTCATGGAAGAGCTGGTCGAAGCGGCGGTAGAGGATGAGCGGCAGGCCCTGCAGTTGTTCTATGGTCATCGACGGCTGGCCCGGATTGGGGTCGGCCAGGGACTCGGTATAGGCCAGGACCATCGGTTCTTCCGGCAGCAGAGTGCAGTCGAAGGCGTCCTGCTTAAAGGGCGTGCGGACGATGCCGATTTCGATGAGGCCCTTGCGCAGCATGTCCAGGACGCGGAAGGTGTTGCCGTCGTAGATTTCGAAGCGGATTCCGCGATGGTCGTCGTGGAACTGGCGGAGGGCTGGCTGGAGGATGACGCTGCCCGATGACGATACAGTCCCGATGGACAAGGTGCCGCGCAGGCCGTTCTTGAAATCGGCGATTTCCCGGCGCGTCGAGTCGGTGAGGGTGACGATCTGCCGGGCCCGGCGGTAGAGGATTTCGCCGGCGTCGGTCAAGGTGACGCTGCGCGGCTCCCGCTGCAGGAGCTGGACGCCCAGTTCTTCTTCCAGGGCCTTCATCTGCTGGCTCAGCGGCGGCTGGGCCATGTGAAGGCGCCGGGCGGCGGCTGTGATCTGGCCTTCTTCGGCGATGACCATGAAATAAGTGAGTTGACGGATATCCATACCCATGCCTCCTTGACATATGATTTACATATATTATATCAATTGTACAAATATTTTCAATATAGTAAAAGACGTGTTATACTAAGACCATAGAAAAGATACCTATCCGGAAAGGAATGATACACGATGAACGAAATTGTGACACCGAAACGGGATGCCCATTTCTTTTGGACCCTGTTCAAATCGACTTTTTTAATCAGTGCCTTCACCGTCGGCGGAGGCTTCGTCATTATTCCCCTGCTGAAAGGGAAATACGTCGATGAATACCATTGGATCGACGACAAGGATACCCTCGACATGGTAGCCATTGCCCAGTCCATGCCAGGCGTCATCGCCGTCAACAGTGCCGTCATCCTGGGCTATCGCATGGCTGGGGTCCTGGGGACGCTGGTCGCTCTGGTGGCTACGGTGCTGCCCTGTCTGATTACGCTGTCGATCATTTCATACTGCTATGATTTCTTTATCCAGAACTTATATATCAAGATGATCCTCCGCGGCATGCAGTGCGGGGCGACGGCGCTCATCGTCAATGTCGGCATCGACCTCCTCATCAAGCAGGGCAAGAAGAGATTGCTCCTGCCCCTGGCCATCATCGTGGCGACGTTCATTGCCAACTTGTGCTTCGATGTCAATATCATGGTGCTCATCATCATTGACGGCATCATCGGCTTCGCCTTCATGCGCGATAAGAAGTACGACTAAGGGGAGGGACTTATTATGATATATGCATTACTTTTTTGGGAATTCTGTAAAGTCGGGGCCTTCTGCGTCGGCGGCGGTTATGCTTCCATGCCGCTGATCCAGGCCAGTGTCGTCGATACCTTCCATTGGCTCTCTATGAGCGAATTTGTCGATATATTCACCATTTCTCAGATGACTCCGGGACCGATCGGCATCAATGCCGCTACCTTTGTCGGCACCAAGATCGCCGGGCTGGGCGGGGCTGTTGCAGCCACTCTGGGCTTCGTCACGCCGTCGTTCTTCTTGGGGATTATTTTAGCACGCGTCTTCCTCAAGTATGGCGATATCGGTCCAATCCGGGGCATCCTCAATGGCCTGCGGCCAGCAGTGGTCGCCCTCATCTGCGTCGCCAGCCTGAGCTTCATCCTCCTGGCCCTGTGGAATACGGAAACCCTGCCCGACGACTGGTCGGCCTTCAGTCTCGGCGGCCTGGCCATACTCATCCTGGCCATTGCAGCCACGCGCCGCAAGATCGGCGTCATCAAGGTCCTCATCGGGTCCGGCGTCTTAGGCCTGGTCTTAGGCATAGCCGGCCTCATCTAGCTTCGATATATTGGGAATCCAGGCTCTGGAGGAAGCGGCTCGGCGCATAGCGCTGATTGCCGTTCCCTTCGTGCCAGCTCAGATACAGCCTCTTTTTGGCCCGCGTAATGGCGACATAAAAGAGGCGTTTTTCTTCTTCGATATCGCCTTTTTTTACGGACCAGAAGGTCGGGAAGACCCGGTCTTCCAGATGGGCCAGGAAGACGTAATCGAATTCCAGGCCCTTGGCCTGATGGATGGTGATGATGGGGATTTTCGGGTCCTTGGCCAGCATGCTGTCCAGTTCGCTGTTGGACAGGGCGGTCAGCTTGAGAAATTCTGCCAGGGCGTCGCGCGGGTCCTGGCCCGGGTCGTCTGTTTCTTTGGCGATGCGGTAGAGCTTGCGGACGTTTTCCAGCCTGTCGATGTGCTGGGCCGCATCGCTGGGGTCGCGATGGCTTTCGTACCAGGCCTTGACGCCGCCTTCGTTCATGACGGCGGCGATGAGGTCTATGGGCCGGTCCTGATAGGACTGTCGGCGGAAACGGGCTATGTCACGGCTGAACGGGGCGAAGAGAGGCAGGTAGATGGCCAGGGACGAACGGCGGGCCGTCGTAGCCGGGCGGATCTGTTTCGTTACGGCATAGCATAGGAGGCCGGCCGTGGCCAGGATGTCGTCGAAGGCGTCGTGCGATGGCTGATGGTCGATGGGGAAGGTTTCACTGAGCGTGGCCAGTTTGTGGTTGATGAGGTTGGGATAGAAGCGGCGGTAGATGTCCAGCGTGTCGTAATAGGGGAAATCGCCGCTTTCGCCCATGCCTAGGCGCTGGAGCTCGCTGTGCAGGATGGACAGGTCATACGTGACGTTGTGGCCGACGATGACGGCGTCTTTGGCAAAGTCCAGGAAGGCCGTCAGAGCCTGGCGCGGTTCCATCCCCTGGGCCTCCAGGGTTTCGTCGTTGATGTGGTGGACGTAGAAGGAAGCCCCGACAGGCCGGCTGGCACGGACATAGGTGTTGAAGGTGTCTGTAACCTGGCCGGCGGCATCGAGGCGGACGGCGGCAATCTGGATGATTTCATCCCTCGTCGTGTCGGTGCCGGTGCTTTCGACGTCGAAGACGACGATCCGGCCTTCATCCAGGGCTGATAGCAGGAGCCCGTAAGGGTCGCCCGTTTCCTGGGAAATGGGGTCGATGAAGTCGCAGAGCCGAAGGCCCAGGCGGCGGTAGGATTCGCTTTCGATGGTCTCTACGGTTCGCCGGCCGATGCGGGGGACGAAGCGCAATAAAATCCGCTTCAGGCTCAGGTTATCGTGCTTGTTCAGGAGCAGCCTCAGGTAGGCCAGGACGTCTTTACATTCCTGGCGCTTGAACAGGTGGAACTGGTCGATACAGGTCACGGGCAGCTGGTCTTCCGGCGGATAGTGCTGGTTGTGGGCGTTGATGCCCGTCCAGAGCTGCTGGGCCTGGCGGTTGCCACGGACGAGGACGCAGGCTTTCAGTCGTTCCTGCTGCGGCAGGCGCATCAGTTCCTGGAAGATCCAGCGGCTTTCGCCGATGAAGTTGTCCGCCTTATGGACGACGATGGGGTCACCGGGAACGGCGGCTGCGGCCTGGCCGGGCTGGGGATAGATGTGGTGGACCGTCACTTGGCCGAAGAGACGGTTCAGGCAGCCTTCGGCAGCTTTCAAGAGGAGCTGCGTAGCCCGGTAGTTGGTCGTAAAGGTGATTTCCCGGGGATGATAGGTCTTGCGGAATTGTTCCAGGATGTATTCCGGATAGGAGCCGCGCCATTCGTAAATGGTCTGGAAGTAATCGCCGCAGAGAAGGACGTTGCGGCCGGGGAAGAGGCGGCTGATGACGGCGTATTCGACTTCGCTCGTGTCCTGCATTTCATCGACGGCGATGAAGCGGAACCGGTCCCGCCAGCGCTGGCAGCAGGCTTCGTCTGTGAGGAAGTCATAGGCGCCGGTGATGAGGTCCGTGAAATCGACGGCGTGGTTGTCGGCCAGGACGGCATCGTATTGCCGGACGAGGTCGTCGCCGTGGTCATGGAGCCAGGCCTGGAGGGGTTCTTTCGGCGCCGTGAAATCGTGGAGGTCCGGGAGGACGCGCTGTTTCTTGGCAAATTCGATATAGTTCTGCAGGGCCTGGGTGTCATTGCCCGGTGCCGACGCCGCCGCCGGGAGGTTGTCGATGAGCTGCCGGCAGTCTTCATCATCGTAGAGGAGAAAATCATTATAACAGTCGCTCTGGCGCTTTGTTTCCTCTTTGATGAGGCTGTAACAGAAACTGTGGATCGTCTTGACGACGACGTCCAGGCCCTTTTCGTGGGCCGTAGCGACGATGCGTTCCTTCAGCTCCTTGCAGGCCCGGTTGGTGAAGGTCAGACAGAGTATCTGCGCGCCTTCAGCGGCCTTCGTTTCCAGGATATGGGCGACCCGGCAGGCCAGAACACGGGTCTTGCCCGTGCCGGCCGGGGCGTTGAGCAGGATGGGCTGCGACAGGTCGCGGACGACTTGCTGCTGCTGGTCATTTAATTCCATAATCTATCCCTCCGTGTGGGTAATCTCCTCCCATTGTACCATAGTCGGCGTTATCCGTGTACAAACTGTGAGGGAACGGGCAAATTTCATTGACAGCCTCGTAGGTTTTTGATAGAATCAAAGTGTGTTTGATAATCTTTCAATCAATAAGGAGATGCACTATGACAAGACGTTTATGGACAGGTTCTTTGCCGTTTGTAAACAGTCTCCGTGTGTCTAACTGAAAACCCAAAGGTGATACTGCGTCACTTTTGGGTTTTGTTTTTCTAAGGAGGGGTCTCTGTTGAAGGTCGGTTTGATCATGGGAAGCGATTCTGATTTTCCCGTTATGAAAAAAGCGATTGCTATTTTTAAAGAATTTGGTGTTGAATATGAAGTCTTGTTAGCGTCGGCCCACCGCACGCCGGCAGCTGTCCGGGAATTCGTTTCGACAGCCGAAGAACGGGGCATCAGTGCCTTTGTCGTCGGTGCCGGCATGGCCGCTCATCTGCCCGGTGTCGTTGCCAGCTATACGACGCTGCCCGTCATCGGTGTCCCCTTGGAAAGCGGCAGCCTCCAGGGCATGGATGCGCTGCTGGCCATCGTCCAGATGCCGTCGGGTATTCCCGTTGCCACCGTCGCCATCAACGGTGCCAAGAACGGAGCGCTCCTGGCTGTACAGATCGGCGCTGCCAGCGATGCCGGATTAGCTAAGAAATACAAGGCATACCGCGAAAACATGGCTAAAGAAGTCATGGAAAAGAACCAGAAGTTGCAAGAAACCGTAAAGTCCCTCTAAGGGCATGTACAGACTATTTTTCGTTATAACAGGAGGTTTAATTCATGTTTTACGATCCGATTTGGGATAAGCAGCATGAAGAATGTGGTGTCTTAGGTATTTACGATAAACACCTCGATATTCCCCGCTATATTTACTGGGGGTTGTTCGCATTACAGCATCGTGGCCAGGAAAGCGGCGGCATCGCCCTGACTGACGGCCAGGATATCCATACGTTCCGCGGCATGGGCCTCATCAGCACGGTCTTCGCCAACGGCGTACCTGACGAAGAAGGCGGCCCTGTCGGTATCGGCCACGTCCGCTATTCGACGACCGGTTCCAATAATCCCCGCAACATCCAGCCCCTGGCCGTATACACGCCCATGGGACAGCTGGCCCTGGCGCACAACGGCAACCTGACCAATACGCGGGTCCTGCGGGAAGAACTGGACCGCGGCGGCGCGACGTTCCAGACGACCATGGACAGTGAAATCATCGTCAACCTCATCAGCCGCAGCCAGAAAGACACCATCGAAGAACGCATCATGGAAAGCATGAACCGCATCCAGGGGGCGTACTCGCTGGTACTCATGACGAAAGATACGCTCTACGGCGTCCGCGACCCCTACGGTTTCCGCCCGCTCTGCATCGGCCGTACCGATGAAGGCGGCTGGGTCCTGGCTTCGGAAACGTGTGCCCTCGACGCCATCGGTGCCAAGTTTGTCCGCGACGTACAGCCTGGCGAATTTGTCCAGATCAACGAAAAAGGCGTCAAATCGTCGATTTTTGCCAAGGCACCGCGCAAGCAGGTCTGTTCCTTCGAATACATTTACTTCGCCCGTCCGGACAGTGTCATCGACGGCCAGGATGTCTATCAGGCTCGCCTGAACATGGGCCGGGAAATGTGGAACGAAACGCAGTATGATGCGGATATCGTCATTTCCGTCCCGGACAGCGGCAACACGGCGGCCATCGGCTATGCCCAGGCTTCGGGCATCCCCTTCAAGCACGGCCTCATCAAGAACCGCTACATGGGCCGTACCTTCATCAAGCCGAACCAGAAACAGCGTGAACTGGCAGTCCGCATGAAATTGAACGTCGTCAAGTCCGTCGTCAAGGGCAAGCGCATCGTCATGGTCGACGACTCCATCGTCCGCGGCACGACGAGCGGCATCATCTGCAAGCTCCTGCGCGAAGCCGGCGCCAAGGAAGTCTACATGTGCGTATCGGCACCGCCTATCAAATACCCCTGCTTCTACGGTATCGACACGTCGGTCCGCAAGGAACTCATCGCTTCGACGTTCAGTGTCGAACAGATCCAGAAGTACATCGGCGTCGACAAACTCCATTTCATTTCCATCGATGGCCTCAACCGGGCTGTCGAACATATCCCCAAGGAAGATATGTGCTTAGCTTGCTTCAACAACGACTATCCTACGGAAACTCCGCAGGCCAATGAGGAAGGAGAAAAATATGCTCTCGAACACAAATAAAGGATTGACTTATGCTGATGCCGGTGTCGACATCGATGCTGGCAACAAAGCCGTAGAATTGATGAAAGATTCGGTCAAAGCCACGTACCGTCCGGAAGTCCTCGGCGACCTGGGCGGTTTCGGCGGTCTCTTTTCCCTGATGAACAGCGACATCAAGAAACCGATCCTGGTCAGCGGCACCGACGGTGTCGGCACCAAGCTGCGCCTGGCCATCCTGATGGGCAAGCACGATACGGTCGGCCAGGACTGCGTCGCCATGTCCATCAATGACGTCCTCGTCCAGGGTGCAGAACCGCTGTTCTTCCTGGACTACATCGCCGTCGGCAAACTCGACCCGGTCCAGGTTGCGACCATCGTCAAAGGCGTCGCCCACGCCTGCCAGGAATCGGGCTGCGCTCTCCTCGGCGGCGAAACGGCTGAAATGGCCGGTTTCTATGCCAAAGATGACTATGACCTGGCTGGCTTCGGCGTCGGCATCGTCGACCGCGACAAGGTCATTACCGGTGAAAACATCAAAGCCGGCGACGTCCTCATCGGCCTGCCTTCGACTGGGGTCCACTCCAACGGCTTCTCCCTGGTCCGCAAGATCGTCCTCGAACGGCAGAACATGAAGCTCGACCAGTACGTCGACGAACTGGGCATGACCATCGGTGAATGCCTGCTCACGCCGACCCGTCTCTATCCGCGTCCGTGCCTGCCGATCATCAAGAACTTCACCGTCAAGGGTATGGTCCACATCACGGGCGGCGGCTTCTATGAAAACATCCCCCGCGTCCTGCCGAAAGGCGTCGGCGTCGACATCGACGTCACGTCGTGGCCGCAGCTGCCGATTTTCGGGCTCCTCCAGAAGTGGGGCAACGTCGATGCCAAGGAAATGTACCGTACCTTCAACATGGGCATCGGCATGATCATGATCGTCGATGAAAAAGACGCAGATGCCGTCCTCAAGAATCTGGCAGACCGCGATGAAAAGGCCTATGTCATCGGCAAAGTCGTCGATTCCGACGTACCCGTAACCTTGCGGGGAGGCGTATTCCATGACTAAGAAGAAAATGGTCATTTTCGCATCGGGCCGCGGCTCCAATGCCATCGCCCTTCACGATGCCGTCAAAGATGGCAAAATCAATGCGGAAATCAAGGCCCTGGTCTGCGATATCCCCGGCGCACCGGTCATGGACCGGGCTAAGGAATGGGGCGTACCGGTCATTCTGGCCGACCGCAAATCCTTCGACTCGAAAGAAGCTTTTGAAAAATACATCCTCGACGCCATCGAACCGTATCAGGCCGACGTCATCTGCCTGGCCGGCTTCATGCGTCTCTTGAGCGGTGATTTCATTTCCCATTATGAACACAAGATGCTCAATATCCATCCGGCCCTGCTGCCGTCGTTCCGCGGTCTTCACGCCCAGCGCCAGGCCGTCGAAGCCGGCGTCAAGATCGCTGGCTGCACGGTCCATTTCGTCGTACCCGACATGGACGCCGGCCCGATCATCTTGCAGTCGGCCGTACCGGTCTACGAAGACGATACGGAAGACACGCTGGCTGCCCGGATCCTCACCAAGGAACATCCGACGTATGTCAGAGCGGCAGCGCTCTTTTGCGATGATAAATTGACTATCGACGGCAACGTCGTCAAAGGGACTCAGGAATAGGAGGAATTTTCCATGAAAGTAAAACGCGCACTCATTAGTGTATCTGATAAGACGGGCGTCGTCGAACTGGGCAAAGCCCTGGCAGACCTCGGCATCGAAATCATCTCCACCGGCGGCACCATGCGGACTCTGAAAGAAGCGGGCGTACCGGTCATCGCCGTTCAGGACGTCACGGGTTTCCCGGAAATGATGGACGGCCGCGTCAAGACGCTGAATCCGAAAATCCATGGCGCTATCCTGGCGGTCCGCGACAATCCGGAACACGTCAAGGCCATGAAAGAACACGACATCAAGCCGATCGACCTGGTCGTCGTCAACCTCTATCCGTTCCAGCAGACTATTGCCAAACCGGATGTCACCCTGGCAGAAGCCATTGAAAACATCGACATCGGCGGCCCCTGCATGGTCCGTGCTTCGGCCAAGAACAATAAATACGTTGCTATCGTCACCAATCCGGCTAAATACGGCGAAATCATTTCCATCCTCCAGAAGGACGGCGAATTTTCCGACCAGTACCGCCTGGAACTGGCTCAGGAAGCTTTCCATCATACGGCTGTCTATGATACGGCCATTGCCGCATACTTAGCGGAACAAGTTCAGAAGGGGGCTGCAAAATAATGAAGGTAGCAGTCATCGGCGGCGGCGGCCGCGAACATACTTTAGCCTGGAAACTGGCCCAGAGCCCGAGTGTCGATAAACTCTACGCCATCCCTGGCAGTGCCGCTATGAGTGAAGTCGCCCAGTGCGTCGACATCGCCTTGTCCGACCTGGACGCCATCACGGACTATGCCCAAAAAGAAGGCATCGACATGCTCGTCGTCGGCCCGGAAGTCCCCTTGACCGAAGGCCTTGCCGACCTGGCTCAGTCCAAGGGTCTGGCTGTCTTTGGTCCCAACAAGGCCGCTGCCCAGATGGAAGGGTCGAAGGTCTTCGCCAAGAACCTCATGAAGAAATACCATGTCCCGACGGCAGCCTACGCTTCCTTTACCGATGGCGATGCCGCCAAGGCCTATATTAAAGAACAGGGCGCACCCATCGTCGTCAAAGCCGACGGCCTGGCTGCCGGCAAAGGAGTCGTCGTCGCCCAGACGGAAGCAGAAGCCATCGAAGCGGTCAATGCCATGATGGAAGACCATATCTTCGGCGCTTCCGGCGGCCGCATCGTCATCGAAGAATGCATGGTCGGTGAAGAAGCGAGCCTCCTGGCTTTTGTCGACGGCAAGACCATCGTGCCCATGATTTCTGCTCAGGACCACAAGCGTATCTTCGATAACGACGAAGGCCCCAACACGGGCGGCATGGGAGCGTATGCTCCGGCACCGGTCGTTACGCTGGAAATCCGCAAGGAAGTTGAAGAAAAGATCTTGAAACCCGTCGTCGACGGCCTGAAGCAGGAAGGCATTACCTATCAGGGCTGCCTCTATGCCGGCCTCATGATTACGGCGGACGGCCCGAAAGTCGTCGAATTCAACTGCCGCTTCGGCGACCCTGAAACGCAGGCTGTTTTGCCGCTCCTCGACGGCGACCTGGCACAGATCATGTACGCCTGCGCCAAAGGCACGCTGACGGCTGACATGGTCCATTGGAAAGACGCTGCTGCCTGCTGCGTCATCATGGCTTCTGCCGGCTATCCCGCTTCGTCCCATAAGGGCGATGTCATCAGCGGCCTCGACGCTGTCGATAAAGAAGACGTCATGGTCTTCCATTCCGGCACGGCCAAGAAAGACGACCAGTACGTCACCAACGGCGGCCGCGTCCTCGGCGTCACGGCAATAGCTCCGGACCTCAAGAGTGCTATCGAAAAGGCTTATGATAACGTCAAACGCATCCACTTCGACGGCCAGCAGGTCCGCAGCGACATCGGCGCCAAAGGATTGAAACACTTGAAATAACGTGATTCCAACATCAAACTTAAAAAAGGCTGTCGCAGACAGCCTTTTTTACTACCACACGAAAGGAAGGTCGTTATGACACAGTTTATTACGCCGGCCGAAGCGGCGCGTCTCGTCGGCGATGATATGACCCTGGCTGTCAGCGGTCATGCCGGCTTCGGTACGCCTGATGGTTTATTCAAGGCTCTCCACGACCGCTATGCCGACGAAGGGCATCCCCGCAACCTGACACTGGTCAAGATTGCCGGTACCGGCGATGGCGGCCAGCGCGGCGGTGACCGACTGGCTGCAGACGGCCTCATTGGGACAATCATTACCAGTCATTTTGGCATGGAAAAGAAATTATCCGATAAGGTCGCAGCTGACCAGTGCCTGGCCTATACGGTCCCGGCTGGGACGCTCCTGGAGCTGTACCGGGCTATTGCCGCCGGCCGTAAGGGCGTCTGGACCGACATCGGCCTGCATACCCTGGCCGACCCGCGCCGGGACGGCAGCAAGGCCAACGCCAAGACCGTCCGCGAAGGGAAGGACATCGTCCGCCTGATGGAAATCGATGGCAGCGAATACCTGTATTATCCGGCCTTTCCCATCCAGGTCTGCTTCATCCGCGGCTCCCTGGCCGATGAAGACGGCAACATTTCCCTCCAGCGCGAAGCCATGATCGGCGAACAGCTGGAAGTGGCCGAAGCGACGCATAATTCCGGCGGCATCGTCGTCGTCCAGGTCGAAGACGTCGTGCCCCGGGGGAGCCTCGATTCGCGCCTTGTGAAGATACACCATTTCCTCGTCGACTACGTCGTCGTACCGCGGCCGAAGTATCACGTCCAGAGCTTTTCGACCCATGGCTACCGGCCGGAACTGAGCGGCGAAGGGCGCAAGTCCATCCAGTCCCTGCCGCCGCATCCCCTGGACAACCGCAAAATCTGTGCCCGCCGGGCCGCCATGGAACTGAAGAAGGGCGATGTCATGAACTTGGGAATCGGTATCCCGGAAATCATCGGTTCTGTCGCCGCCGAAGAAGGCTTCGGGCCGAGCTTGACCTTGGCTGCCGATTCGGGCATCATCGGCGGCATCCCCTTGTCGGGCCTCGATATGGGAGCGGCTGTCAATGCCGAAGCCGAGCTGAAGATGGCCGACATGTTCGACATCTGCCACGGCGGCGGCCTCGACCTCTGCGCCTTGGGGCTGGCGGAAATCGATGCCATGGGCAATGTCAATGTCTCGAAATTCCATGGCCGCGTCACCGGACCGGGAGGCTTCATCGATCTGGCCCAGCCTACGAAGAAACTCATCCTCATGGGGACCTTTACGGCCGGCGGCCTGCGGGAACACTGCGAAGACGGGCGCCTGGTCATCGACCATGAAGGGAAATACCAGAAGTTCAAGACGGACATCGAACAGGTCACCTTTTCCGGAGACTACGCGGCAGCCCACGGCCAGCACGTCCTGGTCGTTACGGAACGGGCCGTCTTCCGCCTGACACAGCAGGGCCTGATGCTGACGGAAATCGCACCGGGCATGGACCTGGAACGGGACATCCTGGGCCAGATGGAATTTCGCCCGCTCATCGCCGACGACCTGCGACTCATGGACGGCCGCATCTTCCAGCCCGACCCCATGGGCTTGTCGTAGGTCGTTCATCGTTCCTCGAATGGTCCCCTGTGGGGACCCAACGTAGGGGCGACCCAAAGGGGCGCCCGCCGAGTCCACCGTGTTTTATATAATATGGAGTCCGGCCGCAAATGTGGGGAAACCCTTCCTCGTTCCTCATACGGTCCCCCTTGGGGACCCAACGTAGGGGCGTCCCCAAGGGCGCCCGCCTGAATCCGCTATGTTTTATATAATTTGATTATATGGGAGGTTTTCATGGAATACCGTATAGAAAGAGATTCGATGGGAGAAATCAAAGTCCCGGCTGACAAACTCTGGGGTGCCCAGACACAGCGCAGCTTCGAGAATTTTAAGATCGGCACGGAAAAGATTCCTGCCGAAATGGTCACCGTCTTTGCTTACCTGAAAAAAGCCGCTGCCTTGACCAACAAGGAATTGGGCGTCGTCGACGGCGATCGGGCCGATGCCATTATCCAGGCCTGCGATGACATCCTGGCCGGCAAACTCGATGGCAATTTCCCCCTGGCCGTATGGATGACCGGCAGCGGGACGCAGTTCAACATGAACGTCAACGAAGTCGTCGCCAACCGGGCCAAACAAATCTTAAAAGCCCAGGGCAAGGACTTGAATGTCCATCCCAATGACCACGTCAATCATTCTCAGAGCTCGAACGATACCTTCCCGACGGGCCTGCATATGGTCGGCGTCCTGCTCATCGAAGAAAAATTGTTCCCCGCTATGGAAGCCCTCTATCAGGCTCTCTGGGCCAAGCAGGAAGCCTTTAAGGATATCGTCAAAATCGGCCGGACCCATTTGCAGGATGCGACGCCCTTGACGCTGGGCCAGGAATTCAGCGGCTGGGCCCGCATGATTCAGCGCGACCGGGACATGCTGGCCCAGGGCATCGATTTCCTCCGCGACCTGGCTATGGGCGGCACAGCTGTCGGTACGGGCATCAACTGCCCCAAGGGCTATGACGTGCGCTTCGCCGAAATCGTCAGCCAGCTGACGGGTACGACCTTCCATACGGCACCGAACAAGTTCCAGTCCCTGACCAGTAAGGACGAACTCGTCGTCGTCCACGGCATGCTCAAGGCCCTGGCCTGCGACCTCATGAAAATCGCCAACGACGTCCGCTGGCTGTCGTCAGGTCCGCGTTGCGGCATCGGCGAAATCCGCATTCCCGAAAATGAACCGGGCAGCTCCATCATGCCCAGCAAAGTCAACCCGACGCAGTGCGAAGCCGTCACCATGGTCGCCGTCCAGGTCATGGGCAACGATGCCACCTTGGGTATCGCCGCCAGCCAGGGAAACTTCGAACTCAATGTCTTCATGCCGGTCATCGCCTACAACCTGATCCAGTCCATCCGCCTTCTGACGGACTGCATGGATTCCTTCCGCAAGCATTGCGTCGTCGGCATCGAACCGAACCGCGAACGGATCACGACCAACCTGTACAATTCGCTCATCCTGGTCACGGGCCTGGTGCCTCTCGTTGGTTATGACAAGGCCTGCATCATTGCCAAACAGGCAGCCAAAGAAGGGCTGACCCTGAAAGAGTCAGCCCTGAAGACGGGGTGGGTCACGGCAGAGCAGTTCGACAAAGCCATGGATCCGGCTAAATTGGCAGGTTTGAAATAAGCCTTACTTATCTTTTTCGATGTTATCTTTCCAGGAGTCGTCGTCTTGCTGCTGAACGGCACTGCGCGTGTAGGCGGCAATGGCGGCGAAGTTCTTCTGGACGCCCGTCGAAGTATTGCGATACTTGACGGCATGGTCGGCATCGATACCCAGGTTCTGGGCTTCCGAAGCGGCGTCGATATTGGCGCCGAGGAAAATGAAGTCCCAGCCCTGGGCTTTTTTATCGGAAATCATTTTCTGGATCGTCGCCTTGGAGTATTCCGTACTGGCGTTTTCCAAGCCATCCGTGATGATGACGAAGATGACCTTGTGGTCCTTGTCGGAAATGCCCGGCGTGTCGGATATCTTGGCAATCGTGTTGCCTACGGCATCGAGAAGGGCCGTCGAGCCGCCGACGCGGTAATCCTTGGTCGTCATGTCCGACAGGCTGTTGATGTTGCTGCGGTCCGTCAGGATATCGACTTTGTTGTTGAACAGGACCGTTGTGACCTTGGTGTCGACGTCGAGGTCTTTTTCCTTGGCAATCATGGCGTTGTAGCCGCCGATGGTATCGCTTTCCAAGCCGTACATGGAGCCGCTCTTATCGAGGACCAAGACCAAGTCGAGATGTTTAATCGTCGACGGCAGGGTCTGTGTTTCGGCCTGGCGGGCCTTGTCGGTCATGGACGTCGTGTCGGCCGCTGCGGCGACACTGCAGCAGAGCAGGGCGCTGAGCGTGAGAATGAGTAATTTTTTGAACATAACAGGTTCCTCCGTGAACGTACTCCCGCCTATAGAGGCGGG
>ULXQ01025163.1_pt1 | contig 30283 bp, 20 predicted proteins | sample 1961481 | NCBI WGS metagenome assembly ULXQ01 (sample SAMEA4835843, study PRJEB28245) | human gut metagenome | biome: gut microbiome; material: fecal sample | place: Denmark | collected 2008 | reverse complement strand
ATTTCTTTGAAATAAATTTCTTTGAAATAAATTTCTTTGAATAAAAAGAAGGACATGCTTTTCATCTCCGGATGAGCTGCATGTCCTTTTTTCTTATTATCGTATAGAAAACTTCGTTTTCATACGATAATAAACGCTCCGCGAGGATGCGTACTCGGCGCAAGGGTAGATGGTTGCTAAAGCAACCGCGCCTTGGCGCGAGAATGTGCCAAAGCACATTCTTTTTTATATAAGAAGCCTCATTTTCCATTCGCGTTGTATGCTGCCGGGCGCGCCGTAGCAAAAACAGCCGCCGTACAAACACGGCAGCTGTTTTTATTATCGCTATCTGATATTTTATTTATCGATAATGCTTGCATGGAACTCCTGCAGAGACTGCACCGGAAGCTTGCCGTCACGTTTTGCGGAACGGATGCCTTCTACAGTTGCCTTTGCAGCAGCCATGGTTGTAATATACGGAATACGGTTCTTAATGGCAGCCTTACGAATGTAACTGTCGTCGGTTGTACCCTTCTTGCCGCGGGGAGTATTGACAATCAGCTGGATCTGGTCATTCGTGATCTTATCCAGGATGTTCGGACGTCCCTCGTTGAGCTTGCATACCTTCAGGGCAGGAATACCGGCCTGTTCGATCAGGTCACAGGTTCTGCCGGTTGCCATAATTTCAAAGCCAAGCTGATAGAAGCCTCTTGCAACGTCAACTACCTCTGCCTTATCTCTGTCATTAACAGAAATCAGCACGCAGCCGGAAGTGGGCAGCTTGGTCTTTGTCGCTTCTTCTGCCTTGAAGAATGCATCACCAAAGTCTGTAGACAGTCCAAGAACCTCACCGGTGGAACGCATTTCAGGTCCGAGTACCGGGTCAACCTCCGGGAACATATTGAAGGGGAATACCGCTTCTTTTACACCGTAGTGAGCGAATTTCTTTTCTTTCAGCTCCGGCACCGGGCTCTTGCGTCCGGTATAAGGCAGGGTAACGATATCCGTTGCAATCTGAACCATGTTGATGCCGCAGACCTTGGATACAAGCGGAACGGTTCTGGATGCACGGGGATTTGCCTCGATGACAAATACCTTGCCGTCCTCAATCGCATACTGCATATTCATCAGGCCAACAACATGCAGCTCCTTTGCGATCTTTCTGGTGTAGTCTTTCAGAGTTTCGATCTGCTCTTCTGTCAGTCCTCTCGGAGGAATGATACAAGCAGAGTCGCCGGAATGGATACCAGCCAGCTCGATATGCTCCATAACAGAAGGAACGAATACATGCTCGCCATCGCTGATTGCGTCCGCTTCACACTCGGTTGCATGATGCAGGAATCGGTCAATCAGGATCGGTCTGTCCGGTGTTACACCCACTGCCTGCTGCATGTAGAAGGTCAGCGCTTCATCGTCATAAACGACCTCCATGCCGCGTCCACCAAGGACGTAGGAAGGACGTACCATAACCGGATAGCCGATTCTGTGAGCAGTTTCCAATGCTTCTTCCACATTGACAGCCATGCCTGCTTCCGGCATCGGAATCTCCAGCTTCTCCATCATTTCACGGAACTGGTCACGGTCTTCTGCAAGGTCGATGGCTTCCGGAGTGGTTCCGAGAATATTGACACCGTATTTCTTCAGGTCTGCTGCCAGATTCAGCGGAGTCTGTCCACCGAACTGTGCGATAACGCCAACCGGCTGTTCTTTTTCATAAATTGCAAGGACATCTTCCAGAGTCAGAGGCTCGAAATACAGCTTGTCGGAAGTGTCGTAGTCTGTGGATACCGTCTCAGGGTTACAGTTTACAATGATCGTGGAGAATCCGAGCTTACGCAGTGCTTTTGCAGCATGTACGCAGCAGTAATCGAATTCGATACCCTGACCGATTCTGTTAGGACCGCCGCCGAGGATCATTACCTTCTGTTTGCTGTTGTCTACCGGGCTTTCGTCCTTGATATGATAGCTGGAGTAATAGTATGCGGAATCCTCAGTACCACTTACATGAACACCTTCCCAGCCTTCCACAACGCCAAGCTCTGTTCTGCGTGTCCGAATTGCTTCCTCGGATACACCCAGGATCTGGCTTAAATATTTATCAGAGAAGCCATCCAGCTTCGCCTGTTTCAAATCAGCATCTGCAGGAACCTGTCCGTGATAAGCAGCAACGAGCTTCTCTTCTTCCTCAACCAGCTCCTTCATCTGCTCGATAAAGTAATCCTTAACTTTGGTCAGTTTGTTGATTTCTTCTACAGATGCACCCTTACGCAGCGCTTCATACATGATGAAATAGCGCTCGCTGCTGGGAGTTGCAAGCATGGTCAGAAGCTCCTTTTTGGACTTCTGATCAAAATCCTTTACATGACCAAGACCATAACGGCTCTTTTCCAGAGAACGGATTGCTTTCTGGAATGCTTCCTTATAAGTCTTGCCGATGCTCATGACTTCGCCGACTGCTCTCATCTGAGTTCCGAGCTTATCCTCTACGCCCTTGAACTTTTCAAATGCCCAGCGCGCGAATTTCAGAACGATATAATCGCCGTCCGGAACGTATTTATCCAGTGTGCCATATTTACCGCAAGGAATTTCATCCAGAGTCAGACCGCTTGCCAGCATTGCAGAAACAAGAGCGATCGGGAAACCGGTTGCCTTACTTGCAAGTGCAGAAGATCTGGAAGTTCTGGGGTTGATTTCAATAACAACAACACGACCGGAAATCGGATCATGTGCAAACTGTACATTCGTACCGCCGATCACCTCAATTGCGTCTACGATACGATATGCCTGATCCTGCAGCTTCTTCTGTACCTCCTCGGAAATCGTCAGCATTGGAGCGGAACAGAAGGAATCACCGGTATGCACGCCAACGGGATCAATGTTTTCAATAAAGCATACGGTAATCATATTTCCTTTTGCATCGCGGACAACTTCCAGCTCCAGCTCTTCCCATCCAAGAATGGACTCTTCTACCAGAACCTGACCCACGAGGCTCGCCTGCAGACCTCTTGCGCAGACTGTCTTTAATTCTTCTTTATTATAAACAAGACCGCCTCCGGCGCCGCCCATGGTGTATGCAGGACGCAGAACAACCGGATATCCCAGCTTGTCCGCAATCGCAAGTGCCTCGTCTACGGAGTAGGCGACGTCGCTTCTTGCCATCTCAACACCAAGCGCATTCATGGTATTCTTAAACTCAATACGATCTTCGCCGCGCTCAATTGCATCTACCTGAACGCCGATTACCTTTACATTGTATTTGTCCAGCACGCCTGCTGCCTGCAGCTCGGAGCAAAGATTCAGTCCGGACTGTCCGCCCAGATTCGGAAGCAGTGCATCCGGGCGTTCCTTTTCAATAATCTGCTCGAGACGTTCCACATTCAGCGGTTCAATATATGTGATATCCGCTGTGTCCGGATCTGTCATGATCGTTGCCGGATTCGAGTTTACCAGTACGATTTCGTAGCCCAGCTTTTTCAGTGCCTTACAAGCCTGTGTGCCGGAGTAATCGAACTCACATGCCTGTCCGATAATGATCGGTCCTGAGCCAATAATCAGTACCTTATGAATGTCTTGTCTTTTCATAAATCCACCCATATTATCCTTTCTGTAAACGTATTCCCTAAAAACCCATTGTATATTCTAGCACAATTTGCAAAGGACAACAAGATTTTTTTCGATTAGTTGAAGCCAAAAAACTTCTGGCAGATTTTGTAGCCTTCCACAGAAATCCATCTTCCGGTTTTTCCAGGCAGATTCATACAGTTTCCTAAAAGACCGTAACGCAGCTTTCTGTAAACCTTCTTGTCCTTTTGGCTGATGTAGTTTAACAGCTCACGCTTTTTCTCGAGAGATTCCGGTGTGTTGATGCGGATCAGCAGGATGGAGGAGATCGTCGTAATGATGTCCAGATAGCTTAGCATATACTTTGCAAGGGGCTTATTGCCCATGATCTCGCTCTTCTTTTCCACAAAGTAGTCTGTCATGATCTGGTTGACCTTGATCTGCTGGTCGATTCGTCCGGTCATGACCTTTTCGTTGACGGACTGATCTGACCTGCCGATAAAATAGCGGTAGAAATTCACGTCCAGATAGTACATGTTGCGGACATACGGCAGAGGCTCAAAGACATAAATATTGTCCACATAAAACGTATGCTCCGGAAGCTTTAAACCGCATTCCCGCAAAAGCTTCGTCCGGTAAATAACGGAATGCATCAGGATATACTGACCGACATGGAAACGTCCGACATCTTCCCAGCCAAACATACGGTATTCCGGCAGGACATGTTTATAACGCATCACCTTTTTGCGGCGTTCACCCTCTTTTTCGTAAACAAAGTTGCTGATCAGAAGATCAAGTGTATCCACACCGCCGGTCAGCTCTCTCAGCTTTTCCAGAATGGCGAGATAGGCATCTTCTTTTACCCAGTCGTCACTGTCTACCACTTTAAAATAAATTCCGGTCGCATTTTCAATTCCGGTGTTGACCGCAGAGCCGTGTCCGCCGTTTTCCTTATGGATCGCCTTTACGATCGTAGGATATTTTGCCGCATATTCGTCTGCGATTTTGGCGGTGTCATCCTTCGAACCGTCGTTGACAATCAAAATTTCAACATCCTCTCCCCCCGGAAGCAGAGATTCGATGCAATGTGCCATATAATCCTGCGAATTATAGCAGGGAATTGCAATAGAAAGCAGTTTCATAGTGTTGTTCCTTTCATCTTCTGGATACCTGTCTGAATTTTCAGATAGGCGCTGTAGGCTGCAAATGCGGACGGAATCGGGTAATTTCCTTCGATTTCCTGTGTCTCAACAAAAAGGAGGGATTCATCCTGACCCATGGGCTCCAGTTCATCCACCAGAACCTGATAGCCGGTCATGTGCCACTCCTTATGGGTGAAAATATGTTTTGATTCCGGAAGCTTCTCTATCCGGACAGCTTCCACACCCTGTTTTTTCAGCCATTCCCTGACCTCTTCCAACGATGCCTTTTTGTCCATCGCCGGAAATTCATACAGTCCTGCCAGCAGTCCCCTTTTCGGACGCTTACGCAAAACAACCTGTCTACTCGTTCGAATCACGAGAATCGTCTTATCTTCGATCGTCCTTGCCTTTTTGGCTGCCTTTTGCGGATACTGCTGCCAGGTGCCATGCAATCCTACAAGGCAGAATTCCTGCCACGGACAGTTGCTGCACTTCGGTGCACCGTTTGGCAGACAGACGGTTGCGCCAAGCTCCATCAACGCCTGATTAAAGTCACCGGGGCGATCCTTTGGCATGACAGGACGCAGATCATCCTCTACTCTTTTTTTTACCGACTGATCGGAAATATCGCTGTTATCCTCCAAAAGCCGGGCAATGACGCGCAGCACGTTTCCGTCCACTGCGGGATTGGGCTGTTTAAAGGCAATCGAAGAAACCGCGCCAGCTGTGTAGCTTCCGATTCCTTTTAGCTTTAAAAGCTCCCTGTAATCCGACGGCATCTCTCCGCCATATTCTGTCACAATCTGCTGTGCCGCAGCCTTTAAATTCCGTGCCCTGCTGTAATAGCCGAGCCCTTCCCAAAGTTTTAATAATTCATCATCATCCACTTCGGCGAGCGCTTCGATATCCGGCAGTCGCTCCATAAAGCGCGCAAAATACGGTTTTACCGCCTCGACCCGCGTCTGCTGCAGCATGATCTCCGATACCCAGACCCGATACGGCGTCGGTTCTTCCCGCCAGGGTAAGCTCCGTCTGCTTTTATCATACCATGTTAATAGTCCCGGTGCAATCCGGTTTAACAGTTCCTGTTTTCTCTGTACTTCAATATTTCTTGGGGTTTGTTGTTTCAATCCAGTTCTCCGTTTTTTTCTTTTTTGCTCACCGCAGGCGATTGCACTCATAACGCTCCAGTGTCATCAGGCAGCTTTTCAGCGTGTCGTACTGCTCCTCCAAGCTGCCCTCCGAAAGCTCCAGATCCAGGGAAGCAGCAATGGCATTCAACATATGAAGATCGACTTTGCCCTCCAGCGATGCAAATACTTCCAGCTTTTCTTCGTAGCTGTCCGCATCTAAAAAAGCGAGCAGACCGGGATCGGGCTGGGGCTCAACAGAGTTCTCAGAGGATGCTGCAACGGCCCGGGACTCAACAGTGCTCTCTGACGGCATTGCAGCGGGCCGGGGCTCAACAGGGTTTTCTGACGGCGCTGGAACGGGCTGGGGCACTGCCGCTGCTTCTGCCATCGGGATTCTCATAAAACGGTCTTTTCCCGCTGCATCAGGATATTTCTTTGCATCCACCTTTTCCAAAAACATGGAAAGCGGTCTTGCAAAAACCTGGAACTCTCCATAAAGTGCCTGATAGATCACAAGCTGCTCACCGGTTTCCGTATGGGTTGCCAGTGCCACAATCCGATAAAGCTTTCCTTTAAAATGCTGATAAATTTCTCCTGCCTGGGGAATCTGATTCATCAATTTGCCTCCTGTCCCTTTCTGCAGTCGTTTCATCCATACGACTCTCTGATATCACAGTATACTCTAAATTTCAAAAGCTGTCATGCGAAAAGTTTTCCTCTTTACGAGCCTTTCATTTGGTTGTATGATGTCTTTGAAATCTAAAGACCGCATCATTCAGAAAAGAGGCATCTTCTATGTCAGACAAGGACACGCACACTTACCTTGAAATCAACGGTGATTTCCGCATGCGTGAGCTCGATCACAACGATCTGGAGCAGTTCAACGCACTTTTACAGTATGCTTTTCAGGTAACCTCCTACGAGCTCTTCCAGACCGGCTGGGAGCAGGAGGAGATCAAATATGCCAAACGTCCGATTCTCGAGGACGCTTATGTACTCGGTTGGTTTTATAAAGAAAAGCTGGCATCCATGATCGTTGTTTATTCCATGCAGATCAACATTCAGGATAACATTATGGCGATGGGCGGCATCACCGGAGTCACTACTTATCCGGAATACACCGGACGCGGACTGATTCATTCCCTGATGCGCTATGTCATCGACTATATGCACAAAAAGAAGCTTCCCATTTCCTTTCTATATCCATATTCCATTCCATTTTATCGGAAAATGGGCTGGGAGATCGTGTCCGACAAACTCACCTTCACTGTCAAGGATACGCAGCTTCCAAAGGCCTTCCCCGTCCGGGGCATGGTCGAACGTGTCAGCCTGGATTCCGAGGATTTTCATAACGTGTATTCCTATTTCGCCATGCAGCACCACGGTGCACTCATTCGCGACAAGCTGGCCTGGGATGAATACTGGCGCTGGGAAAATGATGATATGATCGTAGCCCTTTATTATAATGAAGAGCACAAGCCCCTTGGTTATCTGGTTTATTACATTGCAAATGAAATTTTTCATATTAAGGAAATGGTTTATTTAACCAGCGAGGCCAGACACGGTCTATGGAACTACATCAGCGCGCATTTTTCTATGATCACACAGGTACGAGGGGATAATTATTCCGGCGAACCCATGGCATATCTGTTTGAAGACAGTGAGATTGAAGAAACGATAGCTCCCTATATTATGGCACGAATCGTGGATGTTGAAAGCTTTTTGCAGGAGTATCCCTGGCAGATCCAACCGGAGGATTTCAAAATCCATTTCCGGGTTACAGACGGCCTTGCTTCCTGGAATCAGGGAGATTTTCTCGTTTCCTGGCACGAGGGTGGAACAACCTGTGAGCGTGTCGAGGACAATCAGTCCATTAACGTCGTAGAACTCGACATTAACACGCTCACTGCCTTGATGATGGGCTACAAGCGCCCGACCTATCTTTACGACCATGAAAAAATTTCAACGGAATACTACATGCTAACCTGGCTGGAGCGGCTGATTCCGGTCAAGAAACCGTATTTTTCGGATTATTTCTAAACTTCGCGACAGAAACCCCGCCCTGCAGGAATGCGCACCGGGTACACCAACACAAAAGCGGTACAGAGCTCAAAATCTGTACCGCCTTTTTCTGCACGTTGTTTCCGATAGTTCACTCTTTCTTTGCCGTCTGAATCTGATCAAACAGCTCCGCGCAGGCAATTGTCGTCGCATGCGGAACAACCGGACTTTCCGTCTTCTTTGCGCGCACGCAGCGGATCGTCTCTTCGATCTCGTAGGTAAAGCCCTTCTGCGTCGTCGTATCTGTGAATTCTTCCTTCAGCATCCCATCCGCCCCATATAAAAAGCATTTGGATGCATAATGGGGATCGGGCAGCTCAATGCGCCCTTCCCGACCGTAGATCACCATGCTGTTGCCCATAGGTGCTGCAAAGCTCGTCACAAGATCTGCCAGCACATGTTCGAACTTCACCGTAACCTGATCGGTTAAGTCTACACCGGTCTGATCAAGGTTCGCAGCCGCATAGGTTTTGCGGACAGGCTCATTGACCAGCCAGGTCGCGATTTCATAGGCATAAACCGTGATATCCGTCGCAGCTCCGCCGCACAGCAGAGGGCTGTGATACCGATTGTCTGCTCCCTCCGGCGCGAGAAAACCGATTCTTCCCTGTAAGGCTTCCAGTCTGCCGATTTTTCCTTCTGTCGCCCATTTTTTTGCCTGGTTGACCGCCGGCAGAAAACGACTCCACATCGCTTCCATTACAAAGGTTTGGTCTTTTTCTGCTTTTTCAAAAACGGCTTTTGCCTCTGCACTGTTTGTAAACATCGCTTTTTCGCACAACACCGGAACGCGATGCTCCAGACAAAGCATCGTCAGACGGAAATGGTCGTTTGGCGTCACTGCAATATAAACACAGTCCGGCTTTTCCTCTATCAGCATCTGCTCATAGTTGTCATACGCATGGGCTACGCTGCATTCCTCCGCAAATTTTTGTGCGCGTCCCAGATCCTTACTGGCGATCGCGCTCACCTCACAGTCCTCCACCAGCGTCACTGCATCGCAAAACTGATGTGCGATGTTACCTGCTCCCATAATGGCAAATCGAAATGTGCTCATGTTTTTTACCCCTTTTCTTATATTGTGTTCTTACGCAAAAGCTGCGTATTGCTGTACATATTCCTCGGCTGCGTCACTCAGGCATTTTCCTCGCCCCAGCGCAGCAGCAGACGACTCAAATACCGTACCGCAGGCATCAATGCCGCCGGGTCCACCTGAAAGGTCGGCTGATGGATTGTCGCCCCCTTTCCGATGCCGATTTTAATATAGCAGCCGGGCACTTTCTCCATGTAGAAAGAAAAATCATCTCCGCCGAGCGACTGTTCTTCCGGAACAGTCCAAAAGCCCTCCGCTTCTGCCGTTTTCCTTGCAAAAGCCGCCATTTCTGCATCGTTGCAAACAACCGGAGGACCCGGAATCCACTCTACCTCTGCGGACGCTCCATAGGCAGATGCGGTCTGCTCTGCAATTGCTTTTAAGCGTTTTTCAAACAGGCAGCGATCCTGCCGATCCATGGTCCGAACAGTTCCCTCCAGCTGTGCTGTCTGCGGAATCACATTCCAGGTATTGCCCGCTTCCAGTCGTGTAACGCTGATGAGCGCAGGATGGAACGGATTGATATTGCGGGTCACGATCGTCTGAAATGCCTGAACCATGGCTGCAGCCGCCGGAATGGGATCAACGCCATCATCCGGGTGTGCGCCATGGCAGCCGACGCCCGTTATCGTAATCACAAACCGATCTACTGCCGCCGCAACTGCGCCCTCCCGGATGCCGATGGCATTGACCAAATTGGTCGGATCAGAATGAAAGCCCCAGACGCGCGTAACCGAATCGAGTGCCGTCGTTTCCAACACTTTCCATGCGCCCAGAGAGGACTCTTCTCCTGGCTGGAAGAAAAACCGCACTGTCCCACAGAGCTCGTCCTTATGTTCCTGCAGCCAGATCGCAGTCCCGATTCCCGCCGTGATGTGAAAATCGTGCCCGCAGGCGTGCATCTTTCCCGGACATTCCGACGCATAAGGTAAATCCGTCAGCTCAGTAATCGGCAGCGCGTCAATATCACAGCGAAGCGCCTGCACCGGACCATCCTTTTCTCCCTTTACCTCAGCAATCAGACCGGTTTCCATCGGAATCGGCAGGATCTTTACATCCGCTGCTTTCAACAGCTTTTTAATCTGCGCAGTTGTATCGTATTCCTCATAAGACAGCTCCGGATGTCTGTGAAACCAGTAAAAAATTTCCATTAAATCCATTTCCTGTATCATCGCAAATCCCTCCGATGTCCTCCTGCAGTGTTCCTGCTGCAGTTCTTTCTGCTTTTGCGTGTTCCAGTCTTACTTTCCGCTATTGGGATCCAGCGCATCCCGCAGCGCGTCACCGATAAAGTTAATCGCAATGACCAGCACCACGATCATCAGCCCGGACGGAATCCAGAGCCACGGCTGTTTCGTCAGTACAGTCAGCGACTGCGCGCCGTTTAACATATTTCCAAGGCTCGCGGTCGGCGGCTGCACACCCATTCCGAGGAACGAAAGTGCCGCCTCATCCAACATCGATAACGCCAGAACCGACGTTGCATACACCAGAATCGGCGCAGCGGTATTCGGCAGAATCTCGGAAAACAGAATATACGGAAGCGGCATTCCTGCCACGAGATCACTTTTAATAAAATTACTCTCCCGCAGGCTCAGCACATTGCCGCGAACCAGACGGGCAATTCCCGGCCAGTCTACAAAGCCCAGAATCAGGATGATGCTCCAGAGCCCCGGCTTAAAAATCGACGCCGCAACCAGCACCAGCAAAATATAGGGAAACGACATGACCATATCCGTAAAACGCATGATAATCATATCCGCAGCGCCGCCAAAATACCCGGCGATCAGTCCTAGAATCACACCGATCACAGTAGAGATCGCCGTCGCCAGCACACCGACCAACAGGGAAATCCGCGTCGCATACAAAAGCCGGCTCAAGACGTCACGACCGATCTGATCCGTTCCCAGCCAATGCTCTGCTGTGGGCGCTTTGGAAAAGCCTCCGACGATTTCATCCGGATTATACGGTGCGATGATCGGTGCCAAAAGCGCTGCCACCACCAAAACCGCTAAAATCACAAGGCTGACCGTTGCCAGATGATGCTGTTTAAAACGACGGATGACGGTCTGCAAATAGCTTTCTCTTGAAATATCTTTTTTGATACGATCTTTTTTCTCCATCTTCGCCGCTCCTATTTCAGCTGGATTGTCGGGTCTGCCAGTGCGTATAAAATATCCGTAATCAGGTTTGCCGCCAGCACAACGATTGCAGACAGCAGGCAGACACCCATAATAACCGGATAATCCCGGTTCGTGATTGCGCTCATCGTCATCAGTCCGAGTCCCGGCCAGGAAAAGACCTGCTCAATGATAACCTGACCGCCGAACAGCACTGGAATCTCCATTCCGATTACCGTAATAATCGGGATCAGTGCGTTGCGCAGCGCATGCTTATTGATGACAAGAAATCTTCCGATTCCCTTTGCCTTTGCCGTGCGCAGGTAATCCTGCTGCAAAATTTCCAGCATCGCGCTTCGAATATAACGGATATTTGTACCCGCCATGGAGGTAGCCAGGACTAACACCGGCATCACCATATGCTTTGCCACATCACCCGCGCCGCCTGCAGTTCCGAGCGTCGCCATTCCGCTGGACGGAAGCCAGCCAAGCTTTACCGTAAACAAATAGATCAACAGCAAAGAAAGGAAAAATCCGGGCACGCTGCTTCCCAGGAAGGAAAGTGTAACAACCGTATAATCTCCTGCGGAATACTGCTTGATCGCACTGTAAATTCCGGCGGGCACCGCCATCAGCAAGCTGACCAGAAGCGATACGCCCATCAGCAAAAGCGTCGGTCCCAAATGGCTTGCGATCATCTCGCTGACTGCCTGATAGGACTTGATCGAATAGCCCATATTTCCATGTAAAAGCTGTTTTAACCAGACAAAATACTGCACATAAAACGGTTTATCCAGACCGAGGGCGATTTCCTTTGCCGCAACCGCAGCCTGGGAAATTCGGGGTCCCTGCAGCATCTGCAGTGGGCTGCCCGCAAGACACATAATCGCATAGTCGATGATCGTGATCCCGATCAGAACCGGGATGGCGATCAGGATACGCTTGATCATATATTTTCCCATGTCACTTTTATCTCCATTTCTGCTCTACGACAACCTGCTGCATCTTCGCATCGTATGCGGGTGCGCCGCCAGCCAGCTGCGCAATTGCATATGGGCACGCCGCAAGATGACTGCTGCCTGGGAAAACACTGCAAAGCTCCGGCACTTCCTGTCTGCAGCTTTCCGTCGCATACGGACATCTCGGATGGAAGCGGCAGCCGGATGGCGGGTTCGTGCTGGAGCCGATTTCTCCGGTCAGAAGCGGTTTTTGTTCCCGCTTTTTGGGATCTGCAATCGGCACTGCATCGATCAGGGCGCGGGTGTAAGGATGTACCGGATGATGGAACACCTCCTGCGCCGGCCCGATCTCCACAATTTTACCAAGGTACATGACTGCGATCCGGTCGCTGACATAGTTGACCGCGCCAAGTCCATGTCCAACGAACATACACGTCAGCCCCAGGTCCTTTTGCAGGCTGCGCAGCAGATTCAGAATCTGTGCCTGAATCGAAACGTCCAGCGCACTGACCGGCTCATCGCAGACCAAAAACCTGGGATTTAACGACAGCGCCCGCGCAATCCCGATTCTCTGCCGCTGTCCGCCGGAGAACTCATGCGGGTAGCGCCCGAGGACGTGTTTGGGAAGTCCTACCATATCCAGCAGTCGATCAACATCCCTGTGGACAGTTTCTTTATTGGAAATCCCATGATAGAGCATCGGCTGGGATAAAATTTCATAAATATGCTTTCTCGGATTCAGGGAAGAATATGGGTCCTGGAACACCATCTGCAGCTGCGTGCGCACGCTCTTTTTCTCTTTTCCGGAAAGCTTCTCCATATCCTTTCCATGATAAAACAGCCTGCCGCCCGTCGGCGTTTCCAGGCCGACCAGCTGTCTGCCCACCGTCGATTTGCCGCAGCCGGATTCACCCACCAGACCGAGGGTTTCTCCCTCTGCAATCGAAAAGGAAACGCCGTCCACCGAATGCACATAGCCTGTCGTATGGGTAATAACGCCGCCCCGGATGGGATAATATTTTTTCAGGTTTTCTACCCGGATCAGCGGCTCCTTCTCCGTGTTTTTTTCTTCCATATTTATGCTCATCTTCACGTTTCTCCTTCTTTGGCGAGCATACATCTGACAAAATGTCCTTCCCCGATCTGTCTGTAGCTCTGAGGCTGATCGCAGCCTTTTATCCGGAAGGCGCAGCGGTCTGCAAACCGACAGCCGGGGATCGAATCATAATTCTCCGGAACCATGCCGGGAATCGCGACAAGCTCCCTGTCCTTTTCGTCATAAATTCCGGGAACCGTCTGCAAAAGTGCCTTTGTATACGGATGTGCCGGTGCAGCAAACAGCTCCTTTACCGGTGCTTCCTCGATCATCTGTCCGGCGTACATAACGATCACGCGGTCCGCCATGCTCGCTACCAGCCCGATGTCATGGGTGATCAGGATCATCGACATCCCGCTCTCTTTTTGCAGGCTGCGCAACAGCGCCATAATCTGTGCCTGAATCGTCACATCCAGTGCCGTCGTCGGTTCATCTGCGATCAGCAGGCCCGGATTGCAGCACAGAGCCATCGCGATCATCACACGCTGGCGCATGCCGCCGGAAAGGGTATGGGGATATTTTTTCATGACACCGTGAGGATCGGGCATACCAACTTTTCCTAAAATCTGCTCTGCCCGCTTTCGCGCCTCTTCTTTTGACAGTCTCATATGCTTTCGGATGCTCTCCATCAGCTGGTTGCCGACTGTAAAGACCGGATCGAGAGAGGTCAGCGGGTCCTGGAAAATCATCGTCAGACGGTCGCCCCGGATTTTATCCAGCTCTTTTTCCGTCATCGTCAGAAGGTTCTTGTCCTCGAATACGACGCTTCCCTCCGTCACGGTTCCGCCTCTTCCAAGCAGCCCCATAATAGAAAGTGAGGTCACGCTCTTGCCACAGCCGGATTCGCCGACGATACAGACAACTTCTCCCTTATCCACATGAAAATTTACATGGTCCACGCTGACAGTGCGTCCGTAGTCGCTGTCAAAAACGGTTGTCAGCCCCTCTACTTCCAGTAAATGCGGCATTTGCTTTTCCTCACTTTACTCATATATCAGATTCTGCCGCACACCTCCCAAAAAAGAGATGTGCGGCAGTTATTATCATAGCATAAAATATATGAAATACAAACTTTTTATCGGAAGAAAACTTCTTTTTTCTCTGATAAAAATACTCCGCGAAGATCCCACTGCGGCAGAACAGAATTCTGTGAAACAGGATTCTTCTTTATTCCACTACGTCCCAGTTCTGGACATCGTTGAAGAAGCCGTATACGCTGGGAGCTGCGCCTGTAATCCGCTTGCTGACTGCCCCCTGTGCGCTGATAACATAGGCGGAGAACATCGGAACATCTTCCTGTACCTTTTTATCCACAACGGAGAACAGCTCTTTTGTTTCCTCTGGATCACTTGTCAGCTGGGATTTGGTCAACGCTTCGTTTAACGTATCGTCGCTGTAGCCGGTCCAGCTTCCTTCACCGCCAAGCAGCCATGCTACATCCGGATAGGGATCCACCGGCGCATAGGTGTACTGTACTGCCAGTACATCATAGTCCTCTGTGCCTGCAACGCTCATCAGCGTTGCGAAATCAACGGTCTGGATTTCCGCCTTGATGCCGACTGCAGCCCACTCTGCAGCGATGATGGAGGCTGCGTTTACAAAGGTCGAATCGCCGGAATTTACATAGAAACGGATTGTCTGGGAGCCGTCCCATCCAGCTTCTTCCAGAAGTGCTTTTGCCTTTTCCGGGTCATAGGAAACCGGTGTAAGGGACTCATCATAGAACGGGCTTGCACTGGACAAGAATCCATCTACAATTTCGCCATGTCCGTTTAACAGTTCCTCCAGAATCTGCTGACGGTCGATCGCATACAGCATCGCCTGACGAACTTTTACATCCGGAACGTTCTTTGTCTGGATAAATACGGACTGGTTGGTAACCGGGGAACCGTATACAACGTCTACGTTGTCCAGGGCTTCTACGCTCTCATAGTCCTCCTGCGGGATATCACTCATCGTCTGCTGGGTGATATCGATTTCGCCGGATTGCAGACCTGCATACAGCTGACTGCCGTCTACGATTTTGATGTTGAGCTTGTCGATCTTTGGCGCGCCCTTCCAATAATCCTTGTTCGCTTCATAGGAAATATAATGATCCACATCGAAATCCGTTACGATGAACGGTCCGCTGACAACATCGGGATGGTTGAACCAATCCGCTGTGGAAAGCTCTTCCTCGGAATACTGCTCGATCACATGCTTGGGCAGAGTCAGCAGATATCTCGCATAGCTGTTTTCAAAGGTAGTAATCGGCATTTCTTCTTTGGTCGTAAACTGTACCGTTTTATCGTCTACCTTCTGAATGCCGTCGATGCTCTCTGCACCTTCCTCTACAAAGCCGTCGTCGCCAACACCTTCAAATACATAATACATCATTGCAGTATTGCCGATGACCGGGCTCGCCAGGCGAAGCGCGGTATAAACCACATCATCTGCTGTAACAGGCGTTCCGTCCGACCAGGTTGCAGCATCATCGATGTGAACGATAAAGTTTTTGTTATCTTCTGTTGTGATGGAATCTGCCAGCATGCCCTCGAAGTTCAAGTCAGCATCCAGCTCCATCAACGGCAAAAACATCAGTCCGGTCGCATATTTGTTAATCTCGCCGCCGTTTAACAAAAGGGGATTGATACTGCCGATGGTATTGGTCACACCGACGTTGATAATCTTCTCTCCCGAAGCTGCTGTGTCTGAGGATGCACTCTCTGTGCTCACCGCTGCGCTTCCGGTTTCATCTGCTGCAGCACCTGCATTCGATGCGCCGCACGCGGTCAGTCCCAGCGCCATCACTCCTGCCAGAAGCAGGCTTAAGATCCTGTTTCGTTTTTTCATAACTGCTCCTCCTTTTAGCGAATCATCCGCCGCTCAATACCTATCTATCCGGTATGTTAGTGAGAATTGTATTCTATTTTTTTCGATCTGTCAAGACTCTATTCCCATATTCTTGACAAAATACGGGGTTCGCGTTATATTCGACAGCAGAGCGCACGATTCTTTCTGTCCTATAAGGATGCCAGGATCAAAAGGTCTAAGCCCACAGGAGCTTGCTCATAGGTGGGTAGGATTGTGGGAGTGCGCAGTACGGAACAATCCACTGACCTTATATAATATGCTTTACCGGAGGATTTTTCAATGAAAAATTACTTAAATTATCAGTCCTCAGAATATGACTGCGGTTCTGTTTCTATTACCAACGGAATCCGCTACCTGTTTGATCGGGAAGAAATCAGTCCTGACATCCTCAAATGTATTATGCTCTATACAATGGACACTTATAACGAACAGGGACAACCATGCCGTCACGGCACTTCCGCCGCCGCAATGCGTTTTATCGGCAGTTGGTTAAATCAGCTGGCAGCTGTCCGCTCTTTTCCGATCCAGACGCAGTTTCTTTTCGGTAACGATGTTACACTGTCCCCGGACAGCGAAATCAGTCAGGCGCTTTTGCACGGCGCAGCTGTCGTGCTGCGTCTTTTTCTTGAAGTTCCGCACTATGTTCTTTTAACCGGCATTTCCAGGGACGAGGTGTTTTTCTTCGACCCTTATTATGAGGAAGAAGGAACTCCCGAATTCGATGCTGAATATTATGCCAAAGGCATACGGTTTATTTATGACCAGCCAAAATGTGCCAACCGCGCAGTTTCTCTGGAACGCATCAACCGACTTTCCCACGGATACTATGAGCTGGGTGAATTTTCCTGCCGCGAGGCGCTGCTGATGTTCCGCACGTCCGGCGAATGCGAATGGAACGCGTAAACGGGTGGGGCTTATAATCCCCACCCGTTATTTTTATCATATAGGAAACTTCGTTTCCATACGATAAAAACGCTCCGCGAGGATCGCACTGCGGCGGAATGGTAGAATGTCGCTTGCGCGACCCGCCGCAGGCGGAGAATCCTGTAGAGCAGGATTCTTTTTCATTTTCCGCTGTCACCGTAGTTTGCCAGCACACGGGCACTGGGGTCATTGACATTACAGCCCTCCCAGCTCTTGTTGGGCATCCAGAAGTCCGGCACCATCCTTGCCTGTCCGGGATAATACTTTTCAAAGATTTCCCGATACAGCAGGCTTTCTTTTGTGAAGGGCTGTGCAAAATCATATTTCTGGCGGAGCGTTTCGTATTCCTCGTCGGTGTAATACTTCTCTGCGTATTCTTTTAAATCATCCACCATGCTGTGTCCTACTGCATCGCTGAATGCAGCTTTTTCTCTCCACAGGATGTTTTCCGGCAAAATATGATCTGCTTCAAATGCCTTGCGCAGCAGATATTTTCCTTTTCCGTAGGTGTTTAACTTCTTCGCCGGGTCAATGGACATCACATAACGGACAAAGTCGAGATCGCCGAAGGGTACACGGGCTTCCAGGCTGTTTGCCGCAAGACACCGGTCGGCACGCAGGACATCATAGCAGTACAGCTCACGGATTCTCTTTGCTGCCTCTTCCTGAAAGGCTGCCGCGCTCGGTGCAAAGTCCGTATATTTATAGCCGAACAGCTCGTCGGAAATTTCACCGGTCAGCAGCACCTTTAAGTCTGTTTTTTCATGGATTGCCTTGCAGACAAGGTACATGCCCATGCTCGCACGGATCGTCGTGATGTCATAGGTTGCAAGCGCTTCGATAACGGTTTCCAGGCTTTCCAGCACTTCTTCCTTTGTCATGATGACTTCGGTATGCTCTGCGCCGATAAAATCAGCAACTTCTTTTGCATATTTTAAATCAATCGCATCTGTGTCCATGCCGATTGCAAAGGTCCTGATCGGTTTTTTCAAAATATCTGCAGCAATTGCACATACAAGGCTTGAGTCCAGACCGCCGGATAACAAAAAACCCAGCGGAGCGTCTGCATCCAGACGTTTCTTTACCCCCTCCGTCAGCTTATCATGGATGTTTTTTGTAATCACATCAATATCTTCGTGCACATAACCATGGACAGCTGCGATATCCTCATATTTGACAAATTTCCCATCGTAATAATAGCTTCCGGGCGGAAATGCACGCACCTCGTCCACCCAGCCGATCAGGTTCTTTGCCTCACTGGCAAATGCAATCTTTCCGCTCCTGGAATAACCATAAAACAACGGACGAATTCCGATCTGGTCACGGGCTGCGATCAGCTTGCCGCTTTTGTGATCGTACAATACACAGGCATATTCCGCATCCAGATGGGAAAACATTTCCAGTCCATATTCTTCATATAGCGGAAGCAAAACCTCACAGTCGGAACCGCTCTGGAACTGATAACCGCGCTCTTCCAGCTCCTTTTTGATTTTGCGAAAGCCGTAAATTTCACCATTGCAGATCACCCAGCTGCCGTCCCGTTGAAACGGCTGCATGCCGTCCGGGGTCAACCCCATGATCGCAAGTCTTGCAAAGCCGAGATACCCGAATTCGGTCTCAACGACCTGCTGGGCATCCGGTCCTCTCATCTTTGTCTTTAACAGATATCCTTCCATCGTTTCTTTGGTGACATCTTTTCCCGCGTAGCAGAGAATGGAACACATAAGCTTTTCCTCCTTTTCTTTTGCTGCGTTGCAGTTTTTCTTTCGCTTTCCGGGTGCAGATTCCATGCTCGCATGAGAAGCTGCGCACGGAAAGCTGCGAAGGGAACTGTAAGAACGCAAAAACAGCAGCCATTTGTCCTATTGGAGATAGGACGAATAGCTGCTGCTATATCCGCGGTGCCACCTAACTTGCCGCACTTCCTTGTACGGCCCCTTTTTCGCGTTCCCATGAAACGCTATCCCTGTAACGTGGGACTCCGGCTCGCCTACTTACAGATCCTGCGTTCAGCTTGCAGCTCGGAAGTGTTCTTTCCTACAGATATCCGCGCAGGACTCCCACCGTCGCCTGCTCTCTGTGCCGTCTGTCTGTACTACTTTTCTTCGTCATCGCTTTTTGTTTTTTACAAGATAGCATACCCGTTTCGCTCTGTCAAGAAAATTTTCACGAATGGCACGGGTGAACTGTAACAGAGCTTAAACTCTGCCTCTTACTCTTCTGCAAACAGAGGAGTAGACAGATAACGATCACCGGTATCCGGCAGGATCACAACAATGTTCTTTCCTTCATTTTCGGGACGCTTTGCAAGCTCGATCGCTGCCCATACTGCTGCACCGGAAGAAATGCCTACCAGCACGCCTTCCTGATGACCGATCTTTCTGCCGGTTGCAAACGCATCCTGATTCTCTACGGTGATAATTTCGTCATAAACCCCGGTGTCCAGGACGTCCGGTACGAAGCCTGCGCCGATTCCCTGGATCTTGTGTGCGCCGGCTGTGCCCTTGCTCAAAACCGGAGAGCCTGCAGGCTCTACAGCAACAACCTTTACATCAGCCTTCTTGCTCTTTAAGTACTGACCTGTACCAGTCACGGTTCCGCCCGTACCAACGCCTGCCACCAGGATATCAACCTTGCCATCCAAATCTTCCCAGATCTCAGGACCGGTTGTCTTTTTGTGTACCTCCGGGTTTGCAGGGTTTACAAACTGTCCGGGAATGAAGCTGTTGGGAATTTCCTTTGCCAGCTCGTCTGCCTTTGCGATCGCGCCCTTCATGCCCTTTGCACCTTCTGTCAGGACAAGCTCTGCGCCGTATGCCTTCATCAGCTGTCTGCGCTCTACGCTCATGGTTTCCGGCATTACGATAATGATCCGGTAGCCTCTCGCTGCTGCAACAGACGCAAGACCGATGCCGGTGTTGCCGGAGGTAGGTTCAATAATTACAGAGCCTGCCTTTAATGCGCCCTTCGCCTCTGCATCATCGATCATCGCTTTTGCAATTCTGTCCTTTACAGAGCCTGCAGGATTAAAGTATTCCAGCTTGCCATAGATGTGTGCCTTTAAGCCCTCTGCCTTTTCAATATGTGTCAGCTCCAGCAAGGGAGTTCTGCCGATTAACTGATCTGCGGATGTATAAACGTTGCTCATTTGCTCTTCCTCCTTAAACCTATTTACTTTATATGTTAATGTGATTATATTCTGCCTTTTCGGATCTGTCAACCCTTTTTAAACAATAGAATGCACGCTCTGCGAGCATTCTATTGTCATGAATAAAATATTCCATGGTTTTTCCGGCGTCAGCACAGAGGTTTCATTGAATAAAAGCACCGCCTCCAGGCAGTTGTTTTTGCGTTATGAATTTCTTCCCCGGCAGGCTGCTTCCAGCTGTGTAAGCGCCTGCAAAAGCGTTTTTTTCGTGCACGCCAGTACGATGCGTTCAAACTGTCCCGACTTTTTGTCAAAGACAGAGCCGCCATCCAGCCAGAGCTTTGCCTGATGTGCAATGAGATTTTCCAACGCTGTGTCCGACAGTCCCAGTCCCGAGCAGTCCAACCATGCAAAGTAAGTGCCTTCCGGTTCGATCAGACGGATCTTAGGCAGTCTTTCTTTTAAGAAGCTGCGCAGGACCTTCAAATTTTCCCGCAAATATGCCTGGCACTGCTCAAGCCACTCGCCGCCATTTTCATAAGCTGCCTGGCACGCGATTAAACCGAGGGCGTTCAACTGGGAATATCCCGCTGCGTTGATCTCGGCTTTGAATCTGTCCCGGACCTCTTTTCCGGGAACCCAGATATTGGAAACCTGCAGCCCCGCCAGATTAAAGGTCTTACTCGGTGCAGTGCAAAGAATCATCTTTTCTTCCAGCTGCGGACATGCCTTTGCAAATATCGTATGCGGATGCTCCGGAAATGCAAAATCACAATGAATCTCGTCTGACACAACGAACACATGGTAGCGGTCGCAAAGCTCTCCCAGTTTTTGAAGCTCTTCTTTTGTCCAGACTCTGCCGACAGGATTGTGGGGACTGCACAGCAAAAACAGCTTTACATTCTGGGATGCGATCTTTTCTTCCAGATCGTCGAAGTCAATTTCATAATGTCCGTCTGTTAAAAGGAGCGGGCTTTCTACGATCTTTCTATTGTTATCGCGAATCACCTCAAAGAACGGGTAATAAACCGGCGGCTGAATCAGTACACTGTCGCCCTCTTTTGTCAGAGCGCGTACCGCCATCGCAAGGGCGAATACCACGCCGGGGGTTTTTACAAGCCATTCAGACTTTGGCTGCCAGTCAAACCGACTGTCAAACCAGCGATACAGTGCGTCAAAATATTCTCCTTTTACCTCGCTATAACCGAAAATCCCATGGGAAACCGCATTCTGCAGTGCATCCAACACAGGCTTCGGCGCCTGAAAATCCATATCCGCCACCCACAATGGCAACACATCTACGTCACGTCCGCGTTCCACGGCGAAATCATATTTCAGGCTGTTTGTCTTTTTCCGGTCAATTTCCCGATCAAAATTATAGGTTGTCATTTCTAATCTCCCTCTCAACAAAAATCCTGCCCTGCAGGATTCTTATGCCTGCAACAGGTCGCAAACACGACATTTTTCTGCTCCGCCGCAATGCAGTCCCTACAGCGTGGATTTGTTTCTCAGGAAACAAATGCCTGCTCCAGATCCGCAATCAGCTCGTCCACATGCTCCAGTCCAACGGACAGGCGCAGCAGAGTGTCGGTGATGCCGAGCTTTTCTCTCCACTCCTTCGGAACATCCGGATGGGTCTGCTTCATCGGATAGGTGATCAAAGATTCTGTACCCCCAAGGCTCTCCGCAAAGGTGATGACGCGCACCTTTTCCAGCACGCGCTGTGCCGTTTCCACGCTGTCGACGTCAAAGGAAATCATCGCACCCGCACCTCTCGCCTGCTTTGCATTGATCTCATAACCAGGATGCGTTTCCAGTCCAGCATAATATACTTTTCTGACTTTCTTCTGCTCCGTCAGCCAGCGTGCGATGCTGCCCGCATTTTCCTGCTGCCGCTCCATGCGCACCGCCAGTGTCTTGATGCCGCGCATTACCAGCCAGCTGTCGAAGGGGGACAAACAACCGCCGGTCGTCTTTGCAATCAGGCGGATTTTTGCTGCGAGCTCTTCCTTTGCAGAGCAGACAAAACCGGCGATCGTGTCGTTATGTCCGCACAGGAACTTGCTCGCGCTGTGAATGACGATATCTGCACCGAGCGCAATCGGGTTCTGCAAATATGGAGATAAAAAGGTATTGTCTGTGATCATCAGAAGGTTGTGTTCTTTTGCAAGCTCTGCGCATGCCGAAAGGTCAGTGATCTCCATCATCGGGTTGCTGGGCGTCTCGATGTAGAGTGCCTTTGTTTCCGGACGCAGCACCCGTTTGATCTCATCCAAATCACCGGTATTGACAAAATCAACCATCAGTCCGTTCTTTTTGCCGATGGTATTGACCAGACGGGTTACTCCGCCGTAAAGGTCTTCAGAACAGATCACATGGTCGCCGGGTGCAAACAGATCAAATACTGCTGTCACCGCCGCCATGCCGGAAGAAAATGCCGTCGTGTCATAAGCGCCCTCCAGCGCGGTAAGGATTTCCTCCAGATGCTGTCTGGTCGGATTTTTCTCTCTCGTGTAGTCAAAGCCGGTCGAATGTCCCAGACCGATATGTCCGAACGTCGCCGTCTGATAGATTGGAAAGCTCACCGCCTTTGTCGGCTCGTCCCAGGAAAAATCCAGATTTCCGTGAATACACTTTGTTTCTATATGATTGCTCATTTTTCTGCTCTCCTTTGCAGTTATTTTTCGGATATTTTCTATCATTCTAATTGGATGCTTCCTATTTGTCAACACTAACATAGTTGGTAGATATGTTTATAATCGATTCCACAGTGGCCTTCTCCCGGACGTTCCCCCGCGCCATTCGCAATACAATAGAATGCACGCTCCGTGAACATTCTATTGTCATGAATCGCGCCTGCGGCGCTTTTCGCAGTGGCTCCGCCACCGCTCCTTTTGCTCACGAAGTCACGGGGGAACTGTCAAACAAAATAAAATTTATTCTTGACCGCCCCCTTTCCCAATGCTATAATGCATCAGATGAACAAAGGCGTTCATGAGTGAAATACTTTTCTATTTAGAAAAGTGTTTGATTCATGGACGCCTTTCAGTATTTGTACAGCAAACACGAGAGAATGAGCGAGGTGTACTTATGGAACAAACTGTGTACTTACAGCTGGAGGACGGGACCTGTCTGACCGGAAAACATTTCGGCGCTCCTTTGAAAGAGGACGTCATCGCGGAAGTCGTTTTTACGACGGCTATGACCGGATATACAGAAACACTGACCGACCCCAGTTATTACGGACAGATGGTCGTTCAGACATTTCCCCTGATCGGCAACTACGGCGTCAATCCAAAAGACTTTGAAAGCAAAGGAATTCACATGAGCGCATACATCACCAGAGAATGGTGCCCATGTCCTTCCAATTTCAGATGTCAGATGGATCTTGACGCTTTTTTAAAGCAGCAAAATATCCCTGGCATCTATGATCTGGATACCCGCTACCTGACCAAGCTCATCCGCGAGCGCGGCGTCATGAACGGACGGCTCACATCCCTCCGCCCGGACTCTGCAGCTGTTGAAGACTTAAAGGGCTGGGCAATCACGGACGCGGTAGCACACGTTACCTGCAGGGAGCCTTACCAGATTCCGTCCCCGCTTCCCCGCCATCACGTCGTTTTGTGGGATTTCGGTGCAAAACAGAATATCATCCGAAAGCTGCACGCATTAAACTGCGACCTGACCATCGTTCCCGCTTCCACGACAGCAGCACGCATCCTCTCCTATTCGCCGGACGGTATCATGTTGAGCAACGGTCCCGGCAACCCGAAGGATAACCCGGCTATCATTTCCGAGCTGTCCCACCTCTGCAAATCCGGCATTCCGATTTTCGGCATCTGCCTGGGGCATCAGCTTCTCGCCCTTGCAAACGGTGCGGACACCGAAAAATTGAAATACGGACACCGCGGTGCAAACCAGCCGGTGAAAGATCTGCTCACCGGCAGGGATTATATCACCAGTCAGAATCACGGCTATGCCGTCAAAAACGATTCCCTCCCGGATAATGCAGTACTTCGTTTTATCAACCTAAACGACGGAACCTGTGAGGGCGTTTCTTATCAGGATTTTCCCGGCTTCTCAGTGCAGTTCCATCCGGAAGCCTGCGGCGGTCCTCATGACTCCGAGTTTTTGTTCCGCGAATTTGTCGCACTGATGGAAAGGAGGGCATAAAGCATGCCGTTAAATCCCAATCTGAAAAAAGTAATGGTAATCGGCTCCGGTCCCATCGTCATCGGTCAGGCTGCCGAATTTGACTATGCAGGTACCCAGGCGTGCCGTGCTTTAAAAGAGGAAGGTCTGGAGGTTGTGTTAGTTAATTCTAACCCTGCAACAATCATGACAGATGCCGCCATGGCAGATCATGTCTACGTGGAGCCTCTGACTCTGGATTTTCTAAAAAAAATCATCAAAAAAGAACACCCAGACAGCATTCTTTCCACCCTCGGCGGTCAGACCGGCCTGACGCTTTCGATGCAGCTGGCAAAGGAAGGCTTTCTGGCACAGGAGGGCGTTACACTTCTTGGCGCAAACCCGGAAACCATTGCCAAAGCCGAAGACCGTCAGGTTTTTAAAAGCACCATGGAAGCGATCCGGGAGCCTATCATCCCCTCTGTCGTTACGACGACGCTTGAGGGTGCCCTCTCCTTCGCGCACTCTGCAGGCTATCCGGTTATCGTGCGCCCCGCCTTTACCCTCGGCGGCACCGGCGGCGGCATCGCTGTTGACGAAGCACAGCTGCGCCAAATTGCTTCCGCAGGGCTCCGTCTTTCCCCGATCACGCAGATTCTGGTGGAAAAATGTATCTCCGGCTGGAAAGAGATCGAATTTGAGGTCATGCGCGACGGCGATGGAAACGTCATCACGATCTGCTCTATGGAAAATCTTGATCCGGTGGGCGTCCACACCGGCGACTCCATCGTTATCGCCCCTGCGGTCACCCTCGCGGATAAAGAATACCAGATGCTTCGAAGTGCTGCACTCCACATCATCGAAGCTATGGGCATTGAGGGCGGCTGCAACGTACAGTTTGCTCTAAATCCCGAGAGCTTCGAGTACGCTGTTATTGAGGTAAACCCCAGGGTTTCCCGTTCCTCCGCCCTCGCCAGCAAAGCGACCGGCTATCCGATCGCCAGAGTCGCTGCCAAAATCGCCATCGGCTACCGGATGGACGAAATCAAAAACGAAATCACCGGCAAGACGAAAGCATGCTTCGAACCGGCATTGGACTATGTTGTCGTCAAATTTCCGAAATGGCCCTTTGACAAATTTGTGTATGCGACAAGAAAGCTCGGAACCCAGATGAAAGCCACCGGTGAAGTCATGGCCATTGGCAGAAACTTCGAGCAGGCGCTGATGAAAGCCGTTCGCGGAGCAGAAATCTCCCATGACTGCCTGGCAGACGTGCATATGCGCGCACTCGACGACGAAGCCCTAACCGCCAAAATCCTGGCGCAGGACGACGAACGTATCTTCGCTGTTTACGAAGCGCTCTTCCGCGGTTTTTCCATCGAAAAAATCCATCAGCTGACTTTGATCGACGAATGGTTTTTAGCAAAGCTTTTGCATCTGTGCGACCTCGAAAAACGGCTGGAGACAGAGCCGCTCACACATGATTTTCTGCGGGAATTAAAGAGAAACGGTTTTCCGGATAAAACGATTGCACGCCTGTCCGGCAACTCTACTTTCCCCCACCTTCCGTATTCCTATAAGATGGTCGATACCTGCGGCGCGGAGTTTGCGGCAGAAACCCCCTACTTCTACTCCACCACTGACGAGGAGGACGAGGCTTCCGCTTTTATCGCGGAACACAGCTCCAAAAAGCCCGTCGTCATCGTCTTTGGCTCCGGTCCGATCCGAATCGGTCAGGGAATCGAATTCGACTATGCCTCCGTTCACTGTGTCTGGGCATTAAAGGATGCCGGATATGAAGTTGTTATCGTCAATAACAACCCGGAAACCGTTTCCACCGATTTCAACACAGCAGACCGCCTGTACTTTGAACCCCTGACTCCGGAAGATGTCGGAGACATCATCCGTGTGGAAAATCCGGTCGGTGCAGTTGTTGCCTTCGGCGGACAGACCGCAATCCGCTTGACCAAATGGCTTTCAGAAAACAACGTTCCGATTCTGGGCACACCTGCAGACAGTATTGACGCTGCCGAAGACCGGGGTCGGTTTGAAGCTCTCTTAAAACAGCTCCATATCAAGCAGCCCGTCGGAGATACCGTCCACACTGCAGAGGAAGCGATCGAAACAGCGAACCGTCTCGGCTATCCGGTTCTGCTGCGCCCCAGTTATGTCCTTGGCGGCCAGAACATGATTATCGCCTTTTCCGATGCGGATGTAAAAGAATATATGGATATTATTCTTTCCCATATGGAAGGAAACCTCGTCCTGATCGATAAATATATGATGGGCACGGAGCTTGAAGTCGACGCAATCTGCGATGGCGAGGATGTCCTGCTGCCCGGCATTATGGAGCACATCGACCGCGCAGGCATCCACTCCGGCGACTCCATCGCAGTTTACCCTGCCTGGAATTTAAGCCCCGCCAAAACCGCAAAGCTCGTGGACTACTCCACCCGCCTTGCCCTCGCCTTAAACACGAAGGGCTTGATCAACATCCAGTACGTCATCTGCCAGGATCAGGTTTATGTCATTGAGGTAAACCCCCGTTCCTCCAGAACCGTGCCTTATCTGAGCAAAGTCACCGGCATCCCGATGGTCGATATCGCCACCCGCGTCATGCTCGGGGAAAAATTAAAGGATATGCCTTACGGCACCGGTCTTGCCCCGATTTCCTCCTACACCGCGATCAAAGTGCCTGTCTTCTCCTTTGAAAAGCTGTCTGGACTGGACACGCAGCTCGGACCTGAAATGAAATCTACCGGTGAAGTGCTCGGCATCGCACCCACCATGCGGGAAGCACTCTACAAAGGATTGGTCGGTGCAGGCTACCAGCTGACCGACAAGGGCGGCATCTTCATCACCGTGCGCGACACCGATAAAGATGAAATCCCTGATATTGCACAGCGGTTTGCAGATCTTGGCTTCCACCTGTATGCAACCGCAGGTACGGCAGCTGTACTGCGTGACCATGGTATGTCGGTTACCCTTGTCCATAAGATCAGCGAATCCGAGCACAACACCATCGCACTTCTGGAAAGCGGAAAGGTCAATTACATCATTTCGACCTCCAAAAAGGGGCGTACCCCTGCCCGGGACAGCGTAAAGGTTCGCCGCAAATCTGTGGAGCTTGGCATTCCCTGCCTGACCAGCCTGGATACGGCAGTTGCCCTGGCGGATATCTTAAAGAGCGGCTTTACGCCGGATACGGCAGAGCTGGTCGATATCTGCACGCTGCAAAAGTAAAGGGAGCGTTTTTATCGTATGGAAACAAAGTTTCCTATACGATGAAAAAAGCTCGGAGCACAGCATCTATTCCTTTGCTGTGCTCCGGGCTTTTCTTTTCAATCTTTTCTACATCCGCGATGGCTCTCCGCCGTCACTCTTCCATCTGTTCCTTATGATATTGCAGCGTATACAGCTGATAATATCGTCCATGCTTTGCAAGCAGCTCCTGATGCGTGCCCTGCTCCAGGATCTTTCCGTGGGATAGCACAATGATGTTGTCCGCATGCTGAATCGTGGAAAGTCTGTGGGCTACCATCAGCATCGTGCCGACGCTGCGCATTTTTTCCAGGGAATCCTGAATCAAAAGCTCCGTCTCGGTGTCGATATTAGCAGTCGCCTCATCCAGAATCATAACACTTGGTTTGTGGATGATGGTTCGCGCAAAGCTCAGCAGCTGACGCTGTCCGGCAGAGAAGTTATTTCCTCGCTCCCGCACCTCCTCATCCAGACCGTGCTCCAGCTTGTCAATAAAATGATCGGCATTCACATACTGGCAGACGCGACGGATTTCTTCATCCGAAATGCCCTCTTCCCGCAGAACGATGTTGCTGCGGATCGTGCCGGAGAACAGAAATACATCCTGCAGCATCTGACCAAAATGCCTGCGCAGGGAAGCGATCTTGATCTTGCGAATGTCGATACCGTCGATCAAAATCTCGCCCTTCTGGAACTCGTAGTTGCGGCAGATCAGGGACAAGATTGTGCTCTTTCCGGAACCGGTCGATCCGACAAACGCCACCGTTTCTCGCGGATTTACATGGAAAGACACACCCTGCAGCACCCATTCCCCGGGAATATAGGAAAACCACACATTGCGAAACTCGATTTCGCCGTGCACCTCTTCCAGCTCTATGGCATCGGGCGCATCTATCAGCTTCGGCTCCAGATCCATGATCGAGAACACCTTTTCCGCAGACGCCAAAGCCGACTGCAGCCAGTTAAACTGCTCCGCCAGGTTCTGGATCGGGGTGAAAAATTTCGAAATATACATATAAAAAGTAACGATCGTTCCGCCTGTGATCGTCTGTCTTAAAAACGCCACGCCGTTTAAATGTCCCATGCCGCCCAGATAAAACAGACATAGGATGGAACAGATGTAAAGCATATACACCAACGGACGAAATACACTGAACACGAAAATCTGACTCAGGTTTGCCTTTGCCTGCGTCTGGCTTTTCTCACGAAATTCCGCCATCTTTTCCTCTTCGCGTCCGAAAATCTGCGTAACCTTGATGCCGGAAAGGTTTTCCGAAAGATAAGTATTGATATCCGTCGTCGCATCCTTTACCCTGCGGTATGCCCGACGGGAAAACTTCCGGAAGATCACTGTAAAGATCACGATAAACGGCACAAAGCACAGTACCATCAGCGTCAGCTCATAGTTTAAGCAGATCATTGCAATTAATATGCCTACAATAACAAAGGCATTCTTTGTCAGGCTGACCAGCAGGTTCGTAAACATCATCGAAATCGCGTTGGTATCATTGGTCACACGGGTCACCAGCTTGCCCACCGGAATCTCATTGAGCTGCTCATGGGAAAGGGATTCGATATGGGTAAACAGATCCTCACGCAGATCAGACACAATCCGCTGTCCAACCCGCTGCAAAATCACCGCCTGCAGATAGGTACTTCCCATTGAAAACAGCAGCACTACCACATAACCGCCTACCCGGGCATAAAGGGCAGGCAGAACAAAATCACCTGCAACCAGCTCTTCGATATTACCGATGATCAGCGGCGAAATAATATCATAGGCGATTGAAAACATCATCAGGAACAATACCAGTACAAACTGCTTCCAGTACGGCTTTGCATAAGCTACCAGACGGTGCATAATTTCGCCGTCCTTCATCGTGCGTTCAAATCCCATCTGGGACTTTTTGTCCTTTACCAGCACATAAGCGGCGGTCAGAAGCGCCGTGATCGTACCGATGACCGCGCCGGTCAAAAGCAACGGATTTACTTCAATCATGGCTGGCACCTCCTTCGCACTTTTCTACAGACTCCGACGCATGCTCTGGGGCATCAACGGAATCCGCTATGTCAGACGTTCCTACCGCATCGGACGAATCTGCCGTTTCGTCCTCCAGACGCTGTAAATCTACCATCCGCCGATATTCGGGACAGCTGTGATACAGCGCATCATGCGTACCGACCGCTTCTACTCTGCCATCCTCCAGAAATACGATCTTATCCATCCCCTCCACTGTCGAGATGCGATGTGCGATCAACAGGGTGGTCTTGCCTGCACGGGTTGTCTTTAAGTTATCGAGAATAATTTTTTCAGTGCGGGTATCCACTGCAGAAACCGAATCATCCAAAATCAGAATCGGCGCATTTTTTAACAGCGCACGAGCAATGGAAATCCGCTGCTTCTGACCGCCGGAAACAGTCACACCCCGTTCTCCCAGGATGGTTTCATAGCCCTCTTTAAAGTCCACGATATTATCCCGCACGTCCGCCAGCGACGCCGCACCGTTGATCTGATCGAAAGTTGCATCGTCCACGCCAAAGCCGATATTGTGTGCAATGGTATCTGAAAACAGGAAATTATCCTGGGGCACATAGGCACAGGCATTGCGTACGGAATGAATGGACACGCTGTTCACATCCTTTCCGTCCACAAACAGCGTTCCGTCCGGCACGTTATAGGTACGAAGCAGCAAATCTACTACCGTAGTCTTACCCGCGCCGGTTTTGCCTACAATACCGACACTTTCACCGGCAGCTACCTGAAAGCTGACGTCCTGCAGTACATTATAATCGCCGTCCGGATAGCGGAACGTCAAATGCCG
>ULXQ01035020.1_pt1 | contig 30325 bp, 27 predicted proteins | sample 1961481 | NCBI WGS metagenome assembly ULXQ01 (sample SAMEA4835843, study PRJEB28245) | human gut metagenome | biome: gut microbiome; material: fecal sample | place: Denmark | collected 2008 | reverse complement strand
AAAGCAACACGGTTCTCCAGCTGCTGTGCAATGTTCTCAGCAACCAGCTGTGCATCGCGGTCAGGTCTCTTGATTTCTTTGATGTCAACCAGAACCTTTTTATCTGTCAGCTTGGACAGCTCTTTCTTGGTTACTTCGATTTCTGCGCCGCCCTTACCGATTACAACGCCGGGCTTTGCGGTATAAAGGATAACCTTTACTCTGTCGGACGCTCTCTCGATTTCAATCTTGGAAACGCCTGCAGAATACAGTTTCTTCTTTAAAAATTTTCTGATGTTGTAGTCTTCTACTAAATAATCAGCGTATTCAGCGTCTGCATACCATCTGGAATCCCAATCTTTGATTACGCCGACTCTTAAACCATGAGGATTAACCTTCTGTCCCATTATCGTTCCTCCTACTTTCTCTCATCAAGCACTACAGTGATGTGGCTCATTCTCTTCTCGATTCTGTAAGCCCGTCCCTGTGCTCTCGGTCTAACTCTCTTCATCGTAGGTCCCTTGTTTGCATAGCACTCAGCAACATAAAGGTTTTCTCTCTTCATGCCGTTGTTGTTCTCTGCGTTTGCTGCTGCAGATTCCAGCAGTTTCTTTACAAGGCTGGAAGCATATCTGGGATTGTAGGTTACAACAGCCAGTGCTGTCTCCAGATCTTTACCTCTGATCGCATCCAGTACAAAACAAGCTTTCGTTACAGACACTCTTGCGTAGGATAATTTAGCAGAAGGTCTTGTATCTTTATTCGCATTTCTTTCTCTCTTAATTTGAGATCTATGTCCTTTAGCCATGAATAAAACCTCCTTTCAATTATCTAACTTTGGACTTCTTTTCGTCTTTACCATGACCTCTGTAGGTTCTGGTAGCTACGAATTCGCCAAGTTTGTGTCCAACCATATCTTCAGTTACATATACCGGAACATGCTTGCGGCCGTCATGAACTGCAATTGTATGTCCAACGAAGGACGGGAAAATTGTAGAACGACGGGACCAGGTTTTGATAACCTGTTTCTGCCCAGCAGCATTCATAGCGTCCACTTTTTTCAGCAAGCTGGCATCAGCGAACGGTCCTTTTTTCAGTGATCTTGCCATTGTTGTTCTCCTCCTTAACCTTATTTGATAGCCTTACCGTCTCTTCTTCTTACGATCAGCTTGTTAGAAGCCTTTTTAGACTTTCTGGTCTTCAAGCCGAGTGCCGGTTTGCCCCAAGGAGTGCTCGGACCAGGACGGCCGATACCGGTCTTACCTTCACCACCACCATGCGGATGGTCATTCGGGTTCATAACGGAACCGCGAACGGTAGGACGGATACCCATGTGACGCTTACGTCCTGCTTTACCGTAGTTGATCAGGTTGTGATCGCCATTGCCTACAACACCGATTGTAGCGCGACAAACGATCGGAACCATTCTCATTTCACCGGAGGGAAGTCTCAGGGTTGCATATTTGCCTTCCTTTGCCATCAGCTGTGCGCTGTTACCTGCAGAACGAACCATCTGTCCGCCCTTGCCGGGATATAATTCAATGTTGTGTACCTGAGTACCAACAGGAATTTCAGATAACGGCAGGCAGTTGCCTACTCTTACTTCAGCTTCCGGTCCGTTCATGACCTTCTGGCCTACTTTCAGTCCTTCAGGAGCGATGATATATGCCTTCTGGCCATCTGCGTAGCAGATCAGTGCGATATTTGCTGTTCTGTTGGGGTCGTATTCGATACCAACTACAGTTGCCGGAATGCCATCCTTGAATCTCTTGAAGTCTACCATTCTGTACTGGGTGCGAACGCCGCCGCCATGATGTCTAACGGTGATCTTACCCTGATTGTTACGACCGGAGTTCTTCTTCAGAGATACGCAAAGGCTCTTTTCAGGAGTTGTCTTTGTGATCTCGGAAAAATCAGAACCAGTCATATTTCTTCTGGAAGGTGTATAGGGATTATATGTTTTAATTCCCATGATGATTTCTCCTTTACTATTTATTATCGTGCTTGTATGCACATATTCGCGATGAACAGAGCGAGTGCGGATCGACGGGGAGGCTTTGCTGTGCTTGCACAAGCAAAGAGCTCATCGGCGAGACGTATACGCGTGTAACGCGACCGAGAGACGTCAGTCTCGAGGTTCTCGCTCGTCGTGCCCTCGATCGTTACCTGAAAGCTTTTATAACAAACCTTTGTCTCAAGCTTTCTTTCATCGCATCTTACAGACCAGCGAAGATCTCGATATCTTTGCTGTCAGCGGTCAGGGTTACGATAGCCTTTTTGGTCTTGGCTGTCTTACCAACTACCATACCGCGTCTCTTGTTCTTGCCGTCAGCGTTCAGAGTGTTTACCTTAGCAACCTTAGCGCCTTCGAACATCTTCTCAACAGCTTCCTTGATCTGGGTCTTGTTTGCTTCCGGATGTACCAGGAAGGTATATTTCTTTTCGCCCATACCAGCCATGCTCTTCTCAGTGATGACAGGTTTGAGGATAACGTCATAGTACTTAATGTCTGCCATTATGCGTACACCTCCTCGATTGTCTTAACAGCGTCCTTTGTCAGAACAACCTTGCCAGCCTTCATGATGTCATATACGTTGATGGTGTTCGGCAGAGCCATCTTCACATCAGCGATGTTCTTTGCGCTCATCATTACGTTTACATCATTCTCGTTTACAACAACCAGACCGTTGTTTACATCCAGGTTCTTCATAACCTGTGCAAAATTCTTGGTCTTGATTTCTTCGAACTTCAGCTCGTCAACAACGATCAGCTTCGCATTTGCAACCTTGTCTGTCAGAGCAGACTTCAGAGCAGCTCTCTTCTCTTTCTTGTTGAGCTTGAAGGAATAATCTCTCGGTACGGGAGCGAATACTACGCCGCCGCCTGTCCACTGGGGAGCGCGGATGGAGCCCTGTCTTGCATGACCGGTTCCCTTCTGTCTCCAGGGTTTTCTTCCGCCGCCGGAAACCTCGGAACGAGTCTTTGCTTTCTGTGTTCCCTGACGATTGTTTGCAAGCTGCTGAACAACTGCCATGTGTACCAGATGTTCGTTTACTTCAACACCGAATACCGCATCGTTTAATTCGATTGTATCGATCTGCTTGCCTTCCATATTATAAACAGATACGTTTGCCATCTGTGTGGTCCTCCTTTCCAGTTTTAAGCCTCAACCTTAACGGTCTCTTTGATGGTTACCAGAGCTTTCTTAGGTCCGGGTACAGCACCCTTAACCAGGATCAGGTTCTTGTCAGCATCTACTCTTACAACATCCAGATTCTGTACAGTAACCTTTACGCAGCCCATGTGACCAGGCATTCCCTTGCCCTTGAATACGCGGCTCGGAGAGGAGCAGGCACCGTTGGAACCCTGATGACGATGGAATTTGGAGCCATGAGCCATAGGTCCTCTGTGCTGACCAAATCTCTTGATCGCACCCTGGAAGCCCTTACCTTTGCTGATTGCAGTAGCGTCGATTCTGTCGCCAGCTGCAAAGATGTCAGCTTTGATTTCCTGTGCCAGTGCGTACTCAGACGCATTTTCAAACCGGAATTCTCTTACATATCTCTTGCAGGAAACACCAGCTTTTTCGAAGTGTCCCTTCTGAGCTTTATTTACGCCATGTCTGTGAATGACTTCCTTCTTGCCAGCCTTGTCTCTGTTGATAACTTTTTCTTTCTTATCAACGAAACCAACCTGAACTGCTTCGTAACCATCATTTTCTACGGTCTTGATCTGTGTTACGACACAGGGACCAGCCTGAAGTACGGTTACCGGGATCAGCACGCCGTCTTCGTTGAAGATTTGAGTCATTCCGACTTTGGTAGCTAAAATCGCTTTTTTCATTGTTCGTTTGACCTCCTGTTGATTTCTACATAGCGGAATGTTCGCAACTTTCCTGCTTCTGCATCAGAAGTGGTTAAAGCAGTTGGACTATTCATACGTCTCTGTAGAGGTTCTTGCAATTACTTGTTTGTTTTCATTTTGATATCGATGTACACACCAGCAGGCATTTCCAGTCTCTGCAGAGCATCAACGGTCTTGGGTGTGGGTGCAATGATATCGATCAGTCTCTTGTGTGTGCGGCGTTCGAACTGTTCTCTGGAGTCTTTGTACTTGTGTACGGCACGCAGAATCGTAACTACTTCCTTCTTAGTGGGAAGCGGTACCGGTCCGCTCACCTGTGCTCCATTTTTCTTGACTGTTTCGATGATTTTCTTCGCAGACGCATCAACTAACTGATGATCGTAAGCTTTCAGTGTAATCCTCATTACCTGATTTGCCATAAAAAAAGTCGCCTCCTTTTCGCGCTTTTGAGATAAGTGCGACAAGCGGTGACTGTACACGTTCCCGTGTGTGTCCTCTTGATAAGCAACCCTGAAAGATCTTTTCTTTCTCTTATCATGGACTCCACGTTGTTTCCCCTGTCTCGTGACAGGTGCTGTTATCTGGTACAGTGACTTGTCGTCAGTTTACTAACTTGACATTCGCTCCACATAAAAACCTGCAGGGATTATGTATTTTCCGTTGCAGCAACCTTATGCTTCTTCGCTATCATGTCACAGCACTTAGTAGTATAAAGTAAGCCCTGCAAAATTGCAAGGCTTTTTTTCAAAAACTTTTCTCTTTTTTTGTACATTTTTCGATACAACAGTTCACTCGTGGGGTTCTGCAGACAGATTTCGTGTTTACACGAAAATCTGACTGTAGAGCACCACGAAGGGAGCGCCAATCGATGAGCAAAAGGAGCTGCGCAAGCAGCGGAAAGCAGCGCAGCTGCGTTTTGCGAATGGCGCGGTGAACTGTGGCAAAAACTCGTCCCACTTACTCCACGATCTGTGCCTTCGCGAAGAATATCGGCAAATGGAAGTTCGGTGTCGGATTATCGATCGGAGACCAGGAAGCATAATGCTCAATTTCAGGAGTCTGGGCTATCTTATAGAAGTTACAGTAAAACTCGGTCTCCCCATCCAGCTTTTCCACTCCTGCCTCTTCCTTCAGATAGCTCTCAGGGATCAGATAAGTCAGTGTCCAGCTGTCCTCCTGTCTGTCCGCTTTGCAGTCTACAACCTGCAGATATTTCTCCGGCATCGGTTTACGGCCTTTTCTTCCCTTTCCATATGCTGCATACATCGCACCGTTGGAATTGACTTCAAAATTTAAATACATTACATCGTTGGTCAGCGCTTCACCCTTTTCGGGGAATGCAAGGAAAACCTCCATCGCGCTGTCCTCACAGACCATATCCATAAAATTGTGGTAAACGCGCTTCGGATCCTTTTCTTTGCAGACCAGCTTCACGAAAAGTCCCCGATCCTTCAGGTAGCCCATCCACCCGTAAGCCTCCGGCTTCTGCAGGCATGTCCACATAAAATGATCCATCGAAAACCGCTGACAGGATTCGATTTCTTCCTTATTAAATATTGTTTTTACACGATACTCCATACGTCCCTCTTTTCTGCCGCGTTCCTAGACCGACGGCGTTTATTCATGACAATAGAATGCTCGCAGAGCGTGCATTCTATTGTTGGCTGCGCACTTTGAACGACATTTTACTGTGCCTCCGCCTCAGCGCATCCGGATGCTTTGTTCTATTCCTACCTTATCATACTATGCCAACCAGCGCAAGCACACCCTGCACTGCCAGCTTTGCGAAACCGCTCAGCACCATCACAAGAATCGGATTCCAGTTTTTCTTTTTTAACAGCCATACTGCGACAACAAAAATCACGATCGAATCCCACTTCGTCGACATAAAGCTCACCGCGTCGTTCCAGAACGCAGTGATCAGGATCGATACGCCTGCCGCCGCGATCATCGACACAACTGCCGGACGCAGCGTTTCCAGCACGCCCTGCAGCATGCTCATTTTACGGTATTTTAAATAAAGATAGGACAGCACCGTTACCAGGATGCACGACGGCAAAATACAGCCAAATGTCGCCGCCAGTGCTCCCAAAAAGCCTGCCAGCCGGATGCCGACAAACGTCGCGGAATTGACTGCAATCGGTCCGGGCGTCATCTGGGAAATTGTAATCAGGTCGGTAAATTCCGATCTCGACAGCCACCCATGCTGCGTCACTACCTGCTCCTGAATCAGCGGAAGTGCTGCATAGCCGCCGCCGAAGCTGAACATGCCGATCTGCAAAAAGCTCAGAAAAAGCTGCCAGTAAATCATCTCTTTTTCTCCTTTCTCTTCTGGATCAGGGTCCGTACCACTCCGAGCGCGATACAGAAGATCACGACATAGACCACGTTGACATTAAAAATGCAGACTGCAAGGAACGCTGCCGCCATAATTGCGAGGGATGATTTTTGCTTTCCTGCCACGATGCCGCTGCCCATGTCATAGACAACCGACGCAATGACCGCGCCGACGCCCGCCTGCATGCCGTCCAGCACCGTTTTTACAATATAATTAGAAGAAAATGCCGCATAAAAATAAAAGATCACCGACAAAATCACAAACGGCGGAATAATCGTTCCGATGATCGCTGCGAGTGCCCCTGCGATGCCCGCCAGCTTGTAACCTACGACGATTGCACCGTTTACCGCAATCGCTCCCGGCGCAGACTGCGCAATCGCCACCAGATCGAGCATTTCCTCTTCATCGATCCAGTGCAGCTCATCTACAAATTTCTTTTTCATCAGCGTGACGATGACGTATCCGCCGCCGAACGTAAACGTGCTTAAATACAGCGTGGAAAAAAATACTTTTCGGATCTTCGTCCATTTCTCCTTCATGCTTTCCTCTCATTTCTGCGCACGCTTTTTCGCATGCCCGCTGCTTCTGTTTGTTTCTAACATCGTACAGCCTCTTGTAATCGTTCTTATCATACCTTTTCTTGTAATATAAGTAAAATAGTATTATAGTATAAAATATATAATATTTTTATTACATAAGCTGTGCAGGAGCAGCCTTTTGACACCTTCGGTACAAATAACTGCGTGAAAATAAGCGATCACACTTATTTTTCACCCGATCACCTTGGAGGAACCGCCATGACTCTGCGTCATATGAAAATTTTTGTCGCCGTATATCAGCAAAAAAGCATCACCCTCGCATCGAACAGACTGCATCTGGCTCAACCGTCCGTCAGTCTGGCGATCAAGGAGCTGGAGGAATATTATCATATCCGCCTGTTCGACCGCCTCTCCCGACGGATTTACCCGACGGAGAACGGGCATCGCTTCTATGAATATGCACTCCATATCGTGTCACTTTTTTCAGAAATGGAAAACAAAATTCCCGCCTGGGATGCAAATGCCCCGCTCCATATTGGCTCCAGCATCACTCTCGGCACCTGCCTGCTCCCCTCCCTTGTCAAAACCTATCAGGAGCAGCACCCGGAAATCAAAATCTATGTAACGATCAAAAATACCGGCACAATCGAGCAGGCAGTCGTCGACAATCAGCTGGATTTTGCCCTGGTCGAAGGCACTGTCACTCACCCGGAAATCATTTCAGAGGTCTTTTCTGCCGATACGCTCTGCATGGTCGCAGCTCCCGGCCATCCGCTTGCCGCCAACCGGACGGTCACCCTCGCCGACGCTGCTTCCTGCCCCCTCCTTTTACGCGAACCGGGCAGTGCCGGCAGGGAAATCGTCGAAAGTCTCTTTTTATCCGCCGGTATCCAGATCACGCCCGTCTGGGAAAGCGTCAGCACCCTCGCCCTCATCCGCGCCGCCCAAAACGGTCTCGGCATCGCAATTTTACCGGAGCTTCTCGTCCGGGATGCACTGAAATCCGGAGATCTTGTCTCCCTTCCGCTTCCGCCCGACATCCTGACCCGCAGCCTATACCTGATCCGGCACCGCAACAAATACCTTTCGTCCTCCGCAGAGGAATTTCTGAATTTATGCCGGATGTGGAAATTTTAAGTGAGTGAACAGTAACGATTTTTTTCATCGCAACGCTCCAGCAATAGAATGATTGCTTTTTGGGCGTACTTCCTGTATGATAATCTCGTATTATTATCCTGTGTATACACGCGCAAATGCAGTTTTGCCCGGATACCTTGCAGATAATTCCTGTAACTATATTACTTACAAAATGAAGAATAAAGATTGAAAAATAAAATTTTTCAATCGCGAGATTTGTGTCTGTGCGCACTTGACACAAACTCGACATGCGCAAAAGGCGTGCGCAGAAATGAGAGGAAAATATGTGGATCGCAGATCAATGGAAAGATTATGAAGTGCTGGATACCTCCAGCGGAGAAAAGCTGGAACGCTGGGGAGATTATCTTCTCGTGCGTCCCGATCCGCAGGTCATCTGGAATACCCCCCGCAAAAATCCCGGCTGGAAAAAGAAAAACGGCCATTATCATCGCAGCTCCAAAGGCGGCGGCGAATGGGAATTTTTCAATCTGCCCGAGGAATGGAGCATCCATTACCGCGAACTGACCTTCCGTTTAAAGCCGTTTAGCTTCAAACATACCGGTCTGTTTCCGGAACAGGCAACAAACTGGGACTGGTTTGGCAACCTGATTGCCAACGCTGGTCGCCCGGTTAAAGTGCTGAATCTGTTCGCCTACACCGGCGGCGCTACCCTGTCCGCAGCGAAGGCAGGCGCGGCAGTCACCCATGTGGACGCTTCCAAGGGCATGGTTACCTGGGCAAAAGAAAACGCAGCGGCTTCCGGTCTTTCCGATGCTCCGATCCGCTGGCTCGTAGATGACTGTGTAAAATTTGTCGAACGTGAAATCCGCCGCGGCAACCACTATGACGGCATCATCATGGATCCTCCCTCCTACGGCAGAGGTCCTAAAGGCGAAATCTGGAAAATTGAAGAGAGCATCTATCCCTTCATCGAACTGACGACTCAGATTCTGTCCGATGACCCGCTCTTTTTCCTGATCAACTCCTATACAACCGGTCTACAGCCTGCTGTTTTAAACTATATGATGCAGACTGCCATTACGCCGAAATTCGGCGGACACACCGAAGCATCCGAAATCGGACTGCCCGTTACAGACAACGGACTGGTGCTGCCCTGCGGCGCGTCCGGACGCTGGAGCAAACAATAGAATGCACGCTCTGCGAGCATTCTATTGTCATGAGTAACGCAGCGTCTCTCACCCCTGCAGCATTCGAACCAATCCCAGAATCCACTTCCGATACCCCGGAATAAGCCGCTCCGCCAGACTGCCCGATGTGTAGCTAATCGGCGGCTCTCCGGGGAAGAAGCAATACATTCGATACAAATAGACTGCGACCATCAGCACTACAATCACGCCTGCAGCCTTCATCAGCCCTTTCGCTTTTTTCCCAAACCCATACCGCATAACCACCAGATAAGCAGCCCATAGAATCCACAGAAGCCCCAGCGGATTCATCTGCATTCCCCTCTGAAACTGCCCTGTGATAAAAAAGAATACCGCCCGCGTCATCCCACAGCCGGGACAGGGCAGACCAAATAAAAACACGGAGGGACAGAACGCATGAAACATCGCATGCGCTGCAATATCGTACAAAACAAACACGACAGCAAAGCCCCAATAATCCCCCACGTCTTTGCGAATTCTACCAATAATAGCTGTTGTTTTTTTATCTTCCCTTCTCCCTGATATCTTCACCGCAGTTTTTTCTCCTCCAGCCAGATTTTCTTCCCTTCCGTCCGAATCAGTCCTTCCTCCTTCATCCGTCCCAGTTCGCGCATCATCGCGCTGCGATCCACAAACAGATAGTCCGCACAGTCCGTATAGGAAAACGGTAAAGAAAAACCATCTCTGCCCTTCTGGTGGTTCAAAAACTGAAAATACGTCATCAGCTTCTGCCGCAGCGTCTTCTGCCCCAGCACATCCGCGTGCATCAGCGCACGTTTCTGGGTTCCCATCAGAATTTCCTCCAGAAGCTGCCCGCGCTTTTCATATTTTTTATAAGCCGACGACAGCTTTCTGTCGTTCAAAAAAGCGACCTGGCAGCTGGAACGCGAAATGACGTAGCATACGCCCTCCACATCCGGAAAGCATTTCCGTGTAAAACTCTCCTTCGGCTCATAATAATCCAGAATCCGTCGCTGTCCCTCCTGATTCATACTCTCCAAAAAGGCGGTTCCGCTCAGCATAACGCCCACATTGTCCGCGTCGTCGTCCTGATTCATCAGCACCTGGCGCTTTCCAAACGTCCGGATATTCAACATCCCGTCCGCTGCCAAACGCTCCTGCTGTTCTTTTGTCAAGTCCCAAAAGCCAATAAATTGTTCCATATTTTCACACCATCATGTAGTCTATTTTTGTGCAAACCACTATATTTTGTATTATATCCTATATTTGTTGCTTGTGCAACTATTTTATCAGGACTTCGGTTATATAATAATGCTTGCACTCCACAGTAGAAGAACACTGCCGGAGCATGTCAGATTTTATGTTAAATCTCGAGAAACTGTCATTTACTCCGTTTTCCGAGATTTTTGCACGAAAAAGGAGAGGTAGACTATGAAAATCATCAAGAGGAACGGCTCTGAAGCCACTTTCGATTCCGAAAAAATTGTGGCGGCCATCACAAAGGCCAACAACTCTGAGGAAGGAACCAGACTTTCTCCGGAACAGATTCACGATATTGCAGACTACGTCGAATATAAATGCAACAAGATCGGACGCGCTGTATCCGTAGAAGAAGTACAGGATATGGTAGAAAACCAGATCATGGCAACCGGCGCTTTCGACCTCGCGAAGCACTATGTCCAGTACCGCTATCAGCGCTCTCTGATCCGCAAATCCAACACCACGGATACCCGGATCCTTTCGTTGATCGAATGCAACAACGAAGAGGCCAAACAGGAAAATTCCAACAAAAACCCTACGGTCAACAGCGTACAGCGTGACTACATGGCAGGCGAGGTCAGCCGAGACTTAACCCAGCGCCTTTTACTGCCTTCCGACATCGTAGAGGCTGACCAGAAGGGACTGATCCACTTCCACGATTCCGACTACTTCGCACAGCACATGCACAACTGCGACCTCGTAAACCTCGAGGATATGCTGCAGAACGGCACCGTCATCAGCGAAACCAAAATTGAAAAGCCCCACAGCTTTTCCACAGCCTGCAACATCGCGACCCAGATCATCGCGCAGGTGGCAAGCAACCAGTACGGCGGACAGAGTATTTCTCTCGCACACCTCGCGCCTTTCGTACAGGTTTCCCGGGAAAAGATCCGCACCGAGGTTGCCGAAGAAATGAAAATTCTCAACACCCAGGCGACTCCCGAACAGCTCAACGATATCGTGGAAACCCGTCTGCACCGTGAGATCACCAAGGGCGTACAGACCATTCAGTACCAGATCATCACCCTGATGACCACAAACGGCCAGGCACCGTTTTTGACGGTCTTCATGTATCTGAATGAGGCAAAAAATGCGCAGGAAAAAAAGGATCTCGCACTGATTATCGAAGAAACCTTAAAACAGCGCTATCAGGGCGTCAAGAACGAAGCAGGCGTATGGATTACTCCCGCGTTCCCCAAGCTGATCTATGTGCTCGAAGACGACAACGTGGAAGAGGATTCCGAATACTTCTACCTGACACAGCTCGCAGCAAAATGCACCGCAAGGCGTCTGGTTCCTGATTATATTTCTGAAAAGAAAATGAAAGAATTAAAAGAAGGCAACTGCTTCCCCGTTATGGGCTGCCGCAGCTGCCTGAGTCCCTGGAAGGATGAAAACGGCAATTACAAATTCTACGGCCGCTTCAACCAGGGCGTCGTAACCATCAACCTACCTGACGTCGCACTTTCCTCCGGCGGGGATTTCAAGAAATTCTGGGAAATTTTCGACGAGCGTCTTGATTTGTGCTATCGCGCCCTGATGCTTCGCCATAAGCGTTTAGAGGGTACGTTATCTGACGCTGCCCCGATCCTCTGGCAGTACGGTGCTCTTGCCCGTCTCAAAAAAGGCGAAACGATCGACAAGCTGCTCTACGGCGGCTACTCCACGATTTCCCTTGGCTATGCTGGTCTGTACGAATGTGTCAAATACATGACCGGCAAATCCCACACCGATCCGGAAGCGACCCCGTTCGCACTGGAAGTCATGCAGCACATGAACGATGCCTGCAACAAATGGAAACAGGAAACCAATATCGCGTTCTCCATTTACGGTTCTCCGATCGAAAGTACAACCTACAAGTTCGCCAAATGCCTGCAGAAGCGTTTCGGCATCATCGACGGCATAACGGACAAGAACTATATCACCAACAGCTACCATGTGCACGTTACCGAGCCAATCGACGCTTTTTCCAAACTGAAATTCGAGTCCCAGTTCCAGGCGCTTTCCACCGGCGGAGCGATCAGCTATGTGGAGGTTCCCGACATGCAGGACAACATCCCGGCTGTCATTCAGGTCATGCGCTTTATCTACGACAACATCATGTACGCAGAGTTAAACACCAAGAGCGACTATTGCCAGGAATGCGGTTATACCGGCGAAATTCAGATCGTTGAGGATGAACACAAAAAGCTCATTTGGAAATGTCCGAAATGCGGCTGCACCGATCAGAACAAATTAAACGTCGCAAGGCGTACCTGCGGCTATATTGGCACTCAGTTCTGGAATCAGGGACGGACGCAGGAAATTAAAGAGAGGGTGCTTCATCTATAATGAACTACGGTACAATCAAAAACTGTGATATTGCAAACGGAGAGGGCGTACGGGTTTCCCTTTTCGTCTCCGGCTGCACTCATCACTGCCATAACTGTTTCAACCCGGAAACCTGGAGCTTTTCCTACGGCTCCCCATTCGATGAACAAGCGCAAAGCAAACTGCTTACGCTGCTTTCTCCAAATTATATCGACGGACTGTCCCTGCTGGGCGGAGAACCGTTTGAACCGGATAATCAGCGGGCGCTTGTCCCTTTCCTGAAAAAAGTCCGTGCGCAGTATCCCGGTAAAACAATCTGGTGCTATACCGGCTACACCCTGGAATCAGATCTTTTGTCCGAAAGCCGCGCTCGGTGCGAATGCACAGATGAGATGCTTTCCCTGCTCGATGTCCTCGTTGATGGGGAATTTATCGAGGCTCAGAAAAACATCAGCCTTGCATTCCGCGGCTCCGAAAATCAGCGCCTGATCGACGTTCCCGCAACGCTTTCTTCCGGCAGCGTGGTGTGGCACGGGCTCGTCAGTCAGAATATTTCTATGAAATATTAAAATTTCCTCAGAGCCTTTCGGCAAGTACAAAATCTGCTTGTCGTAAGGCTCTGATTCCATGTAAAAGAAAATTTCAGCAGTTACAGTTTTCCCCGCACCGTTTATGAAATCTTCGTGAAATCCAGTCTTTTCCACTTGTTTTTCACTCCCGGTGCAGTATACTTAAAAGCAGGAGGAACAACGGTTCTCCGCTTTTTAAACCACGGAAAATCCGTACTCGTTCCCGCCGGAAAGGATGTGACAGCCGATGGAGATTACAGTCGCGGATGATATCAGCGCCGAGTACCGCGGTCTGGTGCAGAGCATTCTGGACAATCCCGAATTCAAAAAGCTTCAACGGTATAAGCAGCATTTTCAGACAACCCGCTTCATGCACAGTCTGAACGTTTCTTATATCTCCTGGCTCATTGCCAGAAAGCTCGGATGGGATGCCCAAACAGCTGCCCGGGCCGGACTTCTTCATGACTTCTGTGTTTACGATTTCAAAGATAAGCTTCCCAAAGGGGAAATACAGGCCTACTATCATCCCAGAGTGGCCGCCAGCACCAGCGAAAGGCATTTCCTGATTTCCGACAAAGAGCGACAGGCGATCCTGTCCCACATGTTTCCGCTTGGACCTCTTCCCGAAAGCCGGGAGGCATGGTTAATCAGCCTTGCCGATAAACTCTGTGCCATTTCAGAGTTTTGCTGCTTCCGCATTGCTTTGGCACGCAGGCATAAGGTTGTTATCAGCTACGGCTGATCCCAATCCCTGCGAATATTCTATTTTCTCGTACAATAGAATGATGCATGCTCTGCAAATATTCTATTGTCCGAAACAACAAAACGTGCGAAACACCTTCGATCTGAAAGTGTTCCGCACGTTTTTATTCATGACAATAGAATGCTCGCAGAGCGTGCATTCTATTGTTTTCTTACTTACTGCTTCTCCGGAGCGCTGATCTTGATATGAACCTCTCTCAGCTGCTTCTCGTCTACCTCTGCAGGAGCGCCCATCATAACGTCCTGAGCATTCTTGTTCATCGGGAACGGAATAATCTCGCGGATGCTGTCTTCACCTGCAATCAGCATAACCATACGGTCTACGCCGGGAGCAATCCCTGCGTGCGGCGGTGCGCCGTAGCAAAATGCATTGTACATAGCAGGGAATTTCGCTTTCACATCTTCTTCGCCCAGTCCAACCAGCTCGAACGCTTTTACCATGATCTCAGGATCGTGGTTACGCACCGCACCGGAAGACAACTCAATTCCGTTGCAGACCAGATCGTACTGATATGCCAGAATCTCCAGCGGATCCTGATTCTCCAGCGCTTCTACGCCGCCCTGAGGCATGGAGAAAGGATTGTGGCAAAATTCCAGTTCGCCGGACTCTTCGCCGATTTCGTACATCGGGAAATCAACAACCCAACAGAACTCATAGCATTCTTTTTTCATATAGCCATCGAAGGATGTGCCAACCAGCTTGCGAATAACACCTGCAGTCTTCTGTGCTGCGCCCAGGGTACCTGCACTCAGTGCTACAAAGTCACCATTCTTTAAGCCGAGAGCTTCTATAACAGCGTCCTTCTTTTCCTGCAAGAACTTCGCAATACCGCCAGCCAGCTCACCGTTTTCATCCATCTTAAACCAGTATGCCTTCTGACCGCTGATCACTTCTACTTCTGCGCACATCTTATCGATCTGCTTTCTGGTACCCTTGAAATCAGGCGCTACGACAGCCTTTACCGTTTTGCCTGCAAAGGGTTCAAAGCCGCAGTCTGCCAGAGCTTCTGTCGCATCCTGAACTAGCAGGCTGATTCTCAGATCTGGCTTATCAGAGCCGTATTTCTCCATGGCCTCTCTGTAGGGAATCCGTTTGAAGGGAGCGGTAGAGGCTTCATGATAAATACCATACTTTGCAAAAATCGGAGGAAGAACGTCTTCCAGAACAGCAAAGACATCTTCCTGATTGGCAAATGCCATTTCCATATCCAGCTGATAGAATTCACCCGGAGAACGGTCTGCTCTCGCATCCTCGTCTCTGAAACAGGGAGCAATCTGGAAATAACGGTCAAAGCCAGAAGCCATCAGCAGCTGCTTGAACTGCTGCGGAGCCTGAGGCAGCGCGTAAAACTTACCCGGATGCTTTCTGGCAGGAACCAGATAGTCTCTTGCACCCTCCGGAGAAGAGCAGGTCAGGATCGGCGTTGTAATTTCCATGAAATCATGGGCAACCATTGCGGAACGAAGATCTGCTACAATCTTGCTTCTCAATACGATCTTGGATTTTACCTCCGGATTTCTGAGATCCAAATAACGGTATTTCAGTCTTGTATTTTCATCTGCTTCTTTCGAACGGTTAATCTGGAACGGAAGCTCCTGATACTGGCACTTGCCCAGTACCTTAACGGTTTCGGGAACTACTTCAATATCCCCGGTTGCCAGCTTCGGGTTCTTCGAGCTGCGCTCTCGCACGGTTCCTGTTACTTCAATGGTAGACTCTGTATTGATTGCAGAAAACTGCTCCATCAGATCTTCTGTTTCAACGACGATCTGTGTCGTTCCATAAAAATCTCTCAGGATAACAAATCCGAGATTTTTGCTCACCTTACGGATGTTCTCAAACCATCCGACCAGAGTTACTTTTTCTCCTGCGTTTTCCAGTCTGAGCTGGCCGCAGTTGTGTGTTCTTCCCTGCATCTGTATTCTCACATCTCCTTTTGCGATATCAATCCATATGTAACAAATTATACCACCCTGCAAATAGGCACGTCAATATGCGGTGTTGGAAATTCACGCGCCATTTTATGAGTAAAAAGAGCTGCAAAGCAGTGGAAAGCATTGAAGATGCGATTCATGACAATAGAAGGTTTCAAGTGAACTGTGGAACAGAAAAACCCGTAGAACCGAAGTTCTACGGGCATCTTACGCTTGAGCACAATATTTAAAATTGAATTTCCTATGTTCGAATTACTCGATGATGGAAACTACACGGCCGGAACCAACGGTTCTGCCGCCTTCACGGATAGCGAAGGTAAGACCCTGCTCCATAGCTACGGGATGGATCAGTTCGATGGTCATCTCTACGTTATCACCAGGCATGCACATCTCTGTGCCAGCAGGCAGTTCGCAAACGCCGGTAACGTCAGTTGTACGGAAGTAGAACTGAGGTCTGTAGTTGTTGAAGAAAGGTGTATGACGGCCGCCTTCATCCTTGGTCAGAACGTAAACCTGAGCGGTGAATTTGTGGTGGCAGGTAACAGTGCCGGGTTTTGCCAGAACCTGTCCTCTTTCGATTTCAGTTCTCTGGATACCACGCAGCAGAGCGCCGATGTTATCACCAGCCTGTGCCTCATCCAGCATCTTACGGAACATTTCGATACCGGTTACAACAGTCTTCTTGGTCTCTTCTTTGATACCAACGATTTCTACTTCATCATTCAGATGCAGAACGCCTCTCTCAACACGGCCAGTAGCAACAGTACCACGACCTGTGATGGTGAATACGTCCTCGACAGGCATCAGGAAAGGCTTGTCGGTGTCACGCTTAGGATCCGGAATGTACTCGTCAACAGTGTGCATCAGCTCAAGGATCTTGTCGCCCCACTCGCTGTTAGGATCTTCCAGAGCCTTCAGAGCAGAACCTCTGATGATCGGGCAGTCATGGAAATCGTACTCTTCCAGCTGCTCGGTAACTTCCATCTCAACCAGCTCAAGCAGTTCCTCGTCGTCTACCATATCGCACTTGTTCAGGAAAACAACAATGTAAGGAACGCCTACCTGACGGGACAGCAGGATGTGCTCTTTGGTCTGAGCCATAACACCATCAGTTGCAGCTACAACCAGGATAGCGCCGTCCATCTGAGCTGCACCAGTGATCATGTTCTTAACGTAGTCAGCATGTCCAGGGCAGTCAACGTGTGCGTAATGTCTCTTCTCGGTCTCGTATTCAACGTGAGCGGTAGAAATGGTGATACCACGTTCTCTTTCTTCGGGAGCCTTATCGATATTATCGAAAGCAACTGTTTCGCCAGTGCCCAGTCTCTCATGAAGAACCTTAGTAATAGCAGCAGTCAGAGTTGTTTTACCATGGTCAACGTGGCCGATGGTACCAATGTTACAATGGGGCTTTGTTCTTTCAAATTTAGCTTTAGCCATTTCTTGTAATCCTCCTTAATTCAGTGAGTTAGTTTTAATTTGAACCAGCTATTATTGATTATATTCGATAATAGCTGGATTTTCAAGTACAATTTCGCGGTGTAAACTTCTTCCTCTGCACAGTTTCTCATGCGGACATGAAACCTGTACCCGGGAAGATACGAGTGAACTGCAACAGCAAATCAGATTATTTTGCTTTTGCTGCCAGTACCTTTTCCTGCACGTTCTTCGGAACCTGTTCGTACTTTTCGAAGAACATGGAGTAGTTGCCACGACCCTGAGTCTTGGAACGCAGGTCTGTGGAGTAACCGAACATTTCAGCAAGCGGTACATAAGCTTTTACCATCTTGCCGCCGCCGATATCGTCCATACCTTCGATACGTCCGCGGCGGGAGTTGATATCTCCGATTACATCACCCATGTATTCTTCAGGCATGGTTACTTCAACCTTCATGATAGGCTCCAGCAGAACCGGATTACCCTTCTGCATAGCTTCCTTGAATGCAAGGGAACCAGCGATGTGGAATGCCATTTCAGAGGAGTCGACTTCATGGTAGGAACCGTCGTATACATTTGCATGTACACCCAGAACCGGGAAGCCGCCCAGAATACCAGCCTTTGTAGCCTCTTCGATACCTTCGCCTACAGCAGGGATATATTCCTTCGGGATCGCGCCGCCGACAACGGTGGACTCGAACTTGAAGGTTTCCTCGCCGTTAGGATCCATAGGCTCGAACTTAACTTTACAGTGACCATACTGACCACGACCACCGGACTGCTTCGCATACTTGCTGTCCACATCAACGGCCTTGGTGAAGGTCTCTTTGTAAGCAACCTGAGGAGCACCTACATTAGCCTCTACCTTGAATTCACGCAGCAGACGGTCTACGATGATCTCCAGATGCAGCTCGCCCATGCCGGCGATGATGGTCTGGCCTGTCTCCTGATCGGTATGCTGACGGAAGGTAGGATCTTCTTCTGCAAGCTTTGCAAGAGCAATGCCCATCTTATCCTGACCTGCTTTGGTCTTAGGCTCGATTGCCAGCTCAATAACGGGTTCAGGGAATTCCATGGACTCCAGGATTACCGGATGCTGCTCATCACAGATGGTATCACCGGTTGTAGTAAACTTGAAGCCTACTGCAGCAGCGATATCACCGGAATAAACCTTTTCCAGCTCCATTCTCTTGTTTGCATGCATCTGCAGGATACGTCCAACACGTTCCTTTTTATCTTTTGTTGCATTCAGCACATAAGAACCAGCGTTCATAGTACCGGAATACACACGGAAGTAAGCAAGCTTACCTACGAAGGGGTCTGTCATGATCTTGAATGCCAGAGCAGAAAACGGCTCATCATCAGAAGAATGTCTGACAACCTCGTTGCCTTCCAGATCCACACCTTTAATCGGAGGGATATCAAGAGGAGAAGGCATATACTCTACGATTGCATCCAGAAGCTTCTGTACGCCCTTGTTCTTGTATGCGCTTCCGCAGCATACCGGAACAGCGGTACATTCGCAGGTGCCTTTTCTCAGAGCTGCTTTCAGCTCGTCAACAGAGGGCTCCTCACCTTCCAGATAAGCCATCATCAGATCGTCATCCAGCTCGCAGATCTTCTCTACCATCTCAGAACGATACAGCTCAGCTTCATCCTTCATATCTTCCGGGATATCAACGATAGAAATATCATCGCCCTTATCGTCATTGTAGATGTAGGCTTTCATTTCGAACAGATCGATCAGACCTTTAAAGTCTTCTTCTTTACCGATGGGCAGCTGAACACAGATTGCGTTCTTGCCCAGACGGGTTTTGATCTGCTCTACTGCGCCATAAAAGTTTGCACCCAGGATATCCATCTTATTGATGAATGCCATACGGGGTACATTGTAGGTATCAGCCTGACGCCATACGTTCTCAGACTGAGGTTCTACACCGCCCTTTGCACAGAACACGCCGACAGCGCCGTCCAGTACACGCAGGGAACGCTCAACTTCTACTGTGAAGTCAACGTGTCCAGGGGTATCAATGATATTGATACGACACTCTTCTGCGCCGGGCTTTGCTTTGCAATTTTCCTGCAAGGTCCAGTGACAGGTGGTAGCAGCAGAAGTAATTGTAATACCTCTCTCCTGCTCCTGAGCCATCCAGTCCATGGTTGCAGTACCTTCATGAGTATCACCAATTTTATAGTTAACACCGGTATAATACAGGATACGCTCGGTGGTGGTAGTTTTACCAGCATCGATGTGAGCCATAATACCGATATTTCTGGTTCTCTCTAAGGGATATTCTCTTCCAGCCAAAGGTTTTTCCTCCTAATTGAATCAGCCAGAAGCAACTGCAACGCTCTTCTGCATTACAGATTCGATTAGAATCTGTAATGAGAGAATGCCTTGTTCGCTTCAGCCATCTTATGAACGTCTTCTTTTCTCTTCACGGAAGCACCGGTATTGTTCGATGCATCCAGGATCTCGTTAGCCAGTCTCTCTTCCATGGTCTTCTCGCCTCTTTTGCGGGAGAACATGGTCAGCCAGCGAAGACCAAGAGCCTGACGTCTGTCAGCTCTGACTTCGATCGGCACCTGATAGGTTGCGCCGCCGATACGTCTTGCTTTGACTTCCAGAACAGGCATGATGTTGTTCATTGCCTCTTCAAATACTTCCAGAGCCGGTTTGCCGGCTTTTTCTTCTACTCTTGCAAATGCGCCGTATACAATCTTCTGTGCAACGCCTCTCTTACCATCCAGCATGATGTTATTGATCAGCTTGGTTACAACCTTGTCGTTGTATAAAGGATCTGCTAATACGTCTCTTTTCTGAATATGTCCTTTACGTGGCACGTTTCTTCCCTCCTTAATCATCTCAATTAATTCATCGGTACTCACATGTGTCATCTAATGTGTTCGTGCGGTCTATCTCATCGCGTAAGCGAACTGCAGATTTCTCTGCATAAGAATTCCAACACTTAAAATTAGTTTCCGTTTGTGGTACTTCCAGCTACCGCGGATTATTTCTTAGCGGCTTTAGGTCTCTTAGCGCCGTATTTGGATCTTGCCTGACGTCTGTTTGCAACGCCTGCGGTATCCAGGGTACCTCTGATGATGTGGTATCTGGTACCAGGTAAGTCCTTAACACGTCCGCCTCTGATCAGAACAACGGAGTGCTCCTGCAGATTGTGGCCTTCACCGGGAATGTAGCTGGTTACTTCGATTCCGTTGGAAAGACGTACTCTGGCGATCTTTCTAAGAGCGGAGTTAGGCTTTTTAGGAGTCGCTGTCTTAACAGCTGTGCACACGCCTCTCTTCTGCGGGGAAGAGGTATCGGTTGCCTTCTTGTGAAGGGAGTTGTAACCTCTCTGCAGAGCCGGTGCTGTAGACTTCTTTACAGATGTCTGACGTCCTTTTCTTACTAACTGGTTAAATGTTGGCATTCTGTTTCACCTCCTGCGATTTTTCTCTCTTGCTCTATTCTTGACCGGTTCTCCGGTCTTATTCATACATAGCAAAGGTTTTCTTTCATGCGAAGCTATGCGTAACTATGTCAGGGACAAGCTACACTCAACCTGCGGTTCTATCAGGATAAAACCGCTGTTTTACAGCAATTTTCGCGCATCAAAATAAAATCCTCTCCCAATGCATGCTCTCCTAGTATAAGTGCTTTTAATTGCCGTGTCAAGCGGTTTTTCTACTTTTTTGCGGGATTTTCCGGCAAAGAAACGGCAGGAAAAATCGCTTTCCGGATTTGCTGAAGGGTAAGCACAAACACACCATCAGACGCACAAAACAGGCGGATGCTCATTTTGAGGAACATCCGCCTGCTCTGTTTCTTCATTTGTAACAATAGAAGGTTCGCGGAGCGCGCATTCTATTGTGTACGACACCGGCATTTTTGCAAGGTGTACTTTTTATTGTTGAATGGAACACCCGGGTCAGATTACTCCTCGCCGTTTTCTTCTGCTTCGGCTTCCTCGTCCAGTTCTTCGTCGATGTCCTCGTCCAGAATCGCTTCCTCTTCGGGAAGTTCTTCATCGGTTACATCTTCGTCAGTGGTTTCTTCCAGCAGCTCGTCATCCTCTTTGGATTTCTTTTCCGCTGCTGTAGCTTCTGCAGCAAGTCTCGCTTCCTCTTCTGCTCTGGCTGCGCGCTCTGCTTCCTCAGCGGCAATCATCGCATCCGTGTTTAACTTGACATTGCGGTAACGTTTCATACCGGTACCAGCAGGAATCAGCTTACCGATAATAACGTTTTCCTTCAGACCGATCAGTGGATCAGCCTTACCCTTGATCGCTGCTTCCGTCAGAACCTTCGTGGTTTCCTGGAAGGATGCGGCAGACAGGAAGGAGTTGGTTGCCAGAGCAGCCTTGGTAATACCGAGCATTACCTGTTTGCCCTCAGCAGGCTTCTTGCCGGCTGCGATCAGCTCTTCGTTTAAGTCCTCGTAATCCAGAACGTCAACCATTGTGCCGGGCAGATATTCGGTATCGCCGCTTTCCTCGATGCGGATCTTCTTCAGCATCTGACGAACGATAACCTCGATATGCTTATCACAGATATCTACACCCTGCAGACGGTATACACGCTGTACTTCACGGAGCATGTAATCCTGAACGGCGCGGATGCCCTTGATCTTTAACAGATCGTGCGGGTTTACAGAACCCTCTGTCAGCTCATCGCCGGCCTCTAATTCCTGACCGTCAACAACCTTGATACGGGAACCGTAAGGGATCAGGTAAGTCTTGCTCTCGCCGGTTTCCTTATTGGTAATGATAATTTCCCGCTTCTTCTTGGTATCCTTAATAACAGCAGTTCCGCCGAACTCTGCGATAATCGCAAGACCCTTCGGCTTTCTTGCTTCGAAAAGCTCCTCGACACGGGGAAGACCCTGTGTGATATCGTCACCAGCGACACCGCCGGAGTGGAAGGTACGCATCGTCAGCTGTGTACCGGGCTCACCGATAGACTGCGCTGCGATAATACCAACTGCTTCACCAACCTGTACCGCTTCGCCGGTCGCCATGTTCGCGCCGTAGCACTTTGCACAGATACCGCTCTTGGAACGGCAGGTCAGGATGGTACGGATCTTCACTTCCTCCACAGGCTCGCCCTTCTTATTGACACCTGTTTCCATAATCCGTTTTGCACGGCCGGGTGTGATCATGTGGTTTGCACCGACGATCAGCTCGCCGTCCTTATCATAAATGTCTTCACAGGAATAACGTCCTGTAATTCTGTCTTTTAAGCCTTCGATGGTTTCCTTGCCGTCCATGAACGCTTTTACAGACATGCCCGGAATCTTATCCTTACCTTCTGCACAATCGATCTCACGGATGATCAGCTCCTGGGATACGTCTACCATTCGACGGGTCAGATAACCGGAGTCCGCAGTACGCAGAGCGGTATCGGACATACCTTTTCGTGCGCCATGGGCAGACATGAAGTATTCCAGTACGTCCAGACCTTCACGGAAGTTGGACTTGATGGGCAGTTCGATCGTACGACCGGTTGTATCCGCCATCAGACCACGCATACCTGCCAGCTGTTTGATCTGCTGGTTGGAACCACGGGCACCGGAGTCCGCCATCATGAAGATGTTGTTGTATTTATCCAGACCCTTTAACAGTACGTCGGTCAGCTCTTTATCGGTTTCCTGCCAGGTCTCGACAACGGCACGGTAACGCTCTTCTTCTGTGATCAGACCACGACGGAAGTTTCTGCCGATCTTATCTACAGTTTTCTGAGCCTCAGCCAGCATCTCTGCCTTCTGTGCAGGCACAGTCATATCGGAAATGGATACGGTCATCGCAGCTCTGGTGGAATACTTGTAACCGATTGCCTTAACGTCATCCAGAACCTCTGCGGTCTTGGAAGCGCCGTGGGTGTTGATTACTTTTTCCAGAATCTGCTTTAACTGCTTCTTACCAACATGGAAGTCAACCTCCAGCTTTAAGAGGTTTTCCGGCTGGGTACGGTCTACATAGCCCAGGTCCTGAGGCAGGATCTCGTTGAAGATAAATCTGCCCAGTGTGGATTCTACGAATCCTGTTACGGTCTCGCCCTCTGCATTGACCTTGCTCATGCGGACATGGATGCGGGAATGCAGGGTGCAGGCTTTATTTTCATAAGCCAGAATGGCTTCGTTTACGCTCTTGAAGTATTTTCCTTCGCCGACAGAACCGGGACGTTCCTGGGTCAGATAATAAATACCAAGGACCATATCCTGGGAAGGTACGGCTACCGGTCCGCCATCGGAAGGCTTCAACAGGTTGTTGGGAGACAGCAGCATGAAACGGCACTCTGCCTGTGCTTCCTGAGAAAGCGGAAGGTGTACAGCCATCTGGTCACCATCGAAGTCGGCGTTGAACGCGGTACAAACAAGGGGATGCAGCTTGATCGCCTTACCTTCTACAAGGATCGGCTCAAATGCCTGGATACCCAGTCTGTGCAGTGTAGGTGCACGGTTCAGCATAACCGGATGCTCTTTGATGACATCTTCCAGAACGTCCCAAACCTGCGTATCCAGCCGTTCTACCAGCTTCTTCGCATTTTTGATGTTCTGGGAAATGCCTCTGCTTACCAACTCCTTCATTACAAAGGGCTTGAACAGCTCGATTGCCATTTCCTTCGGAAGACCGCACTGATAAATTTTCAGTTCGGGACCAACGACGATAACGGAACGTCCGGAATAGTCAACACGCTTTCCTAACAGGTTCTGACGGAAACGACCGGATTTACCTTTCAGCATGTCAGACAGTGATTTCAGTGCACGGTTACCGGGGCCGGTTACCGGACGGCCTCTTCTGCCGTTATCGATCAGAGCGTCTACCGCTTCCTGCAGCATTCTCTTTTCGTTGCGGACGATGATATCCGGAGCACCCAGCTCCAGCAGTCTCTTCAGACGGTTGTTACGGTTGATGATTCTTCTGTACAGGTCATTTAAGTCAGACGTTGCAAAACGTCCGCCGTCCAGCTGTACCATCGGGCGCAGATCCGGAGGGATTACCGGTACGGCATCCAGAATCATCCATTCAGGGCGGTTGCCGGACTCACGGAACGCTTCTACAACTTCCAGACGCTTGATGATTCTCGCACGCTTCTGTCCGCTTGCATCCACCAGTTCATTTTTCAGGTCAACCGCTTCAGTTTCCAGATCGATGGCCTGCAGCAGCTCCTTAATGGATTCTGCACCCATGCCGACACGGAAACGGTTGCCCCAGGTTTCTCTTGCATCCTGGTATTCTTTCTCGGAAAGAACCTGCTTGTATTCCAGATTGGTGTCGCCCTTGTCCAGTACGATATAGGAAGCAAAGTAAAGCACCTTCTCCAGAACACGGGGGGACAGATCCAGGATCAGTCCCATCCGGCTCGGAATTCCCTTGAAATACCAGATATGGGAAACCGGCGCTGCCAGTTCAATATGTCCCATACGCTCTCTGCGGACGCTGGACTTGGTTACTTCAACACCACAGCGGTCGCAGACAACGCCTTTATATCTGATCTTTTTATATTTGCCGCAGTGGCACTCCCAGTCCTTGCTGGGTCCGAAAATCCGCTCACAGAACAGACCGTCCCGTTCGGGCTTGAGTGTTCTGTAGTTGATCGTCTCAGGCTTTGTTACCTCGCCTCTGGACCACTCACGAATCTTCTCCGGGGACGCAAGTCCGATCTTGATCGCATCAAACGTCATCGGCTGATAAACTTCGTTTTTTGTTTCAGACATCTTGGCACTCCTTTACATATCTTCGATTCGGCTTACTCTTCGTCAAAAGATTCCTCAAATCCGTCGTCTGCAGCATCTTCGGTGTAATCATCATCTGCGTTCACCAGTTCCTGTTTCTCGGAGTCGAATTCCTGCTTCTGATAACCCATCTTGCCCAGATTTTCTTCTTCGTTGTAGTTGTAGCCCTTGGAATCTCCTTCCATCTCATAGCGGTAATCCGTATCGCTGTAATCGACAGTTTCCATGATCTCAACTTCTGTATTATCCTCCCGCAGCACTCTGACATCCAGGCCGAGGGACTGCAGCTCTTTGAGCAGTACCTTGAAGGATTCCGGAATACCGGGTTCAGGGATGTTGTCGCCCTTGATGATCGCTTCGTAGGTCTTGACACGTCCTACTACGTCATCAGACTTCACAGTCAGGATCTCCTGCAGGGTGTAGGATGCACCGTATGCTTCCAGTGCCCAAACCTCCATCTCACCGAAACGCTGGCCACCAAACTGAGCTTTACCACCCAGGGGCTGCTGTGTTACCAGAGAGTAAGGACCGGTAGAACGTGCATGGATCTTATCGTCTACCAGATGGTGCAGCTTCAGGTAATGCATGTGACCGATGGTTACCATGCTGTCGAATTCTTCGCCGGTACGGCCATCCCGCAGTCTTACCTTACCTTCCTTAGAGATCGGAACGCCCTTCCAGAGCTTTCTGTGATCGCGGTTTTCATACAGATAATCCAGAACCTCAGGAAGCAGCTCTTCGCCATGCTTCTCTTTGAATTCATCCCATTCCAGGTTTACATAATCGTTTGCCAGTTCCAGGGTATCCTGAATATCTTTTTCGTTTGCGCCGTTGAAGATCGGGGTTGCTACGTTAAAGCCGAGGGCTTTTGCAGCCAGAGAGAGGTGAATCTCAAGGACCTGACCGATATTCATACGGGAAGGTACGCCCAGAGGATTCAGTACGATGTCCAGCGGACGACCGTTGGGCAGGTACGGCATATCTTCTACAGGCAGTACACGGGAAACGACACCCTTATTACCATGACGGCCTGCCATCTTATCGCCGACAGAGATCTTTCTCTTCTGTGCGATATAGATACGAACCGCCTGATTTACACCGGGAGACAGTTCATCGCCATTCTCTCTTGTAAATACTTTGGCATCTACGATAATACCATATTCACCGTGAGGTACCTTCAGAGAGGTATCACGCACCTCACGCGCTTTTTCACCGAAGATCGCACGCAGCAGGCGCTCCTCAGCTGTCAGCTCGGTTTCTCCCTTGGGAGTTACCTTGCCGACCAGAATATCTCCGGCACGAACCTCAGCGCCGACACGGATAATACCTCTGTCATCCAGATCCTTGAGCGCTTCGTCGCCGACACCGGGAACATCTCTTGTGATTTCTTCCGGTCCGAGCTTCGTATCACGGGCTTCTGCCTCATATTCTTCAATATGGATGGAGGTATAAACATCATCCATAACCAGACGTTCACTCAACAGTACAGCGTCCTCGTAGTTATAACCTTCCCAGGTCATGAACCCGATCAGAGGGTTCTTACCGAGTGCAAGTTCGCCTTCGGATGTCGAAGGACCATCTGCAATTACCTGTCCTGCTTCAACGTGGTTGCCTTTAAATACGATCGGTCTCTGGTTGTAGCAGTTAGACTGGTTACTTCTGGAGAACTTGGTCAGGTGGTATTCCATCTTCTCGCCGTCATCTGCCGTCATACGGATCAGATTGGAGCATACATAGTCGATGGTACCGGACTTCTTTGCAACAACGCAGACACCGGAGTCAACGGCTGCCTTTACTTCGATACCGGTTCCGACTACAGGAGCCTCGGTTGTCAGAAGCGGCACTGCCTGACGCTGCATGTTGGAACCCATCAGCGCACGGTTCGCATCGTCGTTCTGCAGGAACGGAATCAGTGCAGTCGCAACGGAGAATACCATCTGAGGGGATACGTCCATGTACTCGAAAACTGTCTTCGGATATTCGGATGTTTCATCCAGATAACGACCGGATACGTTGGCATTTACGAAATGTCCTTCCTCGTCCAATTCGGAGTTTGCCTGCGCCACATGGTAGTTATCTTCTTCATCCGCTGTCATATATACAACTTCATTGGTTACGCGCGGGTTTTCCGGATCGGTTTTGTCGATCTTACGGTAAGGCGCTTCAATGAAGCCGTATTCGTTGATCTTTGCATAGCTTGCAAGAGAGTTGATCAGACCGATGTTAGGACCTTCTGGTGTCTCGATCGGGCACATTCTTCCGTAATGGGAGTAGTGTACGTCTCGAACCTCGAATCCGGCACGGTCACGGGACAGACCGCCAGGTCCCAGTGCGGACAGACGACGTTTGTGCGTCAGCTCGCCCAGCGGGTTGTTCTGATCCATGAACTGAGACAGCTGGGAAGATCCGAAGAATTCCTTAACTGCAGCCTGTACGGGCTTGATGTTGATCAGAACCTGAGGAGAAATCTCCTCTGCATCATGAGTGGTCATACGCTCACGAACAACTCTTTCCAGTCTGGAAAGACCGATTCTGTACTGGTTCTGCAGCAGTTCGCCGACCGCACGGATACGACGGTTGCCCAGATGGTCGATATCGTCTTCGTTACCGATGCCGTACTCCAGATGCATGTTATAGTTAATGGAAGCTAAAATATCTTCCTTGGTGATATGCTTCGGAATCAGCTCGTGCACATTCTTGCGGATTGCTTCTGCAAGCGCTTCGGGATCCTGAGAATACTCTTCCAGAATCTGTGCCAGTACCGGATAGTATACCAGCTCTGTCACGCCCAGCTCCTTGGCATCACAATCTACATAGTGGGTCAGCTCAACCATCATGCTGGAAAGCACTTTGACTTTTCTTTCCTCAGTCTGGATATATACATAGGGAACTGCGCTGTTCTGAATCAGGTCAGCCAGTTCTGCTGTTACCTTGGTGCCTGCTGTTGCCAGAATTTCACCGGTTGTGGTATCCACAACATCCTCAGCCAGTTCGTGGCCGCGGATACGGTTGCGCAGCAGCAGCTTCTTATTGAATTTATAACGTCCTACTTTCGCCAGATCATATCTTCTGGGATCGAAGAACATCGCGTTAATCAGGCTTTCTGCGCTCTCTACGCTCAGAGGCTCACCCGGACGGATTTTCTTGTATAACTCTAACAGACCCTCCTGATAGTTCTCAGAAGTGTCTTTTGCAAAGCTGGCTTCAATCTTGGGTTCATCGCCGAACACTTCGCGGATCTCGTCATTGGTGCCAAGACCCAGGGCACGCAGCAGTACGGTGATCGGTACCTTACGGGTACGGTCCACACGAACGTAAAATACGTCGTTGGAATCAGTCTCATACTCCAGCCATGCGCCACGGTTCGGGATTACTGTACAGGAATACAGCTTTTTACCAATCTTATCATGACCGATGCCGTAATAGATGCCGGGGGAACGCACCAACTGGCTGACAATTACACGCTCCGCGCCGTTGATAACGAACGTGCCGGTCTCGGTCATCAACGGTAAATCGCCCATAAAGATCTCGTGTTCACTGATTTCTTCTTTTTCCTTATTATACAGACGTACCTTCACCTTGAGAGGAGCTGCATATGTTGCATCTCTTTCCTTGCACTTCTCAATAGAATACTTCACGTCTTCTTCACACAGCTCGAAGTCTACAAATTCCAGACTCAGATGTCCGCTGTAATCGGAAATCGGAGAAATATCATCAAACACCTCTTTTAAACCTTCATCAAGGAACCACTTATAGGAATTCTTCTGAATTTCTATAAGGTTGGGCATTTCCAATACTTCTTTCCGTCGTGCATAACTCATACGCATGTTCTTGCCGGTGGCAATTGGACGTATTCTGTTTTTTTCCATTGACACTTCACCCCGTTCTTATCATTGATTTCTTGAAACTATTACTTTTCGGTATCTAAGCAAGTAAATCCATTGCATAAAAAATGGCATACTCTAACACAATAGTGCACACTACAATCTAACACAATCCATTCTGTCTGTCAACTGATATTTTTAAAAAATCGCGAAAAGGAAAGGCGTCCGCATTCGCGAACGCCTTTGTGGTAAGATATGGTCTCAATTATTTCAGAGTAACCTTAGCGCCTTCAGCATCCAGCTTCTTCTGGATATCTTCAGCTTCTTCCTTGGAAACGCCTTCCTTCAGAACCTTAGGAGCGCCGTCTACAACTTCCTTAGCTTCCTTCAGGCCCAGACCGGTAACTTCACGAACAACCTTGATAACCTTAACCTTGTTAGGGCCAACCTCGGTCAGTTCTACGTCGAACTCGGTCTTTTCTTCAGCTGCTGCTGCTTCGCCGCCTGCTGCTGCTACAACAACGCCTGCTGCTGCGGATACGCCGAACTCCTCTTCGCAAGCCTTTACCAGATCGTTTAACTCTAATACGGTCATCTCTTTGATTGCTTCAATAAATTCCTGAGCGGATAATTTTGCCATTTTAATTTACCTCCGTTTTAAATTATTGTTTTGTCAGCCGCATCTGCGGCTCAGTTTCTTTTTCGGAAAAAAGATTATTCTGCAGCGGGTGCTTCTTCTGCAGGTGCTGCTTCGCAGTTTGCTGCGCCGCCTTTCTCTGCGATCTGATTCAGAACGCGAGCCATGTTGGTGATAGGGGACTGCATGCTGCCCAGCAATCTGGAAATAAGAGCTTCTCTTCCAGGGATCTTAGCGATCTCCATGATTCCTGCTGCATCGTATGCATTGCCTTCTACAACGCCGCCCTTGATCTCCAGCTTTTCAGCTGTCTTAGCGAAATTAGCCAGCTCTCTTGCAGGAGCGGTTGCGTCGGTAGTAGAGATTGCGATTGCGCTGGGGCCTTCCAGATACGGAGCCAGTGCCTCGAAATCTGTTCCCTTGAACGCAAAGTTCATCATTGTGTTTTTGTACACCTTGTAAGTAACACCAGCTGCACGAAGCTGCTTACGAAGTGCGGTATCCTGATCAACGGTCAGACCACGGTAGTCTACCAGAACAACAGACTGCGCATCTTTCACTGCTTCAGCGATCTCTGCTACTACAGGTGCTTTCAGTTCAACTTTTGCCATTTTCTTACCTCCTTTTAGATTCTTCTGCCGAATAAAAGAAGTTGTTTGTACAAAAAAACCTCTCTATCCAAAGACAGAGAGGGAAATTCATCGCATTTCTTTCACTCCTCGGCAGGCGTTTCTTCTTACACCGGTTATCCGGTACCTGCTGTCTTCGGCACGGTCTCAACGACCTTGTTTACATTAGCATAAAAAGGAAGGGGTTGTCAAGGAGTTTTTTCTAATTTTTTATTACAGTTCACTCGTACCTTCTTGTAA
>ULXQ01019341.1_pt1 | contig 31275 bp, 46 predicted proteins | sample 1961481 | NCBI WGS metagenome assembly ULXQ01 (sample SAMEA4835843, study PRJEB28245) | human gut metagenome | biome: gut microbiome; material: fecal sample | place: Denmark | collected 2008 | reverse complement strand
CTGCGGCGAGACAGGCGTGCCGGCCGGATGGCGCAGGGCCCGCAGATTCCAGAGACCGAGCGCGAGGAGCAGCACGAGCACGAGAATGAGGAGAGCGCGGCGCTTTCGATATCGTTCCAAAGAGATGTCCATCCTTTCTCTACAGATGTTTGATACACGTTAGTTAATTATACCATAAAGGTTCACGAAAGCGGCAAAGTATGGTAGAATGAATCTGTTTATCATAAATAAAGCTAGAACCTTTATATATCAACGGTTCTAGCTTTTCCTCTTCTTGATTTGCCTACGATTTGTCTACAAAACGCCTTGTCTACATCACTTTGTCTACGAGTTCGGCCGTCTCACGGGCCATCTTTTCCGTGTCGTGCGAGTAGAGGTTTTCCGTGATGGATACATCGGCATGGCCAAGGCGGGCAGCTACGTCAACTGGCTTCGCTCCGGCTTCTATCAGTCTCGTCGCGTGCGTGTGTCTCAAGCTGTGGAAATTCAAGTCAACTTTGTGCAGGCTGTACATGATCTTCTCGCGTGTGATAGGCAACCCGAACTTGCAGGTACAGACAATGGGCATTTCATGCACGTTCTTCGGGTGGTCAGCGGCAGGCAAGACGAGCAGTGTTTTCTCGTTCCCTTGCGCATATGCTACCTGATACGCTGCGCCGAGTCTCAGCCTTTCGGCAGCCTGTTCCTTGCGCCAGTCTCGCAGATATGTTAGCAGCTTGTCATTCACGCATATGGTGCGCGTGCTCGTTGCGGTCTTTGGCGGTGCAAAGAAACTCTCGCTCCGCAATCTTCCGGGGCGGAGCTGCCGGACGACGTGTATCTTCTTCTTCTCAAAGTCTATATCCGTCCAACATAGGCCGAGTGCTTCGCCGATTCTCAGCCCTGCATAGTATCCAAGCATGATCGGCGTCAGCAGGTATTTTGTGCGCTCTTTCTCATTCAAAAACTTCACGATCTGCGTAAATTCTTCAGGCGAGATAATGCGTCTTTGTAGTACAGATTTCGGCGCGGAACGCGGGATAGAGATACAAGCAGCGGGATTCGTTGCAATCATCTCAGCGGGATACACAGCATAGCGAAACATACTCTTCAAGATTGAAAGTGTTCCAGCTATCGTCTCACGACTCTTACCATCTGCGGCCAGACTGCGTACTAGCGTGTCTATGTCACGTGGCTTGATATTCTGCAAGCATATGCCTGCCATGCGCGGCTTGATGCACGAGCGGTAACGGCTAGCGTATTGCAGATACGTCCCGCGCTTCACATTTGGCTTCACGATGTTTTCCAGCCAACTCTTAAAAAAGTCATCAAGTAATACTTTACTACTTGTGATCCCTATGTTGCCGTGCTTCCAATCTGCATACGCTTCGACACCTGCGTCGTATGCTTCGTCTTGCGATGCATAGCCGCCTTTCTCTTTCATCTTGCGGCGGCCGGTCTCCGGATTCTTGCCGACTTCGAACGAGTACGACCATGTTTTTCCGCGCTTGCGGGTGCGTATCGTCGCCATATTTTTCTCCCTTCTCCGCGACTTCTGCGCGGGTATGTGGTATAATAAAAGAGTAATCTCTGGAAGCGGCGTACCTGCTCACGCCATCCTCATCCACAGACGCGGGAGAATGAAGAGTAGGAGCGGCCACGGCTAATGCGGCATTTGATTCTGGAGCGGGAAGTCTGAGGAGGCTGCCCGCTTTTTTCATACCATTTTCTTGCTGTCAGGAATATGATATAATACCATTGTAAGTGCCGATACGTCTACGGGCGCCGGTGCGGGGACGTGACAACTCCCTCTTATCTTAGCTCGTCCGCAGCAATGCGGAACCGAGTCTCTGGAGTCGTGTGTCAGCGGCTCTTGCAAACAGTGCCGTCCGCATGGGCGGCTTTTTCTAAATGGAGGTGCGACGCATGGAGCGCGAGTATTTTACATTCGAGGATGAACATAACTTCAAGTGCGATATCATTGATGTGATCCGCAGATATGATATCCCTGCGCATCGTTTTTCTGACGTGATGAACGAGATTGTAGCGGATGTGCTAGATGGCGTCCACATCAATGACTCGTCCATGCCGAAAGACGATAAGTTCACAACGATTCCTAGACGCATTGATATGTGACTGCTGAATCAATGCAACATATCCATGATAATGTTTGTAGCGATGACCTTAACAATATCAAAGGACATATCGCCAGCCTTTTCAGCGAAGGTAGTTTTTACTTTCGACCAAACATTATCGTTTCGTATGCTGTCAAGATAGCTGCGTCCCTTTGGTGTAATATCTATCGGCCTATATATATTCTTGACAGTCAGCTTGCATTGGATATAGTCTACGTCATGCAGGAATTTCAAATGGTATCGAACGAGCCTTGCTTTACTTTTGTCACTCAGCTTCGATAAATACAGCTCGTCTTTTAGCAGCGATTCTCCGTCGCTATTCTCTTCGGTTATGAATAACAGTTCACGAATCAGATCATAGTCAAGTTTCATAGTTCCCCCTGCCGCCTTCGGGCGGCTTTTTATTTCGAGAAGTCTTTCATCTTCACGTCCTGGCTCCAATACTCGTCGTCGAGCTGGCGATTCACCTTGTCGAGGTATTCGTTCTGTTTATCGAGGTAGTCGCTCGCCTTTTGCCGCAGGTCGTCTTCGTCCATCTGCCGCATGATATCGCTTACGCTATCGCCGCCACTCTGCGTCACCACAGGCGCGGGCTGATTGTTTACCTGATCTTGCAGGTCAGCGTTCTTATCTTTCAGGTCTTGTATCGTTGCCAGTAAGTCCATAATCTTGCGCTGTGACTGGTCCACTTGATTACTCTTACCGTCTACCTGTTCTTGTAAAGCCTGTACCTGCTGATGCTCAGTGTAAGCGTAGTAGCCTGTTCCCACCAGAGCGATGGCGAGGGCGGCTATAATGACGTGTTCGTTCTTCATGTTATTCACCTCTTTTTTATTGCCGTTTTGACGTTATGATGAAGCCGCCTGCACATACAACTGCTATAATGACTTCCTGCAAGCCGAGCCGCCCATAGGATATGTCGGTATATTGCTTGAGGTCTTTGCTTATATTGGGCTTGCTAGAGAATGTGCCATAGTTCACAGTGCCATTCATTGTTTCATAGGAATGATGGTTTTTTAGGTACGTTGCAGGGATGCTTGTTTTGTATGGCACAAAGAACAGTAGTGATATCAGTGATATGACGCAGAATATCAACGCCCAGAACTTCATGGGATACGAGTGCATGAAGTTTAAAATTTTTCCTTTTCTCTCATTGAATTTACTCGTTGATTGTTTTGAGAGTGTTTGCTTATCGTTATCGTCCATATTTTCCACGCTCTCCTTTTTACTACTGCAAATCAGTATGATAACCATAATGAATGATACGAGTGGCAGGAACATAGCGATGATGGCAGATATACACTTGCCCGTGCTGTATCCAAGAAAACGCGCTCTTTTCCATGAAGCAACAAAGAAGAGTATGAGCGCCAGTACGCCAAGCGAACTGGACGTTGTATATTTTCCTTCTATCAATATTCTGTTTAATATCAGGGCAATGAATAGCAGTACTGTAGCACCAATGTATTTCCATCTAGTCATACTCAAACGCTCCTTTTATTTCAAAAGGTTATAAGCTCCCATAATTGCCCCGGCTATCATCAAAGCGAAGCCGATTACAGTAAAGAAAATGCCATACTTTCTTCTTAATGCGCTCATATCGAAAACCTTGCGTTCATCGAATCCCATGAGCTGCAACAAGAAACCGAACAGGAATATATGGTAGGCGAGCGAGAAGTGATTGAACGCGAACGGCATGATGAAGATGGCTATCAGCTTTATCAAGTCATTGCCGAGAGATTCAGCGAACCCTTCTACAACGATCATCGACAAGAAGAAATAAACAATCATATCGACATAGACGTTGCTGATGAGGATGTAAGCTGCAAGTAAAGCAATGAATGGCACGATCTTCATTATGAGTTTCCGGCGTTCGTATGTATCAATGGAAACACCATTCCTTTTCTCGAAGCACTCGGTGCAAAAATACACCTTCTCTCCAGTCTCTTGGCTAGTACCGACGACCATGTTTGTCTCATCAAGCTCTTTCCCACAATCTCTACATACCATCGTGACAACCGCCTTCCTATAATTATCTCAATATTGCGACTTTAACTGTATATATCCATCGAGTGCGTTCTATCGTTATCTATCAGAACTTTCTAATAGATTGAACGACACGTCCGATAATCTGCACGGGCAAGTTCTTCACTTCTTGTGCGCTGTAGAAGTGCGGCGTGTACACGGCGGTGTTGTGCCCTATCAGCGTGATACCGTCTGCGCTCTCCTTGACTTCCTTTGCCGTCGCTTCTTCACCATCTATCAGTACGATGGCTATCTCACCATTCTCAACGTAGTTCTGGCGGCGCACGATGACGATGTCGCCGTCCATGATGGTAGGCTCCATCGACTTGCCGACGATGCGCAGGCCGAAGTATTCGTGGCCGTCCTTGGAATACTTGTTGTCGATGTACTCATAGCCGACAATTTCCTCGTCTGCTACAATCGGCCTGCCAGCTGCAACGCGCCCGACGATAGGCACACGAAATGTGTGGGCGTCAATAGAGACCATATTGGGTATACGAGTAGATAGATCAGTAGGTGCAGCCACTTCCTTATCTTCGCCCATCAGTTCACCAGGAGACACATGCAGAGCATTTGCGATAGCTATCAGCTTGGACTGTGTAATGTCGTTGACTCCCATCTCTATCTTATTAATAGAACTGCGTGACTTGAAGCCTACCAGTCTGGCCAACTCATCCTGAGACATTCCTTTTTCTTCCCTGATTCGTTTGATGTTGCGATACAGTTCTAGCATGGTAGCAACTCCTTTCGTCTTTTCTTACTATTATATCTATATGATACAGTTTTGTTGACTCAAAATCAATGTTTTTTTACAAAATCTAAAAAAACATGTTGACAATGAATCTACAAGGTGATATAGTAATGATTGTAGATGATGAGTCTACAAAAACGAAGGCGAGGTGATACCGTGACAGATGCACTGGAGCTTGATTATGCAATCAAGAAAGCAGGACTCAACCGCCCAAAGATTGCCAAAGTCCTTGGGATTTCTATGATGTCTCTGTTCAACAAGATTCATAATCGGACAGAGTTCAAGGCTAGCGAGATTGCTGCGCTGAAACAGGCGCTTCATCTCAGCAACGAGCAGAGAGACAAGATTTTTTTTGCACATGATGTAGATGTAAAATCTACAAAGGAGGAATGAGACATGTATCCAGTAGACTACAACGGTGTCCGCGTGCTCACGACGGAGCAGCTGGCACAGGCTTATGAGTGTGATACGGACAACATTAAGCGTAACTTTTCTAATAACAAAGACCATTTCAAGGAAGGTAAACATTTCTTCAAGTTAGAGGGAGAAAACCTTAAGGCTTTCAAGAACGAGGTGAAAAATTTTCCCCTCGTTGGCAAGAACGCCAGTTGCCTCTACCTCTGGACCCGCCGCGGCGCATCGCGTCACTGTAAGATGCTCGGCACAGAGAAGGCGTGGGAGATGTACGACAACCTCGAAGAGAACTACTTCAACCCGCCACAGAAGAAGATGACGGCGGCCGAAATCCTGTCCGGCATGGCAGAAGAGCTGGTTAAGCAGGAACGCCGCACGGCACGCCTTGAGATGCGTCAAGAGCAGAGCGAAGAGAATCTCAAGATTCTCCACAGCCGCATGGACACGTTCAACGGTGTCGGGACGGACGAGGACAAGCGCCAGAAGCTCAATTCAATGGTTTGTGCTTTTACTCGCAAGGCAGGGCTGAGGTTCGACGAGGGTTGGCGGAACTTCACTCACGCTTACAACACGGCATTCCACACGAACGTCAACCTCTCAATCACGAACTACAAAGAGAAGCACAACATTCAGAAGAAGAAGCGTGTGACACTGCCGGAGTATTTCGAACGTGTCGGTCTTCTTGACGATGCGTTGATGGTAGCCGACAAGCTGTTGAACGACGCACACGCTCATAGCGCAATCGACTCGATCTTGAAGCATGACTGAGGTGAGTGACATGAAGTTAGAAGAAGCAAAAAGAGAAGTAAGGGAACTTCTCACCAGTCCACTTACATATAGCCTTCTGGCATTATCGGTTTCCTGCTTCTCTCTCGGGTTTGTAGTAGCAGCACGGATTTTCAATCATTGATGGCGACAACAAGGGCAATGATTGAAACGATGAGCGCGGCAATGGAGATGTACAGACTTAGTTTGTTGATATAGTGGTCTGAATCTGCGCGGTGCTCCTGGTGCTGGTGCTCATCGTAGTCGGCCAATAGGTTGCGGCTGTCAACGGTCAAATCAACTCTAGTTTCAGCAGAGCCTGACAGTAGGCCGCTTCTAATGAAGCCCTTGACTCGTGACCAACCATAAATGTCTATGAGCGTACTGGAAAGCATCGGCAGGCGATGTTGCCGCACGAAGCAAAGCATTTCAATAACTTCGGTGTTAGTAAGTTCTCCGGGATGGTCATGGAACATATCAATCAACTCCTTCCGTACATAACATTTTATCACGGCAGGGGTGCTGGGCGCGATGACGAGAGTAGAGGTGAGAGATATGACAGAAGCGAGATTGAAGCAACTTCTCGCGGAGGCCGTCGCACAGGCGGCGATCCAACCGGAGTTACTGAAGCTCAAAGACGTTGCGACGATGTTGTCGTTGTCGCCGCCGTCCGTCTTGCGTCTCGTAGACGCGGGAGCAATCCCGTTTGTGCTCTACGGACGGACGAGGATGTACCGCCGCCGCGACGTGATGGCGTACATCAACAGCATGGAGACATTCAGAGGAGGAAAAGAAAATGGCAAACATGCAACCGCGTAAGATGCGCCGCCGTCAGCTCAAGCCGTGGGCGAGGAAAGTAAAAGAGAAGTTCGAGAAGTTCGGCGAGGCCATCTTGATGGCGTTTATGGGCATCGGAACAGCAGTTCTTCTCGCTCAGTTCTTCGGGCTTATGCTCGGGGTCATCGAGCCATGAAGGGAGTGAAAGGCATGGATGCAAGAGACATCAAGAATCTTGAAGAGTACAAGGGCGCTAAGTGCATCGGCGTGTTCGATGAAGTCCCGTACTTCATCGACGCGAGCGGATGCGCGTTCTCGCGTGAGACTGTGCTGCGGTACAATCCGTTTCGCTCGATGGATATCCTCGACATCTTCGACGTGCTCGACGAGCGCAATCTTCCACCGGATATCAAGGCGGCCTACGACAAGGCCGTGCACGAGCGTGACACGCAGGATGCAGGATACGTTGAGACTCTGCACAGCATGGGATTCAAGACGCTGACGGAAGAGCGCAAAGAAAAAGCCGCCCGGGATAGCCGGACGGCATGAAAAGAAGGTGACATGTATGAGGGTCTTATCATGCGGGATGAAAAGCCCGCGAGACTGCTTCAACTGCCCATATGCCGATTGCACTTGCAACGACATGAGTACAGCAGAGGAAGGGAAATGGATGCGCGGTACACGGCACAAGCCTGACAAGCGAGAAGCGCCGAAGCGCGTAACCATCTCTGTTGAATATGATACCACACGCAGGGCGGTAAAGTCCAACTTCCGGCTCGCGAATTACGAGAAACTGTTGTTCTGATTGAGAAGGAGAAAATCATTATGAGTAATCTGTTTGACTACGACAAAGCAATCGAGGCCTGCATGGACGAGGACGGCAACGTCATCGACGCAGAACTGAAAGCGTATCTCGAAGAGTACCGCGACGAAGCAATCGAGGGCATTGCAATGGGTATCAAAGAAGCCAAGGCCGAGGCTGAGGCAATCAAGGCCGAGGAAAAGGCACTGGCGCAGCGCCGCAAAGTTCGCGAGAACAAGGCGAACGGCCTCACGAAGTATCTCTGCGACTACCTTGCAGGCCGCAAGTTTAGCACGCCGAAGGTGGCAATCAGCTACCGCAAGAGTGAGGCTGTAGTAGTCGCCGAAGGGGCGTCCGTGCCAGACGAGTTCCTTGTGGAGCAGGCACCGAAGATTGATAAAGTTGGACTCAAGAAGGCGCTCAAGGGTGGTGCTGTCATTGACGGCGTCTCTCTCGTAGAGCGCCAGAACATCCAGATCAAGTGAGGTGAGCAGCATGGCAGAAGGAAAACCAATTTTTGCCGCGTTGATGGCGGTACAGGCAGAGTTGAAAGCACCGAAGAACCAGCACAACAGCTTCGGCAAGTACGACTATCGTAGCGCCGAGGACATCATTGAGGCAGTCAAGCCGCTGCTCAAAGAGAACGGACTTTTCCTCAACATGTCGGATGATATCGTGCTGATCGGCGACCGCTACTACGTCAAAGCGACAGTCAAAGTCGTTGATGTAGTGACCGGCGAGTCTGTTCAGACTTCTGCGCTGGCACGTGAAGCGGCGCAGAAGAAGGGAATGGATGAGAGTCAAGTGACGGGCACGGCGTCAAGCTATGCTCGCAAGTACGCGCTCAACGGGCTTTTCGCGATTGACGACAACCGCGATGCAGACACAAACGAATATGCCGCTCAGACGCGCCAGAATGCCGCAGGAGCGCGTTCAACGCGAAATGCATATACTTCTAAGGGCTCGGCAAACGACGAGCTTAGAAGCAAGGCTATGCACTCTCTCACGAAAGAGATGCAGCGCGTCGGCGCGTCGGGCGAAGAAGTCTCTGCGCTCTGCGGCGTGAAGTTCGGCAAGACGAACAGCCGTGACCTCTCGACTGGTGAACTCAGCAAGCTGGCCGCGAATCTCGAAGCGTGGATTGCTGAACAAATGGGCGGCGGAAAATGATACAGGAGCATATTCTCGGCGAGATACAGGACGTGAGAGAGGACGGGACGGCAGTCATCACGGCTGGCCTGCCCGACCTCGATCGTGCTCTGCTGCGCCAGTATAAGAAGGTTGAGATCATCCTGCCGGACGGGCGGCGCATCTCTCCAGAGCAAAGGCGGAAGGTGTATGCAATCCTCGGCGAGATATCCGATTATGTCAACGGCTTCCGCGATGGCGATGCGCTGGAAGAGACAAAGGCGACAATGAAGATGGACTTCATGCTTAAACGGATGGAGTCCATGGAACGCCGGTTGTTCTCTCTCTCAGATTGTTCAGTCACAACAGCGAGGGCGTTCATCGACTACTTGATATCGTTCGTCATCGCGAATGATATCCCGACGAAAGTGCCATTGATTGAGCAGTGCGAGGATGTCAGCAAGTACATGTACGCTTGTACGATGCATCGCAAGTGCGCCGTGTGCGGCAAGGCGGCGGACATCCACCACTGTGAAGGCTCGCGCATCGGCGCTGGCGTGGATCGTGAGAAGGTCCACCAGCTTGGGCGCGAGGTCCTGCCGCTCTGCCGGGTGCATCACACGGAGCTGCATGCCATGCCGGAGAGCGAGTTCATGAAGAAGTACCACTTGCAGAAAGTCAGGCTCGATGAAGCCCTTTGCAAGCGATTGAAACTTAGGAGGTGAAAGGTATGGCAGAAAAAAGGATGTTCGCGAAGGGAATCATTGACAGCGACATGTTTCTTGATATGCCGCCGACAAGTCAAAACCTATATTTCCATCTCGGGATGCGGGCAGACGATGAAGGGTTCATCAACAACGCGAAGAGAATCATGCGTGACGTTCGTGCAAGCGACTCGGATATGCGCACACTGATTCAAAATCAGTACATCATTCCGTTCGACAGCGGCGTGATCGTCATCACTCACTGGAGACTGCATAACTGGATTCGCAAGGAACGCATTCATCCAACTTCTTGCGAGGCTGAGAAAGCCTTGTTGGAGATGGATGGAACAGGCAAGTACAGGCTCAAAAATAGCGATGTCAGCCAACTGTCTGACACGTGTCAGACAAACGTCAGCCAAGTGTCAGACGTGCGTCAGACAAACGTCAGCCAAGTGCCTGACAAATGTCAGCTTAGTATAGATAAGAATAGTATAGATAAGAATAGTAGTAGTATCGCGCGCGTGCGCGCGTACCACGACAACGACGAAATGTCAAGTATTTTTCACTTCTATGAAGAAAACTTTTCTACTATCTCAGGATTCACTGCCGAAGTGCTTGAAGGACTGCGAGATGCTTACTCTTCTGAGAGGGTGATGCAGGCCATGAAAACGTGCGCAAAGGCTGGCCGTCAGAAGTGCAACATCAAGTATCTTGAAGGCGTGCTCAGAGGCTGGAAAGCAGACGGCGGTGCAAAGCCGTGGGAACAGTCAAGCAAGGCTGAGTCTGAGGCAAAGAAGAAGTTTGAAGAAGAGAAGAAGGCTTACCGCCGTGAAGTCAAATGGTATTGAGGTGATCTAGATGGTATCTGTTACAGATATAGACGCAGAAGAGCTGGTGCTCTCGGCAATCATCAACGGAGATAAACAGAATATCGCAGATATCATGTCGCGCGTGAAGGACGATGACTTCTTCTTCAAAGGGAACCGTAAGCTGTTCTCTCTTCTGCGCGGGATGTATGCAGCCGGTGAGCCTATCTCGCCGGAGAGCATCACGGGACTCCATGCTGAGGACTTTGAGGCGTGTAAGACGCGCACGAATATCGTCGGTTTTGTTACAGGGTTCACGTCGGCGAAGATTCGATTCGAGGAAACCTATTCGCAGACGGCGAGCGGTGAAAAGATTGTCGATGTTGCAATCAAGAAGGTAAAGACGGCGGTAGCATATCGCAAACTGCAAGCTACAGCAGACCTCATCTACAAAGCTGTCAGTGATGGCAAGCCGCCAGAGGATGTATACCGTGCTGTAGAGGACGCTGTGATCGCACGAGAGGATATGAGTGACAAGCGCTCGTATCTGACGCCGAAAGAGATGGGCAGACTCATGCTGGACGCGACGGCAGAGCGCATGGATCAGGAGAAGCGCAGGAATGAAGTCATCTTCACATCGTTCGGCAGGCTCAACAAGCTGACAGGCGGCTTCGAGCGCGGTGATCTCATCATCTTGTCGGCGGCATCAGGAGTGGGCAAGTCGGCCTTCTCCGCCAATCTCGCACGCGATGTGTCGATGGTGGATGGAAAGCCGGTCCTGTATATCAACTCTGAGATGAGTGATAAGCAGCAGGCGCGGCGATATGCATCTATGCTGTCTGGAGTGAGTCATCAGGCAATACGAGAGGGACTTCCTGCCGAGGGAGATGACAGCTTCTCACGCATTATTCAGGCGGCGGACAGTTTCGCGGCGGCCAGCATCTACACAATCACGATACCGGATTTGCAGATCAACAACGTTGTCGCAGAGACAAAGCGGATGCAGGACAGGTTCGGCATACAGATTGTCTTTGTCGATTACGTCGGCAGAATGGATACCATCAATAGCCGTGACGTGCAGGAATGGCAGCTGATGGAAGCGGCGGCAAGAACACTCAAGACGATGGCGCAGGAATTGGATATCGTCGTCGTCATGGTGGCACAGCTGTCATCGAACGGTATCAGTCTCGCAAAAGGCGCGAACATGAAGAATGAATGCGACCTCTGGATGAACCTCTCGCGAATCGGCAACGAGGAACGGGCAAAAGCAAACCAGTTCGGTGAAGGCATAGACGATTGCTGGAACGTGTTTCTTGAGTTTCGCAAGGCACGCAACGTAGAGACGGGTGCACGCATCTTGATGCACTTCCACGGTGACACGCTGACGTTTACGGATGATATAGAAAAAGCGAAAGAGTTTTGCAAGAAAGAGGAGGAATAATCGTGACGGATTTGCAGAGAGCGTTGATCGCAAAAAGGTATGGTGATACACCACATGAGGTGATTACAGTATTCCCTGATGGCGGAGAGCTGCACAGATTCAAGAACCGTGCAGGGGCTGATTATCTTGCCACATACAAACCGAAGTATGTTAATGCCGGTCTGTATAGCTGTTGTGGCAGCCTTCAGGTCTGTGCGCCTGGCTCATACTATCGCACCTACGAGGAAGCGAAGAACGCCCTTGAACAGAGGTACTTGGATGTGTGGATGGAGCACTGAAAGGAAGTAGAAATTTGGGGAAGAGAGAACTTTGGCGCACTTGGCCGACTAATCCTAGATATCTTGTCAGTAACAAAGGCAGGTGTCTAGGATTTGTACGGGGGTGTAAGTCGAGAGTTACGTTGAGTCCAACCGTTAGTAAAATCGGGTACTCAGAATATAAACTACTGGTTAATGGGAGAACTAAAACAGTGTCAGCTCACAGGATAGTTGCAGAAACATTTATACCGAATCCGCATCATCTTTCAGATGTACATCACATCGACGAAGATAAAACAAACAATGATGTAGATAATCTTATGTGGGTATCACATAAAGAAAATTGCAATCTTGGAACTGGAAAGATTCGCTCAGGTGAGAAACATAGGGCAAGGTGGGCTAGGCTAAAAGCATGGGAGAAAGAGTATGGACAGTATAAGATCACAGGAGATGAATGACATGGAGAAAGAAGGCCTTTTGAAAGCGTGCGAGCAGATAAACGCTGAACATGAGCTGCAATATCTTTGCGAAGTGTTTCACGAGACAGCAATGACCATCTGGAAACCCCATGATGAAAGCGTGAGGATGAGTCTGCCGTACCACTTCACCGACGGTGCGCTTGCTATGGTCTACGCACGCATGATGCCAGACGGAAAGGTCCGCGTATCGGATGATTATCTTATCGCAATGCACGAGCCACTGACGCCGGTTGAGATTCGCGAGATATGCAAAGAGCATGGTCTTGATTATCTGATGATGGACGAGAGTGATGACCCGCCGATTGATTGCGAGATGTACACGGTCGTGGACCGGAAGTATTTCTGTGATGCGGTCTGGAATATTATCGGCGCGATTGTACATGCTCACGACATAGTAATAGAGGGGTGAAGGCATGAAGGTAAAGGAACTGCGGGAACTATTGAAGTCCACACGAATCACGGATGATACGGATGTGATTCTGCTCAACAACGTGGGAGCCGCGCCAGTCACGGAGCCAGACTTTGATGTCGTGGAAATCGCAAGTTCTGAGATGCGCAAGACCTGTGTGGCCATCACGCCGGGGGATGAAACGAAAGTATGACCTATTGCAAAGTGTGTAGCACGTCTCGTGACGTGACGCAGGAGAGCTTGTTAGACGGCAGGCATATACTTCTATGCAATGTCTGCCGGAGATACATTCAAGGTCTTCTCAGGAGCTGTGAGACGTGCCGCAATGGCAAAGAATGTGCGCGAGGCTACGGCTTCGCCAGAGATAGATTTGTTTGTGACGAATGGAAGGAGAAAAAATAATGAACCATGTAACGCTGATTGGACGATTAACGAAGGACCCGGAATTGCGCTATACGCAGTCTGGAACTGCGGTCGGCACTTTTACGCTGGCAGTTGATCGCCGCGTGCAGAAGGACAAACCGAAAGAAGCTGACTTCATCCCGTGTGTCGTATGGAACAAGACAGCTGAGATTGTCGGCAACTACTGCAAGAAGGGCAAGCAGGTCGGCGTAGAGGGGCGTATCCAGGTGCGCAGCTATGACGCGAAGGACGGCTCGAAGAGATATGTGACAGAGGTGGTTGTCAACGATTTGGAGCTGCTTGGCAAAGGCGATGGCGGTAGCAAGCAGAACAAGGGTAACTACCCGACAGACGAGGAAATCCCATTTTGATGTTTTGACTTTTTAGGAGTGGAGAGTATGGGCAGATTCGCAAAAGCGTTATCTCGCAAGCATGAGAAGAAATACAAGAAGAGTGAGGAAAGAGTCGAGGCGGCTGAAAAGAAGAGTAAGCACGCAGTACAGCACGCAACGACGAAGCAGCTTATCGAAGATCGTACAATCATGGCAGGGGCATATGATACATTAACGCTTATCTTCGATGTGGCTGTGCACGAGACGTTCGGCTGGGGCGTGGATATGCGGACAAGACTGCACAAAAAGATGGCGAGACACATCTTGTGCATGAAGTCGCGTCTGGTCACGACAAAAGATATCGAACGCATCTTGCGCGATGAGGTCAACATGGAGCCGGAAAAAGAGGAGCTGAACATTGACAGCTGGGGCAGAGAGCACAAGATACAGTACAAAGCGGTTGGTGACTTGTCTGCTATTTTCTTACTGTCAATGCTTGACGAGTTCGGCTACAAGACTCGGCGGCTGGACCGCGTTTACAAAGCAGCGTCGAGAATTGCAAATAAGCTAAAGACTGGCAAGGTGACAGCGCTCGATTTGGAGAAGTCGCTCGCGCCGCGAGGGAAGAGGGTGCTGCTTGATTGAAAACATGGAAAATGGTGTGTGATCTTGTCATCCCGGGTGAGGCTGTACCGCAAGGTCGGCCTCGCTGGGGAAATGGCCATGCATATGATCCAGAGAAAAGTCGGAAGTATAAGTCGTATGTGCGGAGATTGGCACGCATGAATATGCCGCCAGACGCGCTAGGACGGCCACTGACGTGTTCCGTGCGGCTGACGTGTGTAATATATCGCGCCGTGCCAAAATCGTGGAGCAGGCGCAAGAGAGCGGACGCCATTACGGATAAGATACGGCCGACGACAAAGCCGGACTTAGACAACCTGATAAAGGGAATCAAAGATGCGCTCAGTGGTGTGTGGTACAAAGATGACTCGCAGGTCGTAGAGTACGGGAAGGTAGGCAAGTGGTACGCAGAGGAGCCGCGTGTGTATGTGCGACTTGATGTGGAGGTAGACGATGGACAAGAATAAAGCGATTAGCGGATACGAGAAGATTTTTGATGATGGATATAGGGCTGGCCGCGCGTCGGTGGTACTGCCGCATCCGTGCGATGGGGAGCTGTACAAGAGCTGGACTTCGAGCGACTACTTTGCAAAGATCGCGGAAGAACATCTTGAAGTCATTGATGCGTACAAGGCTATCGAGAAGTCCGGCAAATGCCCGACAAAAGAAGAGCAGGCGCACTTCTTCAAGGAATGTACGGACTTGATTGTCGCGACGACAGGGCTTATGCATTACTTCGGCTGTGATGAGGCAATGCGCCAGAAGTACATGCAGGAAATCAACGAGAGCAACGCGAAGCGTGACGGCGGCAAGCGGTTTAAATCGGAGGCTGTTGATAAAAATTTTAAAGAGGGAGATAAAGCGAAGATTATCATACCGGAAAGCGAGATTCGCAGATACGAGAAAGAGGGGGATGTGCGTAAAGTGCAAGATATGATTATCACAAGCAACAGTGTTGGACGTGTTGTTTATCACGACAGCCGCCTCGATACATATGCTTTAGAAGTGGCTGGACGCATCGTCGGCGTGCCCGCTGAATGGCTGGAGAAGGTGGAAGAATGATAAATTATTTGCTTGTGAAGGATCTTGAGTTTCTTAGAGATATACAAAGCCAACGTCTTAAGAAGAAAACAGAGGGAAAAAATGATGTTATCGAACATCCAGCACACTACACGCAGGGCATTGAGTGCATGGACTACATCGAGAGTCACAGACTCAACTACGCGCGGGGCAATATCATCAAGTACGTGACACGCGCTGGGCTGAAAGATGCGTCAAAGGAAGTCGAGGATTTAGAGAAGGCACGTTGGTATCTTGATCGTGAGATTGAGCGAGCGAAGAAGGCGAAGAAAGATGGCTAAAATCTACGCGCTATATAAAGGTGATGAGTATGTTACGGACGGCACGCTGGATGAGATTGCGGAAAAGACCGGGCTGAAAAAATCATCGCTGAAATGGATGAAAACACCGAGCGGGAAAAGGAAAAGAAGCTCGCTCGTGTGTATCGGAGAAGAAGAGCAGACATGCAAGTGCGAAGTATGCGGAAAAGCGTTTTGCACGAACAACCCAAGTCAGAAATATTGCTCCGCCGCGTGTAGAAGTAAAGCGCAGCGGATTAGAGACCGCGAGAAATATCGAGAGAAATGTCACGTTTTGTTTGCGGAAAGACCAGAGGAAGAGCGGACGCGCACATGTGTATTTTGCGGTGAGAGTTTTGTTGCAAACACGCCGAAGCAGAAGTACTGCTCAAAAACCTGTTGCAAGAGAGCAAACAACAAAAAGCAAGCAAGAAATAGTGTTGTACGGCTGGAGCTGCCATACAAGCGGCACAAGCCGAAATATGCGTCGCATATCGTCGAGATCAATGCGCAAGCGCGGGCACAGCACAAGAGCTATGGGCAGCTGCAAGCGGAAAAGCTGTTAGCAAGGTTGCACGAAGAGATGGCAGGAGGGGTGGAAAGATGAAGCAAGACGTATCGTCGAATGAAATTGTTGATGAGCTGAAAAAAGAAGAGCTCGAAAAAGCGGAGAAACTTCTAAATGAAGCGAATGAAAAGCTCGAAGACGCAGCGAAAATATTTTGTGTCTATCCACACGACGAAGATGATTGCTATGAAGAGTGCCCGGCACTGATTAAGGAAGGATGGGGCTTTTGCTATTTTTGTGACGCGCTTGACAATATTGACATGATTCTTGAAAAAATAGAGCTTCTAAAGAAAACATGTGGAGGAGAAAACCATGGATGATCTGTTGGATAAACTAAGAGATGTGCATTATCGTCTAGTAGAACTAGATGGTTATCTATCGGGGATGAAATTTAACTGCTGCTACGAATACCGTGAGTGTCATAAGTGCTTGGCATACAAAGACAAGAAATGTACCTTTGAATGCGCTATGAATAAGCTAGAGGATATCCTTGTCAAAGTAAATCATATATAGAGGTGTTTTCACGGGAACAGTACAAGAGCTAAGGAGCGATAATGATGAGCGAAAACGTTGACGAACTGAAAAAGAAAGTGCTCGAATTGCGCTACATGATTGACAAGAAGGATGGTGAGATCAAGAAGTATCAGAAAGCGCTGATGATTGCGGCTGATGAGGTGGTGGCTAATGTTAACTGCTTGACTTGTCCGATAGCATCTATCTGCGAAAGCGAATATGAATACACAGGACGTACTTGTGCTGAAATGTTTGTCGAAGAATGGGAAGAGGAAGCAGGGATAGAATGAACGACCTTGAACGACAGCAAAAACTAGACAAGCTGAAAAAGAGGATGTTGGAGATGTCGGCAACGATTGCCGAGCAGGAAGATGAGATAGCTCTTAATGAAAGAGTGCTTAATCTTGTACTAGAGGACCATTCCTTCCAAAGCCCGAACGAGACGGTGCGATCGTTTATCGAAGCGATGCGGAAAAGAGCTGCTGCGTCACGCAAGAAGGATATCGAAGAAAAGCGAGAAGGGAAATTGTATGAGCGCATGTTTTACAGACTTTTGTGGGAGTATGCACATAATCCAGATTGCTATTATTGCCCGTGCCAGCATTGCCAAAGACAAAGAGCGGGTTTGAAGCCTGAAAGCGAGGCGTGCATGGACTATATAGAGTCGGAGATAAGAAAGATATGTGAAGAGAGGATGATACGTGATGAATCTAAAGATTGAGGTTAGCCTTTGGTCGCTCTTGCACTATGCAGCTATTGCGGGCTTTGGCTTTACGCTGGGTATTGTCGGCGCGGTAGAGGTGCTTTGGGTGCTGTGGGCGCTGGTACAGGCGGCAAAGGGATTAATGTGAAGTGATAGTATGATTGAAATAGATATGAGAGGTTAATATGCTTAAAGAAATGACTCTTTATGGCGAGGTCGACAAAGTGAAAGTCGCAATCAATCGACTCAAATTACACGAGCCGCCAGAGGGCTACTATGTAGCTTTCAGCGGCGGAAAAGATAGCTGCGTCGTGCTTGACCTCTGCAAGCGCGCAGGCGTCAAGTATGATGCGCATTATTCGGTGACAACGGTCGATCCGCCAGAATTGATTTACTTCATTCGTAAGCATTATCCAGATGCGTGGGAAAATCGAATGCGGCCGGAGGTTTCAATGTGGGAATTAATTCCCCGAAAGCGTATGCCACCGACTCAGCGAGTTAGGTACTGTTGCAAATACTTCAAAGAGCGTTACGGAGAAGGCAGGTTCGTCGTGACCGGCGTCCGGCATCAAGAGAGTGCAAAACGAGCAAAAAGAAAATTAATGGAAACGTGCACGGGGCACGGTGGAAAAAGGTTCATTCATCCAATCATTGAGTGGGGTGAATCAGACGTGTGGGAGTATATCCATACGTATCATGTCCCATACTGCAAGCTGTACGATGAAGGACGCAAGCGAATCGGGTGTATTCTGTGCCCATACACGCCGAAAGCTCAAAAAGCCGATGATATGAAGCGGTGGCCAAAATATGTTGAATTATACAAAATGGCTTTTCAGAGGATGATTGATAAGCGGAAAGCCGACGGCCTACCATGCGATGCATGGGGAACCGGCGAAGATGTAATTAATTGGTTGATTACCGGAAAGAAGAAGGATGACAGCTCGGATGAGATAAGCCTTTTCGGGTTGAGGATGAACGAGAGCGATACATGAAAGAGATGGTGATGGCATGAAGAGCGATTGCGAGCTGGTACGCAATGGCGAGGTCAGACGCAGAGGCAACACAGCGGACAGAGCTATTTCATCAAGCGGCAAAGTAATCTATACTTGCTACGGATATACTGATGCGATGACAGATGAGCCGCTTGATGAGTGCAAGAGATGTGAGCATTGGGAAAAGAATGAGGATTTGTACAGAGCGTTATTTGATGACTGAGGATGGTGAATCGAGCACGTGAAGAAGAAGGATGTACGGAATAAAGCATACAGACTCGTCGAGAAAGTGCTGCGGAATCAGCGCGGCATTGAGAGGGCGGTTAAGGAAGCGAGGCTACAGCCGGGCGGGCACAGCGGCGGATGCGCGGGACATGCTTTTGTAAGCGACCCGACAGCACAGCAAGCCGTGCGGCTGGCGACTGAGCTGAAGGCAGTCACGCTGGATGATGGTTGGACGCTGAGAAGCCCGGAGCGGTGGCTGAAGGTAGTCAAGTGTGCGTATGAGAATTGCTATCCCTACGAAGCGAGGGCGATGCGGTACTACTACGACGGACACACGGCGGTGAGGACGGGGGAGCAGTACGGGATGGACCAAAGCACTGTATACCGCATCAGGGCGGAGTTCCTGCACCTCGCGACGGAGCTGGCGTGTCAGTATGGTCTTGTACGTGTTGTGAGCGATGAGGAGCTGAGAGCATAGACGAGAGGTTGGTCGTGAGAGCGGCCAACTTTTTTATTTTGAAATTTTGCAAGTTTTTCTGAGAAAATCCGTGGTATTATATTAGCATAGGCTTGCGAAAGTCGAAAAGCGTTGGACAGCTCTCCACGAGTAGCAACAACGGATAAGCCGTGAAAGCGGCTTATTGTGCCGATGGTGTACGAGGTAGCACACCGCATAGCATAATGCGGAGAAGCGGGTTCGAGTCCTGCGCAGGCACTCCAAAGCCAGCCCATGCCAATGGTTTCTCTTTCTCAACACTGGCATTTTGTATAACCTCCTGATTTCTAATCTTACACACGAGAGGACCTGTAATTACAGCAGGCCCTCTTCGTGTATTCGGGGTGATCGCGACGACGAAGAAGCTGACACAGCACGATGTACATAAGATGGAGCGCAAGGGCAAAGTGCAGACGGAGTGGCGCGGGCTGATAAAGCTCGTTGACCTCATCGACATGTGCTTGTATCTCAAGTCGCGAGAATGGGAGATTGTACCGCCGCAGGGGGATGAGCTGATACGCGCCAGACGAGACGGCACGCAGATCGTGTATCGCTGGGATGCTGAGAAGAAGCATATCGTATGCGGACGGCATGAGATGGCGTTGGCATACTGCTATAAGACATTCTGGCACGATGAGTGGTGGAAGAAATTTTGAAACTTTGCAAGTTTTGGCCGCTGTTTATGTGGTATATTAGTAGGGTAAGCTATTTCGATAGCACCTCTTAGATGAATATGATGTCACACATCGGGAAAAGACTAGTCTGCACGGCTGGTCTTTTTTCGTGCGTAGAATGGAGAGTAACTGAAATGAAGAGAGTATTTATTTCTCAGCCGATGCGAGATAAGACAGATGAAGAGATCAAGAAAGAGCGCCGCGCTGCAATCGAGCACGTGAAGAAAGTGCTGGGCGAGGATGTAGAAGCGATTGACTCTTTCTTTGAAGGAGCACCGCATGATGCAAAGCCGCTGTGGTTTCTCGGTAAATCGTTCCAGCTGCTCAGTACAGCTGATGTAGCGGTCTTTATCGGCGATTGGTATAAATACCGTGGTTGCAAAATGGAGCATGAGGCTGCGACGCAGTACGGCATTGAGACGATGTGCTATAACGGGAAGCCGAAAGCTGAGACAGACGGCTTCATCACGGCGAGCGTATGAGCGAAGATTTGCAGATACTAGCAATACTCGCGCTGACGATGGTCGGCACGCTGATCGTGACGGCGGCTATTATTGCGATGTAGAAAGAGGGTGACGATGTATGAGCGAGAAGAAAGCGAGTAATCGCGGAAGTCATGGCAAGTATGGAGCATGGATTGCGCCGGAAGGTCTGCTGAAGATCCAGGGATGGGCGCGCGATGGCCTCAGTGACAAACAGATCGCGCATAACATCGGCATCACACAGACTACTTTGTATGAGTGGCAGAAGCGTTTCCCTGAATTATCTGAGGCTCTTAAAAAGGGCAAAGAAGTCGTAGATCGCGAAGTCGAGAATGCATTGCTCAAACGCGCGATGGGCTATGAGTACACAGAAGTGACACAGGAACCTGTTGAGAACAAGGACACCGGCGAAGTGCGGATGCAAGTCACGAAGCGCGTGACGAAGCAGATAGCACCTGACGTCACAGCGCAGATCTTCTGGCTCAAGAATCGCAAGCCGGAGGAGTTTCGCGATAAGCGAGACGTCGAACTGAGCGGCAGTGTAGACCTCGGCAGCATTATCGAGAAAGCAAGAGGGCGGGCGGATGAGTAAGACATTTGCTGATCTTGTTGCGTTCTTAGCTAGCTTCTCGCATGACCCGTACCGTTTTGTTCTAGCTGCGTTCCCCTGGGGCGAGGGTGAACTGGCTGGCAAGAGTGGGCCAGACGAGTGGCAGAGAGATGTACTCAATGACATACGCGACGGACTGAGGACGCCGGACTCCGTCATCCGCGAGGCTGTGGCGTCAGGAAACGGCATTGGCAAGGCTCAACGTCTTACTGATGTCATCGACACGCCTGACGGTCAGCGCACATGGGGCGATATCCGCCCGGGAGATTATGTCTTTGGCAGTGATGGAAACGCGACGAAGGTCATTCAATGTAGGCGGTATGAATCTATACCGTTCTACAGGGTGCATTTTGATGATGGTGCTTACCTCGATGTATCGAGTGGGCATCTGTGGGCGGTCAAGGGCCGCAACGAGCGACGCAGGGGCAAAGACTGGCGCGTAATGAGCACGCTTGACATACTGCAAGCTGGTGTCACGCGCAAGTCTGGCAGTAATCCTCACGCGAAGCAATGGGAGATACCGATTCAGGGCGCTGTTGAGTATCCAGCGCGGGCGGTAAGTGTGCCGCCGTACTATTTAGGAGTATGGATTGGCGACGGCGGCGCTGGTTCGTCTCGTTATACGAAGCCGTATCCTGAGATTCAAGAGAATCTGGAAGCGCTGGGGCTTGTGTGTAATCGGTGTGATGGCGATGTCGTATACGTGCATGGCATGGGCACAGAGCTTCGCAGCTATGGACTGCTCGATCTTCGCTCATCTGAGAGATTCATCCCGGATGTCTACAAGTACAATACGGCGGAGATTCGCCGCGATGTGCTGCGCGGCCTGATGGATACGGATGGCGAGGTCAATAAGTCTGGTAGTCTCATCTATTCTACAACGAGCAGACGACTGGCTGATGACGTGATGTGGGTGGTACGCTCTCTGGGCGGCAAGGCAAGAATGCAGCCGACGAACAAGCAGGGGTGGTACTACAAGGACGGCAAGCGCGTGGATTGCCGCGAGTGTTACCGTATCACGATGACTCTGCCTTTCAATCCATTCTCTATACAGCACAGAAAAGAGCGGTATAAGGCAGATATCCAGCACAGATACCGTGCCCGCTACATCGCGTCAATAGAGCCTATCGGCGAGCACGACGGCATGTGTATCATGGTCGATAATGAGGACGGCTTGTATCAAGCGCGTGACTTCATCGTGACACACAACTCGGCTATCGTGTCGTGGATTATCATCTGGGCGATGGCTACGCACGAAGATACGCGCGGAGTTGTCACTGCGAATACGGAAGCACAGCTGCGGGCGAAGACGTGGGCGGAGCTGTCAAAGTGGTATAGACTCTTCATCGCAAGGGACATGTTCACGCTGACAGCGACGTCGATTTTCTGCGTGCAAGAAGGCCACGAGCGGACTTGGCGCATTGATGCGATACCGTGGAGCAAGGATAACCCGGAAGCGTTCGCAGGCTTACACAATCAAGGAAAGCGGATACTCATGCTCTTTGATGAGGCGTCAGCAATCTACGATGAGATTTGGAACGTCGCAGAGGGCGCGATGACAGATGCGGACACAGAGATCGTCTGGTGCGCGTTTGGCAACCCGACCCGCCCGCAGGGCAAGTTCTACGAGTGCTTCCACGGCGCTAAAGCGATGTGGCACACGCGGCAGATTGACTCGCGCAGTGTCGCGATCAGCAATAAGCAGCAGCTCAAAGAATGGGAAGAGCAGTACGGCGAGGACAGTGACTTCTTCAAAGTTCATGTTCGCGGTATCTTCCCATCGGCTAGTGACAATCAGCTTATCTCGCGTCAGCTCGTAGATGTAGCGCTGCGGCGTGAGCTAGATCAGAAGACGTACAGATTCGCGCCAGTCGTTATTGGCGTAGACCCTGCGTGGACGGGCGGCGATATGCTTGCAATCGTGATGCGGCAGGGGCTATATAGCAAAGTACTGGAGCTTATGCCGAAGAATGACAATGATTTAGCTGTCGGGCGGCGAATTGCGAAGTATCAAGACGACTACGGCGCGACGGCAGTCTTTATCGATATGGGCTATGGCACTGGCATCTACAGCGTAGGCCGTGACATGGGCCGCTCAGGCTGGCGTCTCGTCTCTTTTGCCGAAGCAGCTGACGGCGATGAGTATGCCAACAAGCGCGCGGAGATGTGGGCGCAGGTCAAGAAGTGGCTCGAAGAGGGCGGCTCTATCGACAATGAAGGACTCGCTGACGAGCTGACAGGGCCCGAGGCGTACATTAATCGGCGCGGGAAGTTGCAGCTTGAAAGCAAAGATGATATGAAGAAACGAGGGCTGGCATCGCCGAATATGGCAGATGCGCTGGCTCTCACTTTTGCATTTCCCGTTCACATCGATGGAAATCACAATGCGAAGTACCGCAGGGCACGCAGAGACGGAAAGCTCAGGCGTGTTGGTACGCTGTGAGCGGACATAGAATGGACACAGCCGAATGATATACCCTGAAATGCGGGTGTTTACTTTACTTAGCTAAAGTTTTGTGCACGGAGGTGAGACAATGAATCAAAATGACGCTGCACAGTTTGATGCAGCGCAGAATGCAGCGCAACAGGCGGCGATGGCCCCGCAGGGCATTGGCATGTCGGTCAATAACGGCTACGGCTTACATGATATCGTCTATCCCGTGCCGCAGGACGAAGAAGCAGAGGACATCTCGCTGGATACGCTCTCGCAGGAAGAAATCGACAAGATCATGCGGGCGTACAAGAACGGCAAGCAAGCGGCCGATAATTACTACCGGGCGACGGTCGAGCCGAAGATTATCCGGCGCTTGAAGCTCTATCGAGCGGACAAAGAGCTGTATAAGAAGAAGTTCCCGTCGCTCTCAGAGCTCAATAACTGGGTGTCGAAAGATATCAAGACGACGATTGACTGGATTTTGCCGAACCTCATCGAGGTATTCTCAGCAAATGATTCGCCGGTCGATATCGTTGGACAGTCCGTCGAGGATGACGACAACGCGAAGCTCTTGCAGGAAGTCATCAATTACTTCGTGATGAAGAAGAATAATTTCTTCACGTTCATCGCGACGCTGGCAAAGGACGGACTCGTCACGAATTTTGGCTGTGCAAAAGTCTACTGGAATCGAGACGAGGACAGGAAGCCCATGCAGGTGCTTGCCGATGCACAGATGATGCAGATTCTTGCAATCGAGCAGCAAAACGGGCGTATCGAAATTACAGATTTGAAGCAGGCTGACCCGCAGGGCGACTTGCTCATCGTCTCGTTCGATGTGATTGTCGTGAAGAGCAACACGCCGGTGCTTGAGAACATGTCGCCTAGTGAGTTGCGCTTCACGCATGAGACGAGAGATTTGCACGATGCAAAGTTCGTGGCACAGCGAAAGATCGTCAAGGGCGACTACCTTAAACGCAAAGAAATCGAGGGCGTCTACAGCAATATCGATAAAGCGCTTGCACAGGGCGATAATGGTTCCGCCCGCTGGACGACTCTTGACATCGAGCACGACAAAGAGTTGACGAACATCAACGACTTCTTGAGCGATGGCGATACGGCTTCACGCGAGTACGAGCTGTACGAAGCGTATCTCAAGGTTGACTACAACAATGACGGCGTAATGGAGCATGTCATCGTGCACGCGGTCGGTGATACGCCGCTCAAGATACAGACAAATACGTTTGAGATGCCGCCGTTCTTCGTGTTCTCGCCGGAGTATGAGCCGTATTCCATCTTCAACGAAACGGGATTTGCCGAGGAGTGGGAGCAGCTACAGGACCTCAAGACGGCGCTTGTCCGACAGATCATCATTGCGACGGCGAAGAACTGCCGGGGACAGAAGTTCGTCAATGAACAGGCCGTGGACATGGATGCAATGATGGACGGCGAGGAGTTTGTACCGACAGAGGGCGACCCGTCAGATGCTATCCTCTTCCCGCCAAGCGTGCCGACGGACCCGAACGCCATGACGCTCATCCAGTACGCGCAGAACGAATTGGAGAGTCAGTCCGGCTCGACAAGGTACAATCAGGGCCTCGATAGCAACTCGCTGAACATGACGGCTACAGGCATCAGTGCTATCATGGGCGCGGCAGACAAGAAGATCAAGATGATTGCAAGGTTCCTCGCTGAGACAACGTGGATTCCTATTGTGAAGTTCTTGATTCTTCTTTGCCAGAAGTTCATCGACGACGGGCAGGTCATCCGCTTACTCAACCAGAACATCGCGATACGGCGCGAGCAGCTCAACCTTGACTATGACCTCGTGGTCAATGTCGGTCAGGGCGCAGGCACAAAGGAAGCTGAGATACAGTATCTCATGGTGCTGATCCAGCAGCTCTATCCGACGTTACAGCAGGTCGGTATCGTCAATGCCGCGTCGTGGTACAAGGTCACAAAAGAGCTGCTTGAGCGCATGGGTATCCGCTCGACGGCGAAGTTCCTGCTCGATCCTGAGTCCGACGAGTATCAGCAGATGCAGATGCAGGCACAGCAGGCGCAGCAGGCGGCAGAGCAGAAACAGGATGCACTCACGCAGGCGCAGTTGCAGCTTAAAGAGCAGGATATCAAGGCGAAGCAGCTCGCGAAACTGTCGGCTCGCTTCTCTGAGCTGCCGATTGATGCGCAGATTCAGGCACTCCAGCAGCTTGGTATCACGACGACGCCACAGAGCTTTGCGAATAAGGCTATCGAGGATACGCAGAAAGCTATCGTAGAGCATTACACGAGCGGCGCGGGAGGTGCGATCTATGGCGGCAAATGAGACGGTGCAGGAAAAGAAGCTGAGACTCACGCATGAAGCACAGCGGGGCCGCGAAGCCGAAGAATTGCTGACGAAGTTCGGCGATAAGTGGGTGATGGCAGCTGGCGAAAAAGCCCTGCTCGACTTGCTCAAAGCTGAGAATACCGAAGCACTGATGCAAGTGCAAGCGGATTACAGAGCGGCCACAGACCTCTATGGGAAGCTCAAGGCGGCCGTCAGCAGAGGAAAGAGGGCGGCGGAAACGCTGCATAAGGAGGTAATGAACAATGGATGATGAGATGAATACGGGCGGCGCAGCTCCCGACACGGCACCGGCGGCAGATACAGGTACGCCGGACGCAGGTGGTCAGGCGGCGGAACCGCAGGCCGAAGAAAAGCACGTGCCTGATGCGGCGATTCAGGTAGACCCTGAGACTGGCCGCCGCAGGGTCGTGTTCCCGTCTGAGGAGCAGGCACAGCCCACACAGGCGCAGGCACCGCAGGAGACAACGCCACAGGAGCCGCAGGCACCGCAGCAGTACAGCGCAAATGACCTTGTGCAGCTCGTTGCGACGGGACAGCAGATTGACCCTGCGCGCGTACCACAGGAATTGCAGGGGTATGCGGCGGCTATCCAGCAGCAGCGCATCAACGCGGCACAGGCACAGCAGATGCAGATGATGCAGATGCAGCGGGCTCAGAATGTACCGCCACAGGCACCGCCACAGCCAACTGCCGAGCAGGTTGCGCAGGAGCAGAAAGCACGGGCGGCAGTGTACGAGCAGATTACACAGCTGGCCGAGCAGAAAGCGTGCAATGACCTTGGCGTGACGAAAGCGCAGCTCAACGATGCAAAGTTCTCAGACGATGAGGAGTTGCAGAAGAAAGCGCAGGCGTTTGAAGCAGCGGTTCGTTTCAATACGCAGGCGATCTCGAACGAGATTATGCGCCAGCGGGCGGCACAGGCACAGCAGATGCAGGCGGTACAGCGTGAGACTCAGGAGACCATGCAGGCGATCCTGCCGAAATGGAACGAGTACAAGCAGGACCCGCATTACAACGACATCGATAATATGATGGGTGAGTTCTACAAGACCCTGCCGTTCGAAGAGGGCGCAAAGGTGAAGCAGTCTATCGACCGTTTCCTCGCGGGCCGCCCGGTGAAAGCTGATGTCGATATCCTCGACAACTACTACAAGAGGACGAAGGAAGCGTACTACGCGAAGGCTACGGGCGTCAGCACGACACCACAGCCGGTGCAGAAAGCAAAGCCGCCGCGCGTAGAACAGCCAGGGCAGCACGGCACGACGGCGCCGCAGAAGGTTGACTGGACAAAGATGCGCGGTATGACGCCGCGCCAGCGCTCGCAGTTTCTCCAGACCTATCTCCGATAATATCCGTGGCCACGGTATTATATATAGTCAATAATCTATACGAGGTGAAAAAAATATGGCAAACAACCCGATTGTCAATACCTCTACGTCGCAGTCTGTAACGTATGAGGCAGAAGGTGAGAAGGAAGATTTTTCCCCGATCATCACGAACATCGACCCAGACCACAACTTTTTCCTGCGCGAGTTCCCGACCGAAGAGGACGCGACGCAGCTGAACTTCAACTGGCTTACTGAGTCGCTGAAGCCGCCTAAAGTCAACGCTCATCTTGAGATGGAAGATTACAAGACGGACAAGGTTGGCTCGCTCGACCGCCTGAACAATACGGTACAGTTCTTCCAGACGACCGGACGCGTTTCGGACGCACAGCGCAAGACGGCGAAGCAGTATAACCAGCAGGACGAGTTCCCGCGTCAGAAAGAACTTGCGTTCAAGCAGATGGCACGCGATATGGAGTATGCCATCGCGATGAATACGGTTTCCCGCCTTGAGTCCGGCAACACTCCGGCAAAGACGGGCGGCGTCCCGTTCTTCCTTCAGGAAGAGAAACTGGCCGTCACGTTCGATTCGTCGGCCAACACGGCGACGACGAGCGAGGCGCACAAGCTCAACACGGGCGACTTCGTCTACTTCATCGCGCCGGACAAGGCGGCTCTGCCGAAGAATCTCGTCGCGAACCGCGAGTATTACGTCCGCAAGAAGAGCGATACGGTGTTTGACCTGTTCTATTCGCTCGACGAAGCACTGGCTGCCGACAGCGCAGAGGCTACGTCCGCAGACACGGGCAAGGTCATCGCACTCGGTTCGGCAGGTACGGGCACGCTCTACCTGCTCAAGAACAACGTTGTCGATGGCGCAGGCACGGCTTTCACGGAGGACAACATCAACGACGTCATGGAGATGTGCTACAAGCGCGGCGGCGACCCGACGATTGCCGTCATGAGTGCAGCGAACAAGCGCCGCTTCTCCGCTGTCATCACGGGTCAGGCATCGAAACGCCGCGACCAGAAGGACAAGTCTGTCACGAACATCACGGATACGTACATCAGTGATTTCGGCACGATCACGGCGCAGGTGCATCGTCAGTACAGCAACGACCGAATCGACCTGCTCGACATGAACTACTGGGGTATCAAGTACTTCAACCGCCCGCATGAGGTTTCTGGCCTCGCTAAGAAGGGCACGTATGAGGAGTTCGTACTCGAAGCATCGTTCGGCGTCAAGGGCACGCAGCCGAAGGCGTCCGGTTCTATCGTCAATCTGCCGGCCTGATAAAAGGGTGAGGGACTTTTTCGGAAGTCCCTTTTTTTATTGGAGGTGACGATGTGATACAGAAGCAGGAAATATACGAGACGGATGACGGCAAGGTCCGCGTGCGCAACACGATTGACATCTCGCAGGCCATTGCGATGGCTAAAGATGTGTCGGAGCGGCAGGCGCGCGGCAAGAACATGGTTCCGCTCGGGTATATCCCACCAGAGTATTGGAGCTTCGACCCGTGGCTGCTGGAAGCAAAGCGGGCGCGGGCGTCTGGAGACAAGCATGAGTATCAGAAATACGTCATGAAGTTCTTCCGGCTGCACCCTGAGTTCGCTGTGATCCAGAGCGCGAAGTATTGGAGTGGTGCATGATGGTGGAAGCAATCAAGATTCTGAGGGCAGTGCGCCAGAAGGAGCAGGACAACAACGAGGTCAAGTACAGTGACTATGATATTGTCTCGGCAATCAACGAGGCAATCCGGTATCTCAATATCAGCCTAGTCCACAAGGACAGCGAGTTCTTGCGCAAATCAAAGGACTACGACGAACGCGAGATGAACGCGGCCATCGATGCGGAGAATGAAGCGAATCAGGACGTGGAAGGATACGAGCCGAAAGAGCGCGAGGACTTCGCACACAAGGGCGTAGAGCTTCCAGACGGCTATTTGTCGCTTGTGTCGGTGCAGAGGAGCAGTGATTACTATGACCTTTACCCGGCTACGTCGCTTGCTCATCTCAAAGAAAAGAACTACGTCCTCTTTGGCGGGCGGCTCTACGTCAAGCATCGCGGCTTCCGCCTGAACTACATGGGGGCTGTGCCGGAGGTCAAGGACGTGGAGAAGGATACGATCGAGCTTCCCGATGTGTTCTTCGACCTGCTTGTCAAGATGGCGCGGCTTGTACTCAATAACGGCGATACAGACACGCTGACGCAGGCGGTCTCGGCGGCGGTTGATTCGCTCATCCCGCGCCGCAGGCTGTCCAACATGCGCTCGCGTATGCCGTTCTGGATGTGAGGTGAGAGGATGCAGGTAGAAAAAGCGATTGCCAAGCTGAAAGCAGCTGGACATGACATCTCAGACGAATACTCGACGGAGGACTGCATCGGCTTCCTCAACACGGCAGTGCAGGAAATCTGCCACCAGCTCGCTACGGGCAAGTCGCCGCAGATGGTGAAGGAAATCACGCTGCACGACAGCGAGAGCCTGCCGGGGGACTACATCATCTCGTGCGGCAACTATCCGATCAAGACGACGGGCCAGACGGTGACGTTCGTAGACCCTAGCATCGATACGCTGCGGTTCCGCTACTTCGCGACAAAGCCGCAGATTATGGACGCAACGGGCGATATGCCGTTCATGCACGAGGTGCTGAACGATATCACGGTACGGCTGGCTACACTCTTCGCGCTCAACCAGAACGAGTATGATGTGTCGCAGGACAAGGCACTTCTTGATGAGGTTCGTCAGGCTGTAGCGCAGGGCATGGGCGGCTGAAAGGGGTGAGGACGTGGCAGATGACAAAGCAAGAATCCTGAAAGCACCAGACCTTCCTACAGTCGTGAAGGGCGATGGCCGGTATCTCATGACACTGCTGCGGCAGTTCCTCACAGAGACGGCACGTGAGGTCAATCTGGCGAACGGATTCACGGCAGAGGAGATCAAGTCGGACGGTACGAGCAAGGTTCCAGACGTCAAGAATTTCCATCTGACCTTCGACCGGCTCGGCGGCGTTTTAGAGTGGGATCACACGAGCAAGCTAGACGATCTCGCTTACTACGAGATTCGCACGAACGCGAACGTCGGCGGTGATATTGGCCTCTTGGAGCGGACGCGTGAGAATACATCGACGAAACTGCCGCTGACGTATGTCGGCCACGTCTATTGCTATGTCGTGCTCAAGGACGGCGAGGCAAGTGCTGGCGCGGTCATACGCTACACGAAGGCAAGACCGCTTGCACCGACAGACCTTGCACTCACAAAAGACCAGCAAGGCACGATCGTGTCGTTCTTGGCAATACCGCTTGACTGTATCGGCGCGAATGTGTACGTCAACGATGAGAAGTATTCCGTCACGGATAACCTTTTCCTGTACACGGGCGGCGAGGTTATCAAGACCGTTCGCGTCGCATACTACGACCAGTTCGGTGAAGGCGAGAGCACGACGATCTACTGCGAGATACCAGACGTTACAAATTTCATTGTCGAGCGCAACGACTCGCAGCTGTACTTCTATTGGGATGCTATTCCGATTCACGGCGTGCACTACGTTGTGAAGGCGGGCAGTATACCCGATTGGGACAGGGCGCTGACAATATTCGACACGAAAGATAACAAACATCGCTACATCTACCCGAACGTCGGCAACTACTATATGCTCATCAAGGCTGTAGACGAGCACAACAATTACTCGAAGAACGCCGCCTATGTCTATCTGACGAACCAGAAGGACGAGCACAAGAACGTCATTATCGAGCTAGATCAGAAAGCTGTCGCGTATGGCGGCACGAAGGTCGGCATGTACTACGACGCAGTAGGCGGACAGCTTAAGCTAGACCGTGACGCTGGACTAGGAGAATACATCATAGATGTTCAGCTCCCGCAGAAGTACCGCGCGCGGAACTGGCTTGACTTCGCCTGCATCGGCCAGACGAACGACACGCTGTGCTTTGATGATATGGCGTGGCTGTGGGATAGTGAGGAAGCGGCGCGTACTGTCTGGAACGGTACGGTAGGCGATTTGAACGGTGCGCAGGTGCGGCAGGAAATCGCGCGTTACGTCGGCATTACAGACGATGCGTTTGTGGACGTCATGCAGATGGATGGCGGCCTAACGAGTATGAAAGGAAACGCGCCGTCGGACTCACACGGCATAGATTATGCGTTAGGGCGATGGCACACGGGGGCAATGGTAGGCGACACGACACGGCTTTCCTACGCGATCGACGTGCCGAAGACGTTCACACTGTCGTTCAATGCGACGGCGAAGAACGGCCTTGGCGATGTTTTGATTGCGACGGTGGCAGGCGATGACGGGTTCC
>ULXQ01018460.1_pt1 | contig 32611 bp, 23 predicted proteins | sample 1961481 | NCBI WGS metagenome assembly ULXQ01 (sample SAMEA4835843, study PRJEB28245) | human gut metagenome | biome: gut microbiome; material: fecal sample | place: Denmark | collected 2008 | reverse complement strand
ACACGGCTGCATTCGTGAGATTCGAGAAATTCGTGGTGAAGAGAAACAATGAAATTTGAGGTGAAATCAAATGTATTCCTTTTGGGTTGTAAAAGGACTCGTTTTGCACCTCAAAAGGACTCCTTTTGCAAGGTAAAAGGACTCGTTTTGCGAGCCAAAAGGACCCCTTTTGAAAAGCAGGCGTTTTCGTGGTGCCTGAAAGGAGCGATTTGAAGGGTATAAAACAGTAAAATTGATATAAAAACAAAGGACAGAATATGATATTAGAAATTTCGAATGTATTGGTGTCGAGCGACATCATCACCGAGCAGTTCTGCTGCGATCTGGACAAGTGCAAGGGCATTTGCTGTGTGGAAGGCGACGCCGGAGCACCCGTGACTATGGACGAGATAGCAGGCATTGAGTCGGCTCTTGACACGGTGTGGGGCGACATGTCGGCATCGGCGCAGGCTGTGGTCGACCATCAGGGAGTAGCCTACACCGACCGCGACGGCGACCTCGTGACGAGCATTGTGGGCGGCAAGGACTGCGTGTTCACCTGCTACGAGGGCGACTGCTGTCTGTGCGCGCTCGAACGAGCCTACCGCCAGGGCAAGACCCAGTTCATCAAGCCCATATCATGCGCCCTCTACCCTATCCGCGAGAAGCGTTTCAAGGACGGCACCGTGGCTCTCAACTACAACCGTTGGGACGTATGCGAGGACGCAGTGAAGAAGGGGAAGGAGCTGGGACTGCGTGTATACCGCTTCCTTGAGGGTCCGCTGGTGCGCCGTTTCGGTCAGGAATGGTACGACGAACTGTGTGCCGTTGCAGACGAATACATCAAGGCTTATAAGTAGACGGGACGCAAAAATGACGATTTTTGTGAGATATTCCAAATTTAATGGGTAATTTTGCACCTATTATAATAATAACAACGTATCTCAGAAAATATGGTACTCAACTACATCTGGATAGCCTTCTTCCTCATAGCATTCGTCATCGCCACCGTGCGGCTGGTGTTTATGGGCGACACCGAGGTGTTTCCAGCCATTATGAACTCCACGTTCGACACGTCGAAGACTGCGTTCGAGATATCACTCGGACTCACCGGCGTACTCTCGTTGTGGCTCGGCATAATGAAGATTGGCGAGAAAGGCGGCGTCATAAACGTTGTGGCGCGCGTGCTGTCGCCCGTGTTCACACGTCTGTTTCCCGACATTCCGAAGGGTCATCCCGTCACGGGCAGCATCTTCATGAATGTGGCTGCCAACATGCTGGGGCTTGACAACGCTGCCACTCCGCTCGGACTGAAGGCTATGGAACAACTGCAGGAGCTGAATCCGAAGAAGGACACCGCCACAAACCCGATGATTATGTTCCTCGTGCTCAACACGTCGGGACTCACCTTGATTCCCGTCAGCATCATGGTGTATCGTGCGCAGATGGGGGCAGCGCAACCTACCGACATCTTCGTGCCCATTCTTCTCGCCACGTTCTTCTCTACGCTGGCGGGCATCATCTTCACCTCGCTCTACCAGCGCATCAATCTCATCAACCGTACAATGCTGCTAACGCTCGGCGGCATGTCGGCTGTGGTGGCTGCTATAATATGGGGCTTCGCACAGATGGACAAGGCGCAGATGAACATTGTGAGCACTTCGGTGGCTAATATCCTGCTGATGCTCATCATAGTGATGTTCATCCTGGCTGGCATGCGCAAGAAGGTGAACGTCTACGACGCCTTCATCGAGGGCGCAAAGGACGGATTTACCACCGCCGTCAGAATCATCCCTTATCTCGTGGCGATACTGGTAGGCATAGGAGTGTTCCGTGCTTCGGGCGCAATGGACATGCTGGTGGACGGCATCAAGTGGACCGTTGCTGCTCTGGGTGGCAACACCGACTTCGTGGGTGCTCTGCCTACGGCGCTGATGAAGCCCCTCTCGGGCAGCGGAGCACGCGGCATGATGGTCGACGCTATGACCACCTACGGTGCCGACTCGTTCGTCGGACGACTCTCGTGCATCTTCCAAGGCTCTACCGACACCACCTTTTACATCCTCGCCGTCTACTTCGGCAGCGTAGGCATACGCTATACCCGTCACGCCGTAGCCTGCGGATTGCTGGCAGACTTGGCTGGAGTGATTGCGGCAATAGCTATCTGCTACATGTTCTTTTAAAGGTAAAAGAGTAAAAAGGTAAAAGAGTAAAAAAAAGAAATACCCCACTATGCAGCAAAATCCATTCAACCGCCCTACCAATCAGCCCGACAGCTATAAGACGCTGATTGTTTTCCGCAAGTCGGAGTGTGTCTACGACATCACTTTCTACTTCGTAAGCCGATTTCTTGAGCGCAGTCACGACCGCACGGTCGACCAAATGCAGCAGGCGGCACGCTCGGGCAAGCAGAACATAGTAGAAGGCTATAGCGATGCCGAAGGCTCTACCGAGATTGAACATAAGCTGACGGTAATAGCCAAGGGCAGCCTTGAGGAACTCAAAGAGGACTACAAGGACTATCTGCGCAACCATGGTCTGGAGATATGGGGGCCTCAGCATCCCAAATACCGGATGGCACAGCCACTGTGCCGACGCATCAACGACAGCGCATGGTATCGAAGGCAGATAGAAGGACGCTGCGCTGAAGAAATAGCCAACATCGCTCTGATAGTGATTCATCAGACTCTCGCCATGCTACGCGGACTCATCGACTACCAGAACCGCAAGTTCTTGGAAGAAGGTGGAATAAAGGAGCAGAGATACAAAGCAAGAGTTGACTGGAGAAACGGAAAAAGATAGGTGTGCGCAGGGGTAATTTTGGTAGGTTTGGTAGGTTTTGTAGGTGGCATAGGTATAGTAGGCAGCAGCCAAAACCTACCAAACATACCACACCTACAAAACCTACCAAACCTACCAAACATACAAAACAATAACAACAATTCAATATGGCAAATCTCAAATCCCTTGCTAAGGACACCGCCATTTACGGTCTTAGCAGCATCGTAGGCAGATTTCTTAATTATCTGCTTGTACCTTTGTACACGGCAAAACTGTCTGCTGCGAGTGGAGGCTATGGCATCATCACCAACGTATATGCCTATACGGCTTTGCTGATGGTGATTCTCACATACGGAATGGAGACCACCTTCTTCCGCTTCGCCAACAAGGAAGGCGAGGATCCGCAGAAGGTATACTCTACAACATTGATGTCTGTGGGATTCACATCGCTGCTGTTCGTGGTGCTGGTGCTGACGTTCATCAGCCCGATATCATCGTTCATGGGCTATGCCGACCATCCGTCGTACATCTGGGTGATGGCTGTCACGGTGGCGATAGATGCCTTCCAGTGCATACCATTCGCCTATCTGCGATACAAGAAACGCCCTATCAAGTTCGCTACCTTGAAGCTTCTGAACATCTTTATGGCGATAGCGCTCAACCTGATGTTCTTCCTCGTGCTGCCTGCCATATACGAAAGCAACGGCGCGACGGGACTCATCGCACAGATATACGACCCTACCGTTGGCGCTGGCTATGCCTTCTATGTCAACCTTTTCTGCTCGGCTGCGCTCACCTTCTTCTTCTGGAAGGAACTGGTGGGCATCAAATACCAGTTTGACAAGGCACTGCTGCGTCGCATGTTCTCCTACTCATGGCCTATACTGGTGCTGGGCATCGCAGGCATTCTCAACCAGACTGCCGACAAGATTCTCTTCCCCTACATCTACGAACGCAGCGACGCTCACGCCCAACTGGGCATTTATGGCGCCGCATCGAAGATAGCCATGATTATGGCTATGATAACCCAGGCGTTCCGCTATGCCTACGAACCGTTCGTGTTCGGCAAGTCGAAGGACAAGGACAACCGCGAAACGTACGCCCAGGCTATGAAGTTCTTCATCATATTCACTCTGCTGGCGTTCCTCGTAGTGATAGGCTATCTCGACGTACTGAAGCATATCATCGGCCGCGACTACTGGTCGGGACTGCGCGTGGTGCCCATTGTGATGGCTGCCGAGATAATGATGGGCGTGTACTTCAACCTCTCGTTCTGGTACAAACTCATCGACAAGACCATCTGGGGAGCCTGGTTCTCGGGCGCAGGATGCGCTGTGCTCATAGCCGTCAACGTGCTGTTCGTGCCGCGATATGGCTATATGGCGTGTGCATGGGCTGGATTTGCAGGCTACGCAACGGCTATGGTGCTGTCGTATATTGTGGGTCAGAAGAAGTATCCGATAAATTACCCTCTCAAGTCGATAGGCGTTTATGTGGCTATAACGGTGCTGTTCTACTTCTGCATGAACTTCGCCAACGAGCATCTGCCCAACTGGGCGGCGCTCGCAGTGAACACTGTGCTCGTGATAATGTTCGTAGCGCACATCATATATCATGATATGCCGCTGAAGAAGATATTCAAGTAGGATTTTGTAGGGTTTGGTAGGTGCTGTAGGTTCAGTAGGTTTTGTAGGCGCAAGCCTACCTACTAAACCTACCCAACCTACAAAACCTACCAAACCTACAAACAAGATAATCAACAATCAATAACAATCTCTAAATGAAAAAGAATCTTATTCTCGCGGCTGCCATGCTGTTGTCATCAGCCGCCGCACATGCCGACGAAGGCATGTGGACGCTCTACAACCTGCCACACGCAGTGTACGAGCAGATGAAGACTTACGGATTCTCGGCTCCATACGAGAAGCTGTACAAGGGCGAGGACGCCATCATGAAGTCGGTTGTCAACTTCTCGGGCTACTGCTCGGGCGTTGTCGTATCGCCCGACGGACTGGTGCTGACCAACCACCACTGTGGTTTCGAGGCCATCCGTTCTCATTCTACCGTAGAGCACGACTACATGCTCAACGGATTCTACGCCAAGTCGTTCGCCGAAGAGCTGCCCAACAAGAGCATGTTCGTAAGCTTCATGGTGGAACAGAAGGACATCACTCCCGAACTGGAGAAGCGTGGCATCAAGAACATGACCAACGACGAGCGCGCCAAGCTCTTGAACGAGGTGGAGAACGAGATGATCAAGGAGGTACACGCCAAGGACAAGACTCTCGACCTGGAAATAAAGCCGTTCTACGAGGGCAACAAGTACTACGCAACTACCTACCGCACATTCCGCGACCTGCGTCTGGTGTTCGCCATTCCTAAGTCAATGGGCAAGTTCGGAGGCGAGACCGACAACTGGATGTGGCCGCGCCAGACATGCGACTACTCTGTATTCCGCATCTACGCCGACCCGAAGACCAACGGTCCGGCTGAATATTCTAAGGACAACGTGCCTTATCACCCGCAGCACTGGACAAAGGCTTCGATGGACGGATATAAGGAAGGCGACTTCGCCATGACCATCGGCTATCCGGGTTCGACCGAACGCTATCTCTCAAGCTACGGCATACGTCAGATGCGCGACGCTGAGAACGCTCCACGTGCACAAGTACGCGGCGTCAAACAGGACGTTATGATCAAGCACATGCGTGCCGATGAGGCTGTACGAATCAAGTACGACTCTAAGTATGCACAGAGTTCCAACTACTGGAAGAACTCATTGGGTATGAACAAGTGTATCGACTCTGTAGGTATCGTTCGTCAGAAGGCCGACTTCGAGGACCGCATCATGGAGTTCCAGAAGTGGACCGGCTACCTCAAGGGTAAGCTCGACTTCGACAAGATGGCACAGCTCTACGGCAAGCAGCTTGACGTTACCAAGGAGTTCACAGCTCTGCGCGAGACATTCGGCGGCACTTCTGAGTTCAACTCACGTGCCATCCGTCTGGCTATGATGGTGCCTGCAAAGGCTGGCAAGGCTGCCAAGAAGGGCAAGTCGACATACGTGTTCGAGGACAACAGCGCCGAATGGGACGCAGCACTCGACAAGGACGTGCAGGCAGCACTCATCGACAACTTCCGCAAGTATGTATCTGCCGACCAGCTCCCTGCCTTCTACAAGACTATTGAGGAGAAGTTCGGCGGCGATTCGCGCAAGTATGTCGACTGGCTGTACTCTACTTCGGTAGTGATGAAGAGCGGCAAGAAGATCAAACTCAACGAGAAGGCTCTCGCCAAAGACCCCGGCTACCAGTATGGCAAGCAGATTAACGAGATGATGAACAAGTGCCGCAGTCTGCTCATGCCGCTCCGCGAGGAGATAGCCGAGCAGGAGAAGTATCTCTGCGACGCCAAGGTGCGCATGGAGCAGGAACTGCCCCACTACTCAGATGCCAACTTCACAATGCGTCTTTCGTACGGTCAGGTGGGCGGTTACTTGCTCGGCGGCAATCCGTCGGGCTACTACACCGACGCTGCTTCTATCGTTCGCAAGATGGAGTCGGGCGAAAAGGGCACCATCGACTACCAGGCTGAGCCTATCATGAAGCAGCTCCTCTCTGCCAACGACTTCGGCAAGTACACCGACAAGACTACTGGCAAGATGCAGCTCTGCTTCCTCACCAACAACGACATCACCGGCGGCAACTCAGGTTCGCCCATGTTCGACGGTAAGGGCAACCTCATCGGTCTGGCATTCGACGGCAACTGGGACTCATTGTCAAGCGACATCTGGTTTGACAAGCGTCTGGCACGCTGCATCGGTGTTGACATCCGCTACGTACTCTTCCTCATGGACAAGTGGGGACATGCTGATCGTCTGCTCAAGGAAATGGGCGTTTCGGGCGAGAAGTAAACTGCCTGAAACACAGCGAAATAAGAACATCAAAAAAATGTAGCCCTTTTGCCTTCCAAAAGTACCCCTTTTGAAGTGCAAAAGGGCTCCTTTTATAAGGCAAAAGGACTACATTTGGAAGGCAAAAGGACTCCTTTTATTTTATGGTAGCAAAACAGCTACTTTCTACCTTCATTTTTTCCACTCTATCGGCAAGCCCAGAAGCGCGCGCCGTTGACAGCCATACGGGTTTCGAACACACCCGCTTCGTCGGGATTTACACGTATGGTCTCGCCGTCGCTGAGACGAGCCTGGATAGTGCCGTCATCGTTAAAGCGGAATATCTCCACCTTCTTTCCGTTCTGTTCCTGCGACCATGAATTGGTCTTCTTGTCGTAGATGAAGCTGACAACTTCACCGTTTGGCGAAGTGACTTCATATCCGTTGCGCAGCGTCTTTACCGCATAAATCAATCCGTCCTTACCAGTCACCTCCTGAACAGTGCCCACCTTCTGAGCCAACGGGTTGCTGCCCGACCAGAACTCAATCGTATTGAGCACCAAAACGTCAGCAACGGCACACACAGCATAAGCCGGCGAGATGAGAATGAATATGATCTCGTTGAGGAACTTCGAACTTGTAGCGTGGGTGTTCCACTTGGCAACACGGTTGAACAAAGAGAACGAGCCTACGCAAGAACTGGTTAGCAAAGTGGCAGCGAGCAATAGCGCCGACACCTTAAGATGTCTGATTTTCATAAGCATATAATTTAAAACATCCGTAAAGTTAGTAAAAAAAACATTGTAAAGGCCATAATAAGGTCTATTTAACAGTTTTATGCATATATACATTGACAAGTTATAACTAAAAAAACATTTGATATGTCAGATATATTTCGTACATTTGCATCTATATCAACATTATAAACCATACAGAGATGACCTTACCTGACTTAAAAGACATAACAGTCGAATACGCCATACGCATGTGCGGAGGCAGCCATATTGACAACGACATTCTCATTATTGACGAGATTGCTAACATGCCATTGCCTCGCGAACCACGACGCATGCAATGTCTGCTGCTGGCATTGTGTACCAAAGGCTCGGCACGATATTTTGTCGACTCTGTAGAACATAAGGTAGAGGCAGGCGACCTTATCATCATCAACCAGGGACGCGTCACCTACAACTGCACCATGTCGCCCGACTGCCGCGGCATTGGCATCATCATCAGCTACGACTTCTTCAACGAAACCATCAAGAGCGTACACGAACTGTCGGCACTCTTCCTCTTCGCACGCAACCACCCCGTATTCAGTCTGCCCGAAGACAAGGCCAGCTTCATACGCCATACGTTGACCTGCATGAAGCAAAAGATGGACGAAACCGACAACCACTTCCGTCGCGAGATGATGCAATCGATGTTCCTCACTATGGTTTACGAAGTAAGCAACGTGATATACAGCGTACAGTCGCGCACCAGCGAGCACAATACGCGTGCCGAAGAAATCTTTACAAAGTTCATATTGCTCGTCGAGAACAACTTCCGCACCGAACGTAGAGTGAGCTGGTATAGCGAGCAATTGTGCATCTCGCCCAAATATCTCTCCGAAACGATAAAGAACGTGTCCAAACGTACACCCAACGAGTGGATTGACGCATACGTTACGATGGAGCTGCGCATGCTTCTGCGCAACACACAACGCAGCATCAAGGAGATAGCACAAAGCCTTAACTTCTCCAATCAGTCGTTCCTTGGCAAGTATTTCAAGGAGCATGTGGGTATGTCGCCGTCGGAATACAGACGCAGTTGAAGTTACATTCCGTAGCAATAAACATGCAGCTATGTTACAAAACGGTACTTTACATGTCGATAATATTACAAAATAATACATCTTTCTTGCTATAAATCAAAAACAGTATTTATTTTTTCGATTTTTATATTGCTTTTTGAAAGTAAATCATTAAATTTGCAAACACTTTGATAGGTTTTTCAATGGTTTACTAATTAAAAGCAATTGAGATGGGAAAAACACAAGGCCATCAAGCCAGCCATGCAATGGTTGGTGAGAAATTTTCAGGACTTTACAATGCCGCCTACGAACACGACGCGTGCGGTGTAGGAATGGTAGTGAATATTCATGGTAACAAGAGCCACGAATTAGTAGACAACGCGCTGCGCGTACTTGAGAATATGCGCCACCGCGGAGCCGAAGGTGCCGACAACAAGACTGGAGACGGTGCGGGAATCATGCTTCAGATTCCTCACGAATTCATACTGTTGCAGGGTATTCCAGTGCCCGAGAAGGGCAAATACGGCACAGGTCTCGTCTTTCTTCCTAAAGACGAGCCACAGCAGCAGGCCATTCTGTCAATAATGATTGAAGAAATCGAGCGCGAAGGACTCTCGCTCATGCACCTGCGCACTGTGCCTACCAATCCCGAATGCCTCGGCGTGTCGGCACTTGCTACCGAACCGGCCATCAAGCAGGTTTTCATCACGGGCGTGACCGACGACAAGGTGCCCACTTTTGAGCGCACATTATATATTATACGTAAGCGCATTGAAAACCGTGTCAATAACAAGGACTTCTACATCTGCTCGCTTTCGAGCCGGAACATAGTTTATAAGGGTATGCTGTCGTCAATGCAGGTGCGCCAGTACTACCCCGACCTCACCAACAATTACTTCACTTCAGGACTGGCGCTTGTTCACTCGCGCTTCTCTACCAACACGTTCCCCACATGGAGCCTTGCCCAGCCGTTCCGCCTCTTGGCACACAACGGCGAGATAAACACCATTCGCGGTAACCGCTCTTGGTTCAAGGCACGCGAGAGTGTACTCTCAAGCGAGGCATTGGGCGACATCCGTGGCATATCACCTATCATACAGCCCGACATGTCAGACTCTGCAAGTCTCGACAACGTATTCGAGTTTTTCGTGATGAGCGGACTCTCACTGCCGCACGCTATGGCTGTAATGGTGCCCGAAAGCTTCAACGACAAGAACCCGATACCCGAAGATTTGAAGGCTTTCTACGAGTATCACTCTATACTTATGGAACCGTGGGACGGCCCTGCCGCACTGCTGTTCAGCGACGGAAGATACGCCGGAGGAATGCTCGACCGCAACGGTCTGCGCCCGGCACGATATACTATTACCAAGAACGACACCATGGTCGTGGCATCCGAAGTGGGTGTCATGGACTTTGACCCGACTGAGATTGCCGAAAAGGGACGCCTGCAACCAGGCAAGATTCTCCTTATCGACACTCAGGAGGGCAAAATCTACTACGACGGAGAAATCAAGGAGCGCCTCGCAAGCGCCCATCCTTACCGCCAGTGGCTATCAACTAACCGTATACAACTTGAGAAACTGCACTCCGGACGTAAGGTAGACAACTCTGTCGACGACCTCACACGCAAGGAGCTGATGTTCGGTTTCGGCGAGGAAGATGTCGATGGCACCATCGTTCCGATGGCCACCAACGGCCAGGAACCTACCGCTTCAATGGGCAACGACACTCCGCTGGCTGTATTGAGCAGCCATGCGCAGGTGTTCTTCAACTACTTCCGCCAGCAGTTTGCGCAGGTTACCAACCCTGCCATCGACTCTATCCGCGAGTCGCTGGTCATGTCTTTGTCGGAATATATAGGTCGTGTGGGCTCCGGTATTCTCTCGCCCGACGAGTCGAATTGCAAGATGGTGCGTCTGCCCCACCCCATTCTGACCAATACCCAGCTCGATATACTGTGCAACATACGCTACAAGGGATTCAACACTGTCAAGTTGCCTATGCTGTTTGAGTGCAGCAAGGGCGAAGACGGACTGCGCGAGTCGCTCGATGCACTCTGCAAGAAGGCCGAACGCAGCGTCGACGACGGCTACAACTACATCATCCTCAGCGACCGCGATGTCGATGAGGAGCACGCAGCCATTCCTTCGCTGCTCGCAGTGAGTGCCGTTCATCATTACTTGATTTCCGTCGGCAAGCGTGTGCAGACCGCCCTTATCGTAGAGAGCGGTGAGATTCGCGAGGTAATGCACGCCGCATTGCTCTTGGGCTACGGTGCTTCGGCACTCTGTCCGTACATGACATACGCCATACTCGACGACCTTGTGAAGCGCGGAAAGATTCAGGAGAACTATCCGACAGCCGAAGCCAACTACATCAAGGCGGTGAAGAAAGGTCTGTTGAAGATTATGGCAAAGATGGGTATCTCAACCATCCGCTCATATCGCGGAGCCAAGATATTCGAGAGCATAGGTCTGTCGGAGGCGCTGTTGAAGACCTACTTCGGTACAGAAGTGAGCACTATAGGCGGCGTTGGACTCGAAACCATCGCCCGCGACGCAATCAGCATGCACAACAAGGCCTTCAACAACCACAAGAAGCTCGACTTCCTGCCCAACTTCGGACAATTCCACTGGCGCAAAGACGGCATACGCCACGCCTGGAACCCCGAAACCATCGCTACACTTCAGCTTGCCACACGCACTGGCAATTACGCTAAATACAAAGAGTTCACGAAGTTTGTCGACGAGAAAGAAGAACCAATCTTCATCCGCGACTTCTTCGATTTCAAACAAAATCCGATACCAGTCGACGAGGTAGAACCCGTCGAGAACATTGTTAAACACTTCGTGACGGGTGCCATGTCGTTCGGAGCTCTGTCAAAGGAAGCTCACGAGGCAATGGCTCTTGCCATGAACAAGCTCGGCGCACGCTCAAACACAGGCGAAGGCGGCGAGTTGAGCGAGCGTTTCCACGAGACTGTGGATGGCGTTTCGCTTTCGAGCAAGACCAAGCAGGTTGCTTCGGGACGCTTCGGCGTAACTACAGAATACCTGGTCAACGCCGAGGAGATACAGATTAAGGTGGCGCAGGGTGCCAAGCCGGGTGAAGGCGGACAGCTGCCGGGCTTCAAGGTGAACGAGGTGATTGCCAAGACGCGTCACTCTATTCCCGGAATCTCGCTCATTTCGCCTCCTCCTCACCACGACATCTACTCTATTGAGGACCTGGCCCAGCTCATCTTCGACCTCAAGAACGTCAATCCTAAGGCAGCCATCAGCGTCAAGCTCGTTGCCGAGAGTGGCGTAGGCACCATCGCAGCAGGCGTTGCCAAAGCCAAGGCCGACCTCATCGTCATCTCAGGAGCCGAAGGTGGTACTGGCGCTTCGCCTGCATCGAGCATGCGATTTGCCGGTATTTCGCCCGAAATCGGATTGTCTGAAACTCAGCAGACACTCGTCAAGAACGGTCTGCGCGGTCAGGTTCGCCTGCAAGTGGACGGCCAGTTGAAGACAGGACGCGACGTTGTGCTCATGGCTCTGCTCGGTGCAGAGGAGTTCGGATTCGGAACTGCTGCGCTGATCGTGCTCGGTTGTGTGATGATGCGTAAATGCAACCTCAACACATGTCCAATGGGCGTAGCCACACAGAACCCCGAACTGCGCAAGCTGTTCCGCGGCAAGGCTGAATATCTGGTCAACTACTTCACCTTCGTAGCCCAAGAGGTGCGCGAATACTTGGCTCAGATGGGCTATCGCAGCCTCAACGAGATAGTAGGACACACCGAACTCGTCGTCACAAAGAAGGACGAGAAGAATCCCAAGTCGGCTCTGCTCGACTTCCACCGACTTCTGTTCCAGGAGCCCAACGGCTGCTCGCTCTATCACACAGCACAGCAACGACACGAGCTTGGCGACGTATTGGACCAGCATCTGATACGTGGAGCGCAGAACGCGATAGAACGTCAGGACGAGGTATCGCTCGATTTCGCCATCAAGAACACCGACCGTGCCGTTGGCGCAATGCTTAGCGGAATGATAGCTCAGAAGTATGGCGAGGCAGGACTGCCCGACAAGACCATCAACGTGAAGTTCAAGGGCTCGGCAGGACAGAGCTTCGGCGCATTCCTCGTTAAGGGTGTCGACTTCAAACTGGAAGGCGAAGCCAACGACTACTTCGCCAAGGGCCTCTCAGGCGGACGCATATCAATACTCCCGCCCATTAGAAGCAACTTCGCAGCCGAGGACAACATCATAGCCGGCAACACCGGACTGTATGGCGCAACAAGCGGCGAACTATACATAAACGGTAAGGTTGGCGAACGCTTCGGAGTGCGCAACTCGGGCGCAACAGCCGTTATCGAGGGCGCAGGCGACCACTGCTGCGAGTATATGACGGGCGGTCGCGTAGTAGTACTGGGCGAAACGGGACGCAACTTCGCTGCCGGTATGTCTGGCGGCGTAGCTTACGTGTGGGACAAGAACCACAATTTCGACTACTTCTGCAATATGGATATGGTCGAGATCAACCTTGTCGACGACAGCAACTACCGCAAGGAGCTGCACGAACTCATACGCCAGCACTACCTATACACCGGTTCGAAACTCGCACGCACCATGCTCGACGACTGGAACCGCTACGTTGAGGACTTCATACAGATTGTCCCAATCGAGTATAAGCGTGTGCTGCAGGAAGAGCAGGTACGCAAGCTGCAACAGAAGATTGCAGACATGCAGAGAGACTACTGATTTGCGCGAGGGCGCAAATCAGAGTTTGGAGTTTTGAATTTTGAGTTTTGAATTATCGGACGGAGCCGATTAGGAATTGTTCAATTTTGAATTGATTTATAGAATCATCTTAAAACCAATACTGAACAACCCAAAACTCAAAACTGGATAATTCAAAATGCGCAAAGCGCACAACTCAAAATTCAAAACTCAAAACTCAAAATTGCGACTGCAAGTCGCAAAAATTCAAAACTCAAAACTCAAAACTCAAAATTAGGAATTATGGGCAATCCAAAAGCATTCCTCACTATACACCGCAAAGAGGCGGGCTACCGCCCCATACACGACCGCATTCACGACTTTGGTGAAGTCGAACAAACACTCAACAGCAACGACCGCCGACAGCAGGCATCACGCTGTATGGACTGTGGCGTACCCTTCTGCCACTGGGCATGCCCCCTGGGCAACAAGGCACCCGAGTGGAACGACGCCCTATACAAGGGCGACTGGGAGCTGGCTTATCGCCTGCTCAACTCTACCAACGACTTCCCCGAGTTCACCGGACGCATCTGTCCGGCGCTGTGCGAGAAGGCTTGCGTGCTCAATCTCGTTGAACACGAACCTACAACCAACCGCGAGGACGAGTGTGCCATTACCGAACACGCATTCCAGGAGGACTACGTACGTGTAGAACAACCCGAACGCAACGGCAAGAAAGTATGCGTCATCGGAGCCGGACCAGCCGGACTCGTGGCTGCCAACCGCCTCAACCACATGGGCTACTCGGTAACAGTGATGGAGAAGAACGAAAGCGCAGGCGGTCTGCTGCGCTACGGCATACCTAACTTCAAGCTCAACAAGGCTGTCATCGACCGCCGTATCGCTCTGCTCGAAGAGGAGGGCATCGTATTCAAATACAACTCACCAGTCGACGTAGAACATCTGCCCGAAGGCTTCGACGCCTACGTTGTGTCTACCGGCACGCCCACAGCACGCGACCTCAAGATTCCCGGACGCGAACTGAAGGGCGTACACTTCGCTCTCGAAATGCTCTCACAGCAAAACAGAGTGTTGGCAGGCATGGAGTTCAAGAAGGAAGAACTGGTCAACGCCAAGGGCAAAGACGTGCTCGTTATTGGCGGTGGCGACACCGGATCAGACTGCATCGGAACGGCACACCGTCAGGGATGCAAGTCAGTGACACAAATTGAGATTATGCCGCGACCCGTAGACGGACCCGACGACCCAAAGAATCCATGGCCCAACTGGCCTCGTACACTCAAGACTACATCGTCGCACGAGGAGGGATGCACACGCCGATGGAACATCAACTCATTGGAGTTCCTCGGCGACAAGAACGGCAAGCTCACCGGAGTGCGCGTTCAGGAGATAACATGGAAACCCAATCCCGATGGCGGACGTCCGCTGATGGAACCCGTGGGCAAGCCCGAAATCATCAAATGTGAGATGGTGTTGCTCGCAATGGGATTCCTCAAGCCCGAACAACCCAAGTTTGCCCCCAACGTATTCGTAGCCGGCGACGCAGCCAACGGAGCCTCGCTCGTAGTACGTGCAATGGCAAGCGGAAAGCAAATAGCTGCCCAAATAGATAAATTCCTATCGAAGTAATTGCTTTTATATGTCCTGTTGCTGAAACAGAACAAATGGCAGCTATATAGAGACGGGGTCGTCGCCGAAGAGGCAACGGCCCCGTTATTTTTTTGCCCGTCAAACGACGGTTTCCGAAAAGGACTCGTTTTGCCCTTCAAAAGGGTTCGTTTTGCATTGCAAAAGGAGTCCTTTTCAAATTCGTTCATTACAAGCGGCTGAAACAGTCATTACAAGTGGGGCAAATCGTCGTTACCAGTGTCTGAACAGCTCCATATTCACCCGCACGCCCATTCCGTCGAAACGCCAGTTGCGCTGTGCTACGAACCAGCCCAGCGACAAGGCTCTTGTGGAGAATCCGTAGCCGTATTCGATGTAGGGATTGAGGCGTTTGACGGAGAGGGCGTTGATGTATATGCGCTCACGCTCTATCAGTCGGCCGGCTATGGGAAGCCACGAGAGCAGTAGCAGCGGCGTCTCGTAGGCGGCATTGGCACGCACGTAGTATTTCGAGGCGTTGTACCACTGGCTGTTGAGCAACTCGAATGTGCATGCCCAGTCGTCGTTCCATCCTCCGGGAATGTTGTTTTCGCGGAAATTAGAGTAGTCGAGGAAGTAGCTGCCGAATCCCTTGTGTGTGTAGAATCCGGTGCCGGCGCGCAGCTGCAGATAGCTCAGCGCCGAGAGATGGTGCTTGTACTGTCCGTCTATCTCCACACGCTCGTAGTCTGTGTCCGACCCCATGAACTTGCGTATGCCACGCTCGTAGTCGATGGTCAGGATAGGTCCGTTGTAGCCCATGGGCCTATAGGTAAGCTCGGCGATAGGTGCTACGGAGTTGTACGAGTCCTTGCGGCCCAGAAGGTTGAAGCTATGGTTGTCGACGGCAGTACGCTTGTGCGACACTATGCCCAGTTCCAGCCCCCAGTGCGACGACGGGTCGTAGTGTGCCACGGCCTTGAAGCTGTGCACGCTGAAGTTGGTGAGGTTGAGTCGCGACCAGTCTATGCTGTCCTTGCGTTCCAGTCGGATGGCATCCATCAGTTCGGAGTTGTATATATGTCGTCCACTCGACCACTCGGTGCGTATGTAGGCGTTGCGTCGCTGGTTGATATAGAATGTGAAGGGGAAGTCGAAGTATATCTGCTTCTGCTTGAAGGAGTAGCCGGTCTTGAATCGCAGCTGCAGGGCCTGGCGATCGTTGAAGAAGTAGGAGCCTCGTATGTCGAACTTATACGTCAGTCCGCGGCGCGCACTGTAGCTGAACGACAGCGGATTGAGCACCGGACTGATGCGGAAGTTGCCCTGCTCGTGCGTGCCGAACTTGCGTCGGGTGCGCATCACGAGGCGGCGGCCGACGTTCTTCCAGAGCAGTTTGGTCCACATACGGGTCTTGCTGCGCTGGCTGGCGGTGTCGGCTTGGCGTGCGTCGCGTGCTGCGTAGTAGCGGCTGTAGAGATACTGCTCGTGGCTGTTTGCGGGTATGGGTCGCACGAGATTGAGCAGTGCCGTGTCGCGGCGGTTGACGATCTGTACAGAGTCGGGCAACTTCTTGGGCAGGTCGTACACCGTTGTGTATTCGGCGGTGATGTCGTTGCCGAGGAAGAGAAATCGGGTGTTGAGGTTGCATTGTGCAGGCATGAGCGTCTTGACGCCCTCGTCGCCCGTGGTCATCGTTACATGGAAGCGCACGAGGTCGTACTCGCCGTCAAACGAAGTTTCGAGTATCCGGCCCGTCGATTCCTCTATACGTGCCCATCCGCGCACCAGTTTGGTGTTCTTGAGGCGCGGCCTGAAGCTTACGATTACGGCTCCGCGCATAAACGGACTGACCTTGTAGCGGTAGAAACGGCGGTTGCGCACGTGGAAAGGCGATATGATTCGTCCGTCGATGAGCAGTTCTTCGTAGATGAGAGGAGTGAGATATTTCAGTACGGTGGGCATTGTTCGCATGCCGTAAGGTATGGTGTTGCGCTCGAGCATCTGCGTAAGGTGCATGTCGCCCGGACGTTTCATCATCATGCGGTCGTAGGTTTCGCCTACATGTTCGCGCACTCCGGTGTTTGCAATGGCATACATCGTCGGAATGGCGAGCAACAGACAGTTGCGGCGGTTGGTACGTATGTCGTACTTCAGATATGCATAGCTCTCCTGAGCCTTCAATCCTACGGTGTCGACCGAGGCTGCATAGCCGAACACACGCTTCATAATCTGAAGCGCGTACTTGCGGTCGGCAGCGTGGGCACGGGTGCATCCAGCCATCGTCAGCACTATAGCGAGCAGTATGTTTAAGAAGTATCTCACGGTTATATATTCGTTGCAAAGTTACACCAAATTTCATGTATCCCACATTTTTTTGTTTAAAAATTTGGCATTCTGCTTTAAAAGCAGTATCTTTGCACCCGCAAACTTATCCATTAGGTATAAGTTGGACTTGTAGCTCAGTTGGTTAGAGCAACAGACTCATAATCTGGAGGTCCTAGGTTCAAGCCCTAGCTGGTCCACACTGATAATCAGCAACTTAAGACGATTCTTAGGTTGCTGATTTTCTTTTAGGGAAAACAATGGGAAAACACTTCTTCCTTGATACGTCCCTGATATTTCGTTTATCTTGACACCAAAATAGGGCGGGAAAACAAGTGGGAAAACAGATCATGGGGTATCAAGAAGGCATTGAGGAAAGAATTCAGAAAATCGATGTGAGAATAAAGGAAAAAAGCATCCTATGCTTAACTGACAAGTAAATCAGATTAGGCACAGATGCTTCTTTACAGATTATAGGTAATAGACCCAACTAAGTGTTTCAAGCAATAGGTTTACCAGTTTCAGGAAGACTGCCGATAAAGTCAAGAATTGCGCCGATAAATTGAAGGACCCTCTGGAGTCCGCGTGCGGTATTTCTACCTCCACCCTAATATAGAAAGATTATAGTAAAATTTCAAGATTATAGTACAAATATCTAAAAAATTTCAGTACTACTCCGGAATAAGGTCGTTAGACTTGATACAATATTCTAAAATATCTTCAGCAGCTAATGCCCCAGCTTGTTTGGTAATGACTGCATTCTTTAATTCTATTGAAGAATGGCGTGGAATAATACGAATGTCTCCTAAGAGAACAAATTTTTTGTCTACATCGCTATCACCTGCCGTAATAAACCTTTCATCTTTATAAATACCTTGTAAATACTTCACAGCGAGAGATTTATCCAAAGCAAGAGGAATGATATAAATCTTTCGTCCTTGCTTGGATATTTTGTAGTCATCGGGAACTACACTAAGGATGCCATCTGCATAACGTTTTGAAGATTGAGCATCCTGGAAGATCAGAGTTAAGAAAGAATCTCTATTACTTTTCACTTGTTTAATTGGAATCTCAAATTTTTCTACAAAGCGAAGGATTTTTGAGCGAAGAGCCGCTATTTTATCAGTTTCGATGATTGAATGCATATGTCTATCCCAATCTTTATCTAAGAAGCCTTCTCTGATAATGGAAAAACCATTATCACAAACGACAATGGGTGTTCTTCCTTCGCGAACGAAAGACACCCTTGATGTCTGCTCCCAAGACCTAAGTGTGCACGGCACAAGATGAAAGCTGCGAACAGTCAATAGCATATCTAACATATTAAAAGCCCGATCCGTCATATACGTTATAGGCCTTCCATCTAAATATTCTACACATACACCCTCGTCCTGGTGCGAGTATATCAGTGTGCTGTCAAGATCGGAAATGAGAAACATGATTCTACTTCAATAGCGTTATACATTCGTAATTCATAGTGTCATATTGTCTTACTTCGACTCCTCTTTTCTTTGCCATAAACAGGACAAAGGACAAATCCCGATTGGATGGATTCTTGACAAGTACGATGTATGGCTTCCTTCTGATGAAAGCACGCGAAGATTCGCCGATACTCAGTTTCACCTTGTTGATGTTTGCCAAAGGAAAATCTCGGGCCAATCGCTCAATAACCTCTCCAACTGGACTTTCTCCCTGAATAGAATTAGGACAGATGTTGTCCCTTGAAAAGCAATGCTCTATCGCGCTCAAGAAGAAATTCGTCATATCATCCTCCCTGAAATTGTCGTATCTCACTGCTCCATGGAAATCATTCGGTCCAATATAACTGTTATTGAGGATAGTGCGGCTAACAAGTCCACTGACAGTGGAGTTGAGACAGGCATTTGGAATACACACATCATTTCTTGTCCCAGCAAATTCAGCCACATGTGCGGGGTCTGCAAGCACGGCAAGGCAGTCACTGATGGAGGTGCCACAATCGCTATTGTATGCCTTAATATCCTTCTTGAGTTCACTTGAAATGGAGCCCTTGCCCGTCCATCCGTCTACAAACACCATCCGACCTTGAGGATGACGCCTCAAGATGTAGTTGAGAGCATTTCGGTCTATGCCCCGTCCACGGATGATAGAGATGCTGTAATGCGGCAAAGGGATGTTGTATTTGAAGATGATATACCGGCGAATCAGAGCTCCGACAGGTGAACCGGCTCGTGCCAATGAGACAATGACAACGTTCTCACCAAACCGTCGGAGTATTTCCTCAGAGACTGTAGCGACGTATCGGGCGATATCTGAGGCATGAAGCGAAACCATCGACTTGAAGATATCGTTAATTTCCATGGGCAGAGGCTCCTCCTCAGTTATCATTTCTGAATAGCTATGTCCCTCGGCTATCAGACTTTCTTTCTCGTCGAAAGGTGTAAAAGGGATGATGCCTGTAAGATCCTTCAGCAGGAAAAAGCAGTCGTCATCGCGAAAAGAGCTCTTCATCATAAATCGTAAATTCTGAGTTTATTACACAAGTGAGCATGAAAAGGCGTGTCAGCAAGCAGAATCACATTGTCAAACTCTTCTGCCTCCTCTCGGTTGTAGAAATGATATCGCACGCCTCTGTCCATGAATGTCTCCGCATCCTTTATTATTTGTTCGTCTACGAATATGGGAGTTCTCGATGTGGTCTTGAACATTACGCTGAACCCTGCTTCCTGCAACTTGGCGGCTACTCTCGAAGGAATGTAGATATTCTCTCCATGTCCAAGCACGAGAACAGTATTGCCTTGCAGATCCTCAGCGATACGGTTGGCGGCACGTTGGGAGAGCGTTTCTATCTGTTCGATTTCATCATGAGAGATACCAAATCTGCCAGAATGGACAAGATATGGAAGAGGACCATCCGTAGTCATAACCATGCGCCTTGGGAATACACTCGTCGCTTTCGAAGGAATGTCATTCTCCACCATTGTTATAGGCTTGTTATGATACACCACGTGATCTTCTTCAGTAATTTCACCAGTTACAAGCGCGTGGACATGTATCCGGACGCCATGGCGCAATGCAAAGTCATTAAATGCTTGCCGATCGGCATTTCGTCGCCAGTCTAATATCGTCAGAACCGAGAACCTACGTATACTGCTTTGACCGACAAGTTGCTCTATGAGATGCAACATCGAGTGTCCCGTCGTTATCTCGTCATCGACCAAGACGACTTCATCGTAGTCATATAGACAGATGGAATCGCTGAACATCGAATGGCTCGGCGCATGACTATGAGACTCCTCAAAGGACAAAATCTGCCGCAATCCGATGACAGGTTCACGTGTTGTAGCGATATAGTCAGCGCCGTTAATGGCAGAAGCCACCGACAGTCCGAGCGCCGTAGCTGTTTCACAAAAGCCTATGACCAGAACCCTGTGGCCATCATCACTGTATAGCGACGCTAACCGAGCGCCAGTATCCTTCACTGTGCTCGGTTTCACAGCGAGATGCTTACCCAGCAGCTTACTGATAAAGAGGAAACTGCGCTTCGTGTTGTTATCTCTCTTGCCAACGACAAACATGTCGTCGATAGGTATATTCAGGGTATTGCTAACGATTCTGTACATATTCTCAGATGATAACATTTTTCTCCACTACTCCAAAGATTTCGGCTTTCGCCATCACTTTTGTAGCCCAACTGCGGTGAGGGTTGGTCTCATTCATCCTGTTTCCATTCACTCCGGCAAAAACGCCGCCATGAGAATGCAAGATATTGACAGCGTCCTGATATTCATCGTAATCCACGATATATGCCTTGTTGACTGCCTCTATCTGAGAAGGATGGATAATAGTCTTGCCGTGAAAGCCATTCTGGATATCCAGTGACAGTTCATGCTTCAAGCCTTTGATCTCGGGAGAATTTTCATTCCAGGAGTAATACTCCCAAACAGGTCCTGAAACGACGAAGTTGTTCTCATCGCGCAAGAAAAAATTAAGTATATCTTTCAGACAGTCTGCCACCACTTTAATATCGTATATCGTCGTGTCCAACTGCCGCCGAAGGCCATAGATGGACGAGAAGTCCGTTCCTCCGACACGCACATTCAGCACCCGCGAATAGTTTTCCTCCAAAATGCATCTGATATCCGATAGCTCTTGGAAGCGTGACTCCTTATACATTGCTTTCCTGTCTTCGATGATTGGCATGGCATAGAGCGTGGCTCCGCTGCGCCGGATAAGTTCGTCAAGGATTCGGAAGTACTCTCGACCATTGGCACTATTAAATTTTGGGAAGCAGAAGCCGCAGACCGTGCTCAACTGTTCATCGGAAAGTACTGACGAGAACGACATGAACTGCTCAGTATTCCTTACCCTGATGAAAACGAGAGGCAGACTGTCCTTTCGCCCATATTCATATATTCTGCTCAGAAGCTTTTGCACATCCTTCTCTGCCTCTGGCAGTTGCTCGTCCGAGATGGCATCCTCCATACAAAGCGTAATGGAGCCCAAGTCGCCGAAGGCCCCATTAGATAGTTTCCTGAAAATATCATGCTGAGTGGCTGGCATATAGAGATTTGCTCCCACAGCATATTGCAGCGTTTCCTTGGGAGTATATTTGTTGAACTCTGCCGGCTCCTTATAAAATTTTAAATTGTTCTCCTTTATAAAGTATCTCATTAAATTACAACATCAGCCTAACCAATACAACAATTATGAGAGCATATAATCCTGCTAGGACGTCATCTAACATAACACCCCATCCGCCCTCAACATTTTGATCTATCCAACGGCATCCCAGAGGCTTGAATATATCAATAATACGGAATGCAGAAAAGCCTAATACAGCGAGTAGCAACGTATACTTGCCATAAGATGCTACCAATAGAGGAATCCATGTTCCAACAAATTCGTCTATATTCACCGTACGAGGATCCTTCCCCCAATATTTTTCCATAACGTTAGATGTCCACACTCCCACTAACGTTACAACAATAATAGTTATGAGTGTGGCAAGAAATAATGTCCTCTCAGGAAGAAACAGATACGCAATATACCATTCAACAAGAGCAAGCAAAGCTCCTGTCGTACCAGGTGCTACCGGGCAAAAGCCAGTACCCAAACCGGTAGAGATTATTACATGGAACCACGGAGCTTCGCCTAAAGGATGATTATTGTTATTACTCATAGCTTTTGATGTATTATCTCGGCCACTGATCGAAGTCAGCCTTAGCCTCTATTTTATTTTCTATGTTGTCAGGCAAAGCTGGGAAGAAATCATATCCTGTGATTCTTTCCACTTGATCTACGCTATTCACATAGTCACCCCATTCATGTCTACTGTCATCATTACGGAAAATGACACCGACAGCTTGCGGATTTTTACCAAGGCGCATAATAACTTTAAAAAATGCCTCCGGAACAGTAACTTTATGCTGACCAATCGTTTTATGTGTCTGACGGTATAATATAGGTCCACATACAATATAGAGATCGCCATATTGATTAGCCCATTTACGGCAGTGTTGTTCTATACTGTTCCAGCTACCTACATTGAGAGAATGTGCTTGAGGACATATATTAGTCATCAAGAAAGACTGTTCCATGGCCTCCTTATCCCACTTGTTATCACCTGCAGGACACATATGTCCACGATCGTAGCCAGATTGAATATAATCATATGTGTTAACACGAGGCTCTGGTATATCGTCATCCTCATGGAATTGTATTCCTCCCCGTTTGTAAGGACCATCGGTGTGAGATGCGGATAGATGCCATGCCACCCAGTTAGGTATGAGGGTCTTTGGATTATAAGAAACGGTATACCCTCTTCTGTGTAAGATTATCTCACCAGACTTTTCCCGAAGAGCAGGAATTTCGTAGCGTTCACCATTATCACTAACCTGGTCTATCTCATTTGCTTGGTTAGGTTGAGTATTACCAATCTCTTTAGAGTTGCCACTTTGCTGGGTTTCATTTACACTACTATATTTCTCTTTGCCCTTACCCTGATTACAAGATACAATAGGCAGAGAGATGGCAAGTACTATCAACCATTTTGAGAAAACTTTAATATTCATAAGCTTTAATACTTTATCAATTTTCATCTACGAAGGAGCTATGCGTATTGCGTGCTTAATGACATCATCACATACTCTCCTCTGAATCTAAAATTTTATAACGGTCTATCACCATAAGTAGCCTTTAAATCATTAAGATAGTTAAGGACTGAGTCATTACTTCCAGAACGTTTTACCATAAGCACATGACAACTACGCCATCCTTGTCTCTTCAGATATCTTTCTACCTCCCCATAAGAAGGATCATGGTCACACTGAAAATGGAAATCATTAGGCATCTTGCTTATAACAGTATTTCCATCTGTCCAAATGCAATAGTAACTGAGGCCACGTCCAAAGCCATCACCACCTCTATTTTCACCCCGATTTGAAGACTGAGAAGATGATGTTAAAGATGATATTGATCTTGATCCCGCCCTACTACCAGAGGCGCCCAATGCTACCAAAATGACAATTGCTATAATGAATAGCAACATTAAAGGGAGTAAGGCCCCTATGACTAATCCTACAGCCCAATCTTGACCTTTCGGTGCATAGTAATCAGCCAGAGCCAATAAAATCAGATAGAGAATCAAGAAACCTGGCTTACAAATTTCATAAAAGAAAGTATCAATAAAATTTCCAGAGTCCTTAAAGATAAGACCAAGGATAATAATTACAATTGCTGCTCCTATTGCAGAGTAAAGTCCATTCCTATAATTTTCAGCCTCACTATTCAGGAATTTAGAGATCGGATAACTAAGGCTAAATAAAAGACTGATGATTAAAAGGAACATGTCACTATTACCTGAGCCAAAGAATACCAAATAGAGGGCTGCAGCTTGTGCTATTATTCCCACCCACTCTGCTATTTTAAATATCTTTTCCATTCCAGAAAATTTAGTGATTAAAATGTAATTAAACAAAGTGCTATATCCACAAAAAGAATATAGCACTTTGAAATATTAAGCTTTACCAACAACCCTCTTCAGTTGATGCCAAATCTCACGCACCCAGAGGACGCATGAAGAGCCCACGAGGATAATAATCCAGTCGTCGAGCCTCAAGCCACCTTTCGCCACATTGAAGAACTCCTGGAGACCGGGAATCTCGGTCATAGCAATCTGTCCAAGAAGGATGATCGTGGCTATTGTGAGCAGTCCCTTGCATCCCTTGAAGTGAAGAGCACTTCTATTGGTCTCAAAGGCACGGGCACAGAAGAGATAGAAGAAGTGAGTCATCACGAAGATCGTAAAGAAGAGCGACAACTCGTAAGGCGACAAACCGTTGGCTTTTCCAAGGTGGACATGCAAAAGATCGGTAAGCCGCGTAATGTCAGAATGCTCAAAGACATAAAGCAGCACAAGCAACATCACGAAGAAGAAACCTCCCACGCCGAAGATGTTCTCGCACATTGTCCTGTTGAGGATGAATGCTTTGCGGTCGCGTGGCTTGTCCTTCATCACGCTCTCCGAAGGAGGCAACGATGCAAGAGCCATTGCAGCGAAAGTATCCATAATCAGGTTCACCCAGAGCATCTGTGTTACCGTAAGCGGACTCTGCGTGCCCATGAAAGCACCAAAGAGTACTATGAAGCAAGCTGCCACATTCACAGTAAGCTGGAAGAGGAGGAACCGCTGAATATTCTGATAGAGCGAGCGTCCCCACATCACGGCTTTACCGATACTCGTAAACGAATTATCGATGATAGTGATATCCGACGCCTCCTTAGCCACCGAAGTGCCATCACCCATCGAGAGGCCTACATGGGCAGCTTTAAGCGCAGGAGCATCATTGGTGCCATCTCCAGTAACTGCTACGACTTGGTTCTTACGCTGAAGTGACTCCACGAGGCGTTTCTTATCCATAGGCCGAGCACGGGAGATAATCTTCAGATCGAGCACCCGTTTGTCAAGTTCATCATCTGAAAGTTGCGCAAACTCAGGTCCTGTGATGATGTTACGGTCAGTATCTTTGTCTGTCCACAAACCTATCTGGCGTCCTATCTCCTTTGCAGTGCCAGAGGTATCACCCGTAACAATCTTCACATTGATGCCAGCGTCCATACATTCGCGTACGGCATCCGGCACTTCTACACGCACTGGGTCGCTGATGGCAACGATACCCTCGAATGTCAGATTCTTAGCTACGACCTTACCGTCAGCGATGGTCTTGTCTCCGTCGTCAAGTATCTGATAAGCAAAGCCCAGTGTACGCATAGCCTGGTTCTGATAGTCATGGAGTTGCTTGGCAATCTCTTCGTTCTTCACGTTGCCCTCCACCTGCTTGCAGAGAGACAGCACTATCTCCGGCGCGCCTTTCACATAGAGTATCTTTTTCTGTGGTAGCAGCGATGATTCCACGACCGTTGCCATATATTTTCGTTCGGTAGAGAAAGGCAGTTCGGCAAGTATCGTTGCATCCTCCCTCAACTCACGGTAGTCCACATTATTATTATGTAGCCACAGGAGCAAAGCACCCTCGGTAGGATTGCCAAGGGCAGAGATGGCATTCTTGTTGGAGAAGTCGAGAGAGGCCGTAGAGTTCACGGCAATGCCTTCTTCGAGCAGTTTGCTCTCTTGGGAATCGCTGAGTTTCTGATTGTCAAGCCCATAGAAGCGAGTATCGTACACCTGCATCTGATTCTGGGTCAGTGTACCGGTCTTATCGGTGCAAATCACTGTCGTGGCGCCCATCGTTTCGCAGGCATGCATCTTGCGCACGAGGTTATTTGTCTTCAGCATTCGCTGCATACTGTAAGCCAAGCTCAAGGTGACTGCCATAGGAAGTCCTTCAGGTACAGCTACAACAATCAGCGTGACAGCTATCATCAGCGTGTCGAGAGTATAGGTGATGAGGTCAGCCACCTGCTTGTCCGGTGTGAGCACGTTGAAGAAATATGTCACCATAGCCATGAGTATGACGAAGTAGGCAATGATGGAGACTGTGACAGCCTGCCATTTCCAGTCGTCAAACTTCTTGATAACGAGATAGAAGAAGATGGCAGTAGGGATGATCAGGGTGAGGACTATTGGCGCCCAGTCAAAATAGACCATCAGTTTGCCCACGATGATCAAGGCCGCAAAGACGTAGCTCACCTTCGTGATGAGATCGGCTAGGCCATCGAGTTGCTCGTTGAGCGGCGTGCGGACACTGTTATCTATCTGCGCTGCCTCAAAGACTTTACCATTCTCAGTCTTGTCTCCAACAGCCTCCACTTGGAAAATGCCGTGGCCGTCCATCACCTTTGTGCCACGCAGTACTTGATTGGTAGGATAGGTGGCATCCTTTTCAAATTCCTCCTCACGGGTGCTCTTGCGGCGCGGGAAGGTTTCACCAGTGAGTGTAGATTCGTCCACGCTGAGACTGACACTCTCGAGCAGTCTGCCGTCAGCAGGAATCTCCTCACCGGTAGAGAGCACAACAATATCACCAACTACAATGTCTTTCTTGGGAACCATAGTGGCATTACCATTGCGGATCACCTCCACGAGCTCATCATCATTGACCTTATTAAGAATTGAAAACTGCTTGTCAGCTTTTAATTCAAAAATAAATGCAATGCCCGTTGCCAGCAGTATAGCCACGAAGATGCCGACAGGCTCGAAGAAAGTCTCCCAACTCTTACCCAGCCCGAAATATTCATAACATGATATACCTACCGATAGGAAACCAGCTATGAGCAAAATGATAATCAATGGATCGGTAAACTTCTCTAAGAATTGTTTCCAGAGAGGATCCTTTTCTGGTGGTGTGAGAATATTCACGCCATACTTGGCACGGTTTTCTTGCACCTGTGCCTCAGTCAAGCCAATGTAGTGGTGTTTTTGTTCCATGTACTTAATGTTAATTAGCAGAACTTTGCGGCATAGATGCCGAGAAGCTCCTCAAGTCCTCCATTGACACCGAGCCCAAGAGCCTCGAAATGCCATGTGGAGCCATCACGATAAAGACGACCAGCCTGAACGCCAGTCTCATTGGTGAAGTCCTCGCCAAGGTTGAAGCGAGCAATTTCTTCCTGCGTATCCTGGTCGTAGACACGGATAAAACTGTTGTGCACCTGACCGAAACTCTGATGGCGCTCTTCGGCTTCGTGGATTGTTGCTACAAAAACAATCTGCTGCACACGCGGGTCTACGAGAGTAACGTCTACAAACAAAGTCTCGTCATCACCGCCATCACTGGAATCTCCTGTACGATCATCGCCTGACGACATAACAGCTCCATCAGGTGAAGACGGATTATTGTAGAACACGAAAAATGGCTCATCTACTATCTGACCATCTGCGCCAAGCATGAATGCTGACGCATCAAGATCGAAAGGCTGACCATTATCGTCCGGGTCCCATCCAAGGCCAACTCCAAGATGCTCTGGACCATTAGATTCGGGAACCACTATCGTTTCTTCTTTCTTCTTCAGATTAATCATATTCGAAATAGCATTAAATTAGAATAGCCATCTCAGCACAGCTACCACGATTATCGCAAATCCGATAATGCGACATAGACGTGCAAAAGCTTGTTTCTTTTTCTTTCTTTTAAAGCGGCCGTCAAACAGCCCCGGCACTGCCAGGGCTATTATCAGGCCTATTACAATTGACAATACAGGTATTTCGCTCATCTTTTAGGGATTAATGAACATAACCTGCTTTATGCATTCTGTTTACCTCACGCTGAATCTCTGCATAGCGGCTTCCAAGAAGATGGCGGCGCTGAGGATCATTGCCGTATTTGCCATCCCAGACCTGCTGAGCAGCTTCGCGAACAGAAGATGGGATATCTGCAGAGGAAGCACTTGTGTTTGCTGTGCCTGCTGGCTGACTGGCTTTAGACTCAGAAGCCTTTGCTGGCTGAGTGAGCTGATCGCCCTCAGTAGCAGAGTTATCAGCTGATGAGCCACCCTGTGAAGGTGAGATCTCTCCGCCATTATTCTGGCCAGATTCATTCTGCCCTGCCGATGGAGCCGAAGTTTCGTCAGGGGTTTGAGCAGTCTGGGTAGAATCAGAACCATTTTTCGTGGAGTCTGAAGCCACTTGCTCCGTAGGCTCATTGGCTGTGGTACCCTTATCCCTGTTGGAATACCAGATGCCGGCAATCACAAGAATTGCGACTACTATCGCGGCTATAATCCATTTACCTTTTCCAGAACCGCCATTAGACGGCTGCTCATCCGTGGAAGAGGAACCTTGAGGACCAGAAGTAGAAGGCTTCTGAGTAGGCTTAGTTGACTTTGGCTCTGGCTTAGCGTTCAGCTGAGTCGACTTTGACTTTTCTTCCTTGCCAAGATTTATCTTCGGCTTACTCGTAGTTTCACTCTTCTTAGGCTCGCTCTTCGGTTCGTCATCGTCTTTTCCAAGATTGAATTTCGGTTTGCTGTCGCCTTTTCCGAGGTCAAACTTAGGCTTGTCGCCACCTTTTCCAAGGTCGAACTTGGGTTTGTCACCACCCTTCCCGAGGTCGAACTTAGGCTTGTCGCCGCCCTTTCCGAGATTGAACTTTGGCTTCTCACCGCCCTTGTCAAGGTTGAAGCCGCCTTTCTTTTCTTTATCTTCTGCCATAATCAATCGTTTTAGTTATCAACCAGCATAGATATCGATCAGTCCTTGCATGCCACCCATGTAGCCCTGTCCTGTAGCCTGGAAATTCCAGTCACCATTCTCGTCACAGAGAAGACTGCCTGCAACGACTGCTGTCTCCTGAGAGAAGTTTTCGTTAAGGTTGTAACGGCAGAGTTCCTCGTTGTTCTCCTCATTGATGATGGAGATGTATGGGTTGCGGACACTACCAAATGTTGTACCCTGAGTGTCGCCATTATAAATGGTAACGCAGAATACAATCTCGGTTACGCTCGGGTCTACCTTATTAAGGTCAACCGACATTTCCTCTGATGCATCTTCACCTTCGTCTTCGTCTCCTAAATCATCAAGAGATCCCAAGACGGAGCCATCAGCAGACATAGGGCGGGTCTTAGCTCGCCAGTTCTTCTTATTGAGGAACTTCTGACGGTCGAAGGGCTGCTCACGGTTCTCTGAATTGTAGAAAACGAAATCTGCATTGTTCTGGATGGTTCCATCCGAACCAAGTAGGAATGCGCACGCATCAAGATCGGCGCCAGATTTCCAACCGAGTTCTACTCTGATCTTGCTCAGACCTGACTCCTTACTGAGATTGAAGGTCTGTCCTTTGTTCAAATTAAATCTTCCCATAATTTTAAGATTTTGGTTATTTATTTAGTATTTTTATTCTTCCATTCATCTGCACATCGAAGTTGTGAATGTTTGCGGCATGAAACTTCGCGAGCAGATCTTGCAAGTTCTTAATAGCCACTGACTTCGGCGACTTGTAGGAATCGGAGATAGCAGCAGCAAACAACTTCCGAGCTTCCACCATTGACAGTCCACTTACTTGTTTGGCAGGTTGTGGAGTTCCATTGATCGGTCTACTTATGTGAGAAGCTGCCGGGCGGACTACCCTCGCAGTTCTGTTCATACCAGGCAGTGGTGGAGGTGTATGTGGCTGTTTGGGCTTTTCCTGGCTCTGTCGACTTTGCGCCTCGCACAGTGCCCGGTCTAGCTTTTCCAACCATTCCTGGATGTCGAAAGAACTTTTTTGCAGCAACCGATCTTTCTCCAACTGTATTTGCTGGATAGCATTCTCAGGAATAATCCTTGAAGCAATGCGCAGTATGTTCTCAATTCTCCTAACATCAGATTGTGGCAGTGACTCCTTCGCCTTTAGCTTCGAGGCGTTCTGGTCATGAGTATTGGTACTACGAGACTGAGAGTTGACCGTTGAGCGTTGTCTCAGATTCTCCTTCGCCAGTTTAACCTTGCCAAGATAAACCTTCAAATCTGTAGGAGCAGGAGTTATCTCCATCAGTTCCTGCTCAATCTTCATCAGCTCTATCTGCGCATTTTGCGGAGTCATCAGTGCTGCTTCGCGCAAAGCTCTGTTGACCTTCGCCTTCAGTTTATCGTCAAGAGGATGACCGGTTGGAGCCACACTTGCCGAGGTACCGAACAGGAAGTCTTTGGCTATGGCTTCATTCAGAATGCTTGCCAATGTTTTCTGATAGCCATTGTCGCTGTCGACTATCACTTCGGGACCCACATTGCGGAGGTTAGTCAGGAAGTAGTCACTCGCAGAGACTGCCCCGCAAGCGATGATAGCACAATCCTGTTCGGCTATATTCAGTTGCGACATGAAGTTCTGAATACTTCCTCTAATGGCCACATCAATACCAACGGACCTTCCCTCGAGCTGGTTACGGCTCAAGTAGACTATTCTCTCTACGCCATCGCTAAAGACAACAGGATCGTTGAATTCTATCCTTGAGCTCTGCAAGAACGTCGCAGCTACACGCCTCAGAATATCAGTCTCATTTTCTCTTACGAGGGCATAACTCTGATAGCCAAGCGACTGCCACATCAGATCAACGGCATAGTCTATCCGCGGATCCACGCCCTTACCTTGTAGAGGCAAGGTGCGAAGAATCGTTTTCTGTTTCACATCAATGGCATCCACATAGAGGTTGCTTCCTTCTGCAAACACTGTCAGGGCATACTTCTTCCTGTCGAGTTTGTGTTCACCACAGAGTCGTTTCACAATCTCGCTACCAAAGTCCCAAACCGCCAGATTAACGAATCCGCCATCGTAGAACGATTTGCGTACGAACAATCTGTCGTTGATCTCTATGTCTGAATGCAAAAGAAAGATCAGAGGCATGGAACTGATGTTGGCTTCCAGTCCGCCCTTAGCGCGCACGAGGATACGGTCGAAGAAATCATCGAGATACTTCTTCACCGCCACGAGCAGCAGTTCGTTCATGCCCATGGTGATACCACGACACACGAAATTTCCTTTCTGCTTCACCACGTCGAAGATATCCTTCCACGCACAGGGATTATGCTTCTCGGCTTCCTCCAGAGCATACTGCCCTATCTGCAAGTCATTGCCCTGGCAATAGATGGCCAGAGGCAACGACTCGCTTTTCTCGTCGAAGGGAAGGAAGAATCTCCCTGCGTCGTCGCGGTAGTAGCGGAAGGAGAGCCTGCTACGGGATAGTTCTATCAATACAGCATACTTCATACGTGCACTACTTTTCTGCGATACCCTTGAGCAGGTACTCTTCATAGAACTTCATGCCTTCGAGAATGATTATCGGGTTGACATAGTCGAAACTGCCATCCTTGCGGTTCTTGGCTGCACGGAACTCAGGCTGATTCTGTATGTAACTGTTGATCGACATATTGCGGAAAGCCGTCATGAAGTCGTTCTGCGTCATCTTCAGTTCGAAGAGATGCGAAGCGTACTTATAGAATACGCCGGCAAAATCGATGAAACGCTTGCATGGCTGGCCCATTGTCGGAGCCATAAAGTACTTGCCAAGTTGCTCCATCATCTGCGGTGTGATAGAGTTGTCGAACTGTAGAGGAGTGCTCTTACCCGTCGATGCAGCCACAATGCTGAATCCTTCCTCGCCAAGTATCTCGATACCCACATTATCCTGAGGCACATAGAGCTCGTTGACAGGCATGGCAAGGCCTTTGGCAACCTCGTATTTCACTTCTGACTTATCGATATCATTTCCCGCCAGATCGGCAGCAGTGCGAAGGTTGAAGTGCGGCCAGTTGTTGAGCATCTGACTAATAGCTTGCATTCCTCCCATACCATGGACGAACTGCTCACGACAGTACTGCTGGGCTACATTGTTGTTGATCACGCTCAGCCAGTCGAAAATGCGGGAGCCTTTTCCTACAAACTTGATATCGACAAAAGTCTTCCAATTTTCTCCAAGACCATCCTTTGCACGACGTATTTCCTTGATGAGCTTTTCGGTGATCTGACCGGCATAATACATTATAAGACCGGTCACATAGAGATTCACGCTGAAAAGATCACGGCAATCGGCGGCAATCTTCTGGTAGAATGCCGGCAACTGATCTTTGGGCAACAAATCTACAATCTGCTCATAGAAATAAGATGCAGTAGATGCACTGTATTTGTCTTCCAAGAAGTTGAGACCAGTCATTTTGATGCCAAACTGCTGACAGGTATCCAAGAGAACTTTCTTGAACTGATTAGACAAGTAGGCAGTAGCACCGGATACTCTTTGAGCAGCGAAGCGAACAGAGCTCTGCTTGATCAATGTAGGATGTATCTGCCCATCTGAGCCTTTAATTACACATATCGCTGATATATCGGTTGTAGAACCACCAATATCAAAGCAGAGAGTCAGAACTCGAGAGTCGAGAGTACCAACTATATAGTTTGCCACTGCGCATGCTTCGGTAAGGCTCGTACCTTTCTTCAGCGGCTCTATCTTAAACTCAATAGGGCCATCGTCTGGCTTGAGGTCTTCCACCTTCTTCTGTACTTTCGGCTGTGTACTTCCAAAACCTCCAAATCCACCACCTGTATTGTTGCCAAACGGATCGCCTCCGCCGAACGGATCAGAGTTTCCCCCGCTGAATGGGTCAGACGATGCACC
>ULXQ01015416.1_pt1 | contig 33228 bp, 20 predicted proteins | sample 1961481 | NCBI WGS metagenome assembly ULXQ01 (sample SAMEA4835843, study PRJEB28245) | human gut metagenome | biome: gut microbiome; material: fecal sample | place: Denmark | collected 2008 | reverse complement strand
CCGCCGCTTCTGCATTTTCTCTGCGCCGTTTTTTCGTGGACATCCAAGGGCACGGGAGAGCGCCCGGATGTCCTTTTCAGGAAGGGAATGGGAAAACACAACACGGAAAAGAAAATCCCAAATTTTCCTTTTCCGATTACCGCAGCCGCAGCCGGTTTCTAAGACCGACGGCGATCACCGCAGTATCGCTCCTTTCAGGGGGAAAGGGGGTTCTGAAGGAGCGATGCACAGGGCGGGACGTGACCCCCGTCCTGTGCCGGTATCTGTCCTCGCGCACACGAAACGCGATGCAGACACCGTTGCTGATAAAATTGCAGCTGTACTTCACAACAGCTTCGCAGCATCCATAGAAGAGATAACAAAAGGGTTATCTGTCTGAATTACTCTGCTTTTTTCTTCTTGCTGGTGATCAGCAGGATCACTGCTGCTGCCATCATGGCAATACCAGCGAAGGTGAATACGAAGGTACCGATACCACCGGTGGTGGGAAGGGTGAAGCCTTTGCTGTTCTTGACAACGGTTTTGAATACACCATTGTTTCCTGCATCGTTAAGATGTTTTACTTTAGTTGTTGTGGTGGTCGTCTTTCCGGTGGCAGAATTTGTATCTATTTTAATAGTCTCTGTTTCTGAGTATGTCGCTGCAATCTGAACCTTAATCGGTTTTTTTAACAGGTTGTAGTTCTCGATAGTCTTTGTCTCAACAAGCCAGTAGGTGCCGTTAGCAAGACCGGATACGGAGACTGTGCCATCCGTTTTTGTTGTTAAACCTTCTTTTACCTTTTTAAACTTTCCAGTTAATCCTTTTACAGGATCAGTTAATACACCCTCTCCGGTGGCAGCAGAATCCAATTCTCTGTAGAGATCAAAGGTTACTCCCTTCAACTTCGTTGCTTCATTACTTGCATCTACTTTTTCTACAGCGATTTCAAACGTGTAAACAGTGGTTTCTTTTATGATTTCATCTGTTCCAGGATTGGGATCCGTTCCCGGCAGAATTTTGTTTGAGTAATCCAGCTTGATTTCGTTCGTATTACCGTTAGGTCCTACAGTTACTGCATTTTCTTTTAATTTCATATCAAAGGTAATGTAGATTTTACTTCCTTTGTATGCAGCCAAGTCAGCAGGGGTAAATTCGATTTTCCAGCCGTCACCATTCGCAGTTCCTACATAAGTATCCAAAATCCGATTACTAAAAGTGTCATCCGAATAAATTTTTAATGTACCTGACTGATATTCCTGATTTGTAGGTGTATCCGTTAATGTAAAGGTTTTCAGTTCTGTAATATTCTCAGGAACGTCTACCGTAACTCTGTAAGGAATTGTGTCTCCAACACTGTAATCGGAATCTTTTCTCCAAGTGCCATAAGTTCTGTCTTTTACATCCTTTTCTACATTAGGTTTGTGGTTCACAATTGTAATTGTTGCCGCAGTATTCGTAGTGCCATTCGCCTTTGTCCCTTCTGCAGCTGCAGCCCATTCAATTGTTCCTTCAGTATTTACTGTAAACTCATATTCTTTAGTTTCATCAATTATATACCCGCTATTTCCCGGATCATCTGTTGAATCAACCTCTAAAAAGCGATATGTTCCATGTGCAAGATCTTCAACCCGAATTGTTCCGTCATCTTTTGTTTTTAAAATTCCATTCGCGCTGGTTGTGGGTTTCGTTGTAACATCATATTTCCAACTGTCATCTGCATTTTTCGTCACATACTTCCAGACATCGTCAATCTTTTTCTGCAAAACAAATTCTGCACCTTTTAAGGGGGATTCATTCTCCCCACACTTTCCCATTTTAGTCAAAATCACTCCACCGGAAGCTGTTTTATTCTTGGGGAACACATTTACATCATAAATCCATTCCTCTTTATTTGTAGGATTCGTCATAGGAATTGATACCAGAAAACCTGCATCCTTAGAAGCAGCTACAGGTTTATACACCTTATCTGGTGCCTTGGTTTCATTTACATAATAAATTCCTAATGTCAAACCAGTAAACTCAACAACTCCTGTTGCACCAGTTGTTTTAGAAGCAATTGGTTCACCAAGATCAACACTACCTTTTTTCAGCTTCCAAGATTCACCACTCTTCTCAACTGTAAAATCATTTGCATCGGGCAATTTTTCAGTTGAATTATATTCATAATAATTAGTTAAATCCGAGAGTTTCCATACAGTATACTCTACACCAGCCAATGGCGTCGCGCCGTCCGGAATCCTATCATCAGCATTACCAGTTCCTTCATTCCCACCTGTTCCATTGTATTCATACTTATGAATCGTAATCGAACCTCTCTTAGTCGTATCAATCGTCGACTTTGTGGTCGTTGCAGTAGTCGTACTGCCTTCAGCCGCAAATGCCGTCATTGTCATCATTGACAATGTCATTGCCAGGGTCAGGAGCCCTGTCAGAAGCTTTTTCATTCTCTTCATTGTTTCCATTCTCCTTTTTTTGTCCGGCTGTCCTTTTGTGTTTGGGACAGCCGAATTTTTTTACTTCTCCTGCTTTGTACGTTTTGCTCCGTACTTTGTTTCTAAGGTTTTCGCCTTATGCAGCTGCCGGACATAAGCCCCTGCTCCAACAGCCTGTGTTTCATACCTTTGGGGGTACTATCTCTTTTTACGAAGCTTATCGTCCCCCTTTCTGCATTGCAGCGTGAAGTATGTACCCATAAGGATTGCCTGCGCCATCAGCGCAATGCCTCCCATAGTAACCAATCCAAAACCGGATCCTCCTGTTGCAGGAAGGATCAGCTGCTTTGTGTTGTAGATGGTGAGAGGAATTACATTGTCTCCCTCTATAGTTATTGGAGTTATTGACTCCCAGTGGTCATCTTTTTCCTTCTCCATCTTCCATTTCACCTGATTCGATTCATTAATCTCAATTAAGATCGAATCACCCAGCAGGTTGTAGCCATCTGCAGCCTTTGTTTCTATCAGTCTGTAGGTTCCCTGACCAAGTTTTGTAAAGGTGGCAATGCCGTCAACAGTTGTTTGCGGACCAAGGAATGGTTCATAATACTCTCCATTCTTCTTCTCCAGCTTAAACTCTACTCCGGAAAGCAACGGTTCTTCCGTTGTATTTTTACCCTTTTTCGTAATTTTCAGATTCAGCTCTTCCAAATAGGTATTGGTCACTGTCATATTCACCGTCGGCTGCTTGCCATCGGCTGTTGCAAAATCTGCAAATTCAATGCCTGTTTTTGTCGGATCTGTTGCTGTACCTGCCGAAGTATCTATGGAATAGGCTACTCGATAGGTTTTTCCATCCACAGTGTATCTCCCGTCGGAAGCAATCTCGTTTCCATCGACATCCACCTCCATAACCCGATAGATCCACCGAACTTTAGGATCTGCTGCGCTGTCCACATATTGTTCCAGATTCATAAAGGAATAAGACCAAACGTAGGATGAACCACTATACTTGGGAGTAACTACAACCCAATTTTTTTCTGGACTGATATTGCCGGAATAGTCAACTGCTTTCCAATTCGCATTTGCTGTATCCTTCTCTTTTCTCTGCAGCTGCAAATAAATACTCTTCGGAAGCTGTTTCAGATCCGTAATCGGCGTGCCATCTTTTACCCATTGTTTAGTTACAGCGATGTTGCCGGTCGGTTTGTTATTATTTCGAAATACCACGACAGGATTTTTTGTCATATCTGTTTCTGCTGTAATGGTACCGTTTACGGAGCCCTTCTTTGCATTAAAGGATGATGCTTTCTCGTTATTGATCAGAACCTCCTTCAGGGAAGTGCCATCTATCGGTTTTTCTTCTATAATCTCATAATCTGTTCCGATGGGAATCCCTGAAATCGTATGGGATCTTCCCTCCTTTAAGGTAAAGGTTGTCGTAATGGACTCTCCCTTTTCCAGGGGCATTCCTGCGACATTTGTAAATTTAACCTGAAAAGCATAGGTTCCTTTCAGCTCATCTGAATCCTTTGTCCTTTCCTTTTTGATCTTAAGGGAACCAACCTCAACTTTATTTACAAATACCGCTTTTAATTTTGTAACACCGCTTTCATTATCCGGATTATCGTAGGAGCGGAACACGATGGCGTTTTCAGTTTCTACATTCGCTTCTTTCGCAAAATGCGTTGAAGTATATCCGGTGTTTTTATTCTCATCCGTAAATACCTCTTTTCTGCCATCCTTGATCTGCTTTTCGCGTACGTTGGAAACCTTTTGCTCTGATGGAATCTCTACCGTCTTTATGTTTTCCGTTTTGGTTACCTTGTCTACTATATGTCCGTTTTCATACAGGCTCCAGCTTGTTTCAAATGCAGGAGAATCTATTTCCTCCTTCACGGAAATGTAGCTGCCGCGGCGGAACTGATTTCGGAAGGTTGCCGTCTGACCATCCGCCAGTACAAAGGTTCCATCTTTTCCAATCACGCCGGTATCTGTACTGGAGGAATCGCTCAGAGAATAGACTGCACCCTCTGGCTTCTCCAGGTTTCCTGATTTAGCAGAACCATAATCCGGAATGGCTTCCTGATTCACCTTGAATCCGATATGCTGCATTACCTGCACGCCGGAACGGAATACAAAGTCATCCAGATATATGTGTCTGGGATAGCTGTAATTAAATTTGATGAATCGTATATGGCTATAGTCAAAATCAGGGCTTCCTTTTAATTTGCTTAAGTCAACCGTCAGAGTATTCCATGCATTTTTCTTAAGGGTTGTGTTTCCGTATAGCTTTCCGGATAACAAGTCTCCGATCTTGTTCTCTTTTGCATCCTCCAGCTCCAGATAAATACATTTCGCTGTTGGAGTATCGTCATCATCATAATATAGCTTGAAATCCAGATACTTATTCACCGCAAACGCATTCAGAGTTTCACCTGATTGATATGGGATAATACCAAATCTCGAGTCTTTGTGCTCTCCGGTCGTATCCTCTAACGGTGCATACCAGTGGGCAACACCTTTTTGATCAGATTGACCAGGTATATTATCCAGTCGCTCAAATGTATTATCCGGGCTGCCTTTCGTCAATTCTGGTGAATTGCTGTCAAAGCTGTTAAATGTCTGATTTTCTGCCGTTGCTCCGCTTTCTACTTTCTTCGCTCCATAGTGTGTCGCCTGATTTTTGATCGTAAAGGGGAATACAGATGCATCCTCAAAAGAATCCTTAAACAGCTCATTTACCTCACTTGTATCTACCTGTTTTTCTACTGCAAACTCGTTATCATCCGGGAAGTTGAAGGCAATCATCATATTAGATTCCCACATACCGCGTTCCATATAGAACATGGTAAGGGTATGCTCGTCTTGTTTATCCCCCTTCAATGTGAAGTCTGTTGTTTTATCGGTGCCTGCATCTCCTGCAGCTCCGTCTGCCGCACTTTTCTTTACCTTACTTACTTTTGCCTTCAGATTTTCAAAGTCCAGCGTTCCTGTCACCTTTCCATGGGCTCCGCCAACATCCAGTGCCAGTTTTCCATCAATAAATACCCATACATCATCATCTCCGGAAAACGCAAAGGTAATCGGCACTTTTTCCTCGTTATCTCCCAGAACCGTTCCATTCTCTGTCAGACGGAATTTAATCTCTAATTTTGTACCAAATCCAAAATTATATTTTGCTGCGTTCGTTCCGCCAGTGGTTTCATTAAACGGGAAAAATCCATACGCCCCCGCATCCTTTCCATCAGACTTAACATTCTTCGCCCAGTCCTTTGTTCCTGTATCCTTCAGGTAATATTTCTCGGTAGATGAATCCTTTTGCATCGCAAGTGTCGTTTTGCTGCTGTCAAACCACCAATATTCTACTCCATACTGATCCTTTTCCTTTTTAAACGGGAATGATACATTATGATAGACCTTACCCAGAACAGCATTTTTGCTGTTCTTTCCCAGTAAGAACGCTTCATCAAAATGGGGCTCTGCACATTCCCCCTTTGCAGTCTTCAATACACCATTCGTCAGCGTAGAGCTTACAAGTCCCTGTGCTGCGTAGTCATATTCTCCTTTGTCACTTCCGTTCTCCACAATCACAGAGTTATTTGTGGAAAAGAATGCTTCATCGTTATCACTTCCATATAGCTTCAGTGTGCCATTGATATCTTTGAATTGGCAACCCCACTTATCAATACTCGGTTGAAAATGACCTGTATAGATTGGAATGGAAACCTGATTCTTTTTGTAATAATCACTCAATGCCTGATCAAACTGCCGGAACGGAACCCAGTTGCGCTGTGACATTCCACTCGGGTCTGAAAAGGAATCCCGATTATTTCCGTTCAATTCATAATCCGTGTAATAGTCATAGAAGGTAGAGTCCACATACAGGGTATTCGAATCTGCCGAAGAAGCACTTTCCTGAATATCAACTACATCTTTATTAACCTTATACTTCTCTGCATCCCGAACCGTATATACTTCAGCCCAGTAACCGCCTCTATATTCATTATCGTATACAGCAGTATCACCGGCGTCTGCATAGAAGCAGGGTTTTCCTCCATACGCCTTCGTATCTGGAATCGTCAGAGCATCTGTTCTTCCAGCATACTTTTGCCCATTTTCATCACGATTTTTTAATGGAACATCAGAGAAAATAATCTGATCAATTTCATCTTCTTCCGGAATCCGCACATACCACACATCGTTCCAGGTCTGTCCATCCTTTTCGTGGGGCTTTGCTTTTATCATCGCTCCATAACGTTTTTTACTAGAATCCTTTGTGCTCCATGCATAAAAATAAACCTTATAAACCTTCGCATCGTCACTTGCCGGAATGGAATTTGTTCCATTCTCACTTTTATTTTCATTCGGCGTATCTGGTGTATTCAGCTTTGAATAGGTTGCGTCAAAATAAATCTTATTCCCGTATCCATATTCGCCTATGACATTTGCTATGTTGTCCTCCGTCACCTGAAGCAGGTTACAGTCCAGATCTGTCCAGAAGAAATGATAGATATTGCCCTTGGGATCCTTTACTGTGAGAACGGTCTGCTGGGTTGTTGCTTCGTCCGTAAACGTATAGCTATACAAGCTGTCTTTAAACTGTGGATCCGGTATCAGCTTCTGCACATTCCCTGTTCCAATCTGTAAGGTTACCTCCTGGCTTCCCTCTACCGGAAAATGCAGATTATCAAAATAGAGGGTTTTGTCTTTCAGACTCTCGTTACCCGGTGTTGTGCCCCAGCCGCTTATAGTAGTCGTTGCTGTACCATCGTCGTTCTGCAGCTCGGTAGCTCCATACAGGAAGGTATCCACAGACCCCGCTTTATAGGTTACAGGAACTACGCCAGTGCCTGCCTTGGTACTGTCTTCCCCGAAATAGTAAATCTCTCCCAGCTGTTTTCCAGATTCATCTGTAAACTTCACATAGGGCTTTGTTTCAATTTCCTCCTTTTTCAGTTCTACTGTATAGAGATTCGGAAAATCATTAACGCTATTCATCTCAACTGATTTCGTCGCCCCTGCTGTTTCCGTAGAGAAGCTGCTGCCCGACGAATAGACTACCTTTACCGGGGTTTTGACATCACCTGTAAAGTCATAGAAATATAACGGCATCTTGTTGGCGATTTCTGCAGTGATGTCTTTGAGGGCGTAGACCTCTTGATTATGAATTAGCCCTGACGCTTTACCATCACTTGCAAAGACCTTTCCGCCAGCTTGTGAAAAAATTACACTTGCCAATACCGTTCTGTAGTAATTTGTATTATCAATTTCCCCCCAGTTATTTGTAAAGGAAAATCCAAATTGATTGGTGTTGCCATCAACTTGCCATCTCCAATATTTCTTGCCATTAATTTCAACTTCTTTTCCTAGTGTAAAGTTGATCCCGTCGTTTAACTTAAAAAGATATAACTGAGTTGCTTCACTCCACTTTGCATCAGGATTCGAATCCATCCCAGTCGTATCAAGATATACATAGTTAGAATCCAGTCCTCCTGCTGCCTTTCTGAGTCTAACCTTCGCCACACGGCTGGCTTTTCTCATTTCGCCGCCCATGTCGTACAGACTTCCGTCCTGCTGGATTTCTTCTGTTGTTTCCTTTTCAACAGCTTCCTTGGAAGGAGCTTTCTCTGTATTGCCCTCCTCAGTGCCGGTTTCTGTTGTTTCGGTCTGTTTGGTCTCTTCTTCTGTCTGTTTGCTTTCCGATGCAGTTTCTCTGTTGTTTTCTTCTGTATTTTCCTGTTTGGATTCTTCTGTGGCGGACTCTGTTTTCCGCTCCAGGGTTTCTACGGTCTTCGCCTCAACCGTTTCGCTCAGCACCTCCAGGTGAAAAAAACAGGTCTCGCACCTTGCCTCCTGCTCCCAGGCAGCTTCTGCTGCCGGATCGCTGTCCGGAGTGTTTCCTTCGGAGCCTGCAGCATCGTTTTCGGTTTCCGGTGCAGAGGGCACATTGTTTTCCGTTTCATAGCTTGTCTCTGTGCCAGTCTCTGTTTCCGGCTTGGGATCTGCTTTGGTCTCGGTTTCTACCGTGGTATGTGTTTCTGCAGCAGTCTCCGTCTGGGATCTGTTTTCTGTTTCAGACTCGTTTTCCGTCTTTGTCTGTGTTTCGGTTTCTGTCTGTGTTTCTGTCTCGGTCTGCGTCTCGGTTTCTGTTTCCGTCTCAGTCTCTGTTTCGGTCTGCGTCTCGGTTTCTGTTTCCGCTTCGATTCTTTCGATGGTCATCTGATAGCAGGGTGCTGCCAGACTGTTCCAGTCAATTTCAATGACATCTGTTTGGATGGCTGCATCAAAGGAGGTGCCCAGGAAAAACTGCACATGGTCATATGCCTGATCCAGGGTGTACTGATAAATATCCTCGCCTTTCGTAGACGCAATCATCCGAACCGGCTCTGCAGAAAGCTCCTGTCTGTCGCCCTCCTGCTCTGTCCAGGCATAAAGGGATACGCCAGACTTTAAGAACTCCGGATCCTCTTTGATCTTCGATGCATCGAAATAAATCATATAATGAAGGTTTACCCAGCTGCCTGTGGATTCTTCTCCGTCTACCTTCTCCAGTACAAAGCAGGGATCCTGGAAGTCCCATTCCGTATAAACCGGTGTGGTCGCTTCCGTATAATCCCATCCGTCTGTCCCGGCCATAAAGGCGATATATTCATAAGGTCTGTCCAGACAGTATTCGTAAATTCCATTCCCCTTATCAGAGGGCTTCATCTCAACAGGTGCGTCCTCTGCACTGCTTTCTTCCGAATCATATGCATAGACACTGACGCCGTTTTTACAGAACTCACTGTACTGACTTCCATCAAAATATACGGTATACAGTCCGTAAAAGCTGCCTGCCCCGGTCAGGTCTTCTCCCTGAAGCCGGTAGCAGGGTGCCTGTAAGGACCAGTCTATCGTAAGCTCCCCTGTGGTGTTTTTGTTTTCTTTTTTCTGTCCCTGGCAAAATACCACATGCTCATATTTCCGGGTCAGACCCAGCTGCCAGATCTCCTGCTGTCCCTCTGTCTTTTCCAGCTTCACCGGCTCTGCAGCTTCTGCCTCTGCTGCATCGTCATAAGCGTATGCATAGATCCCTTTGGATGCCAGTGCCTCTGCTGTGCTGCTGCCTGAAAGATCCAAGTATACGGCATATGGAGTTTCTTCCTTCGCTTTGACTCTGTTTCCTTCTGCAAACATGCCAGTTCCCGATACCATTTCCAGTATCAAAAGTAAGCTCAGAAAAAAGCTGACAGATCTTTTTATTTTTTTCCGTTTCTCTGGTGATATTGCCGCTTTCCACATACCGATTTTCCTTTCCCCCTGTTTTGTTCCTTCTGTTTCACAATGGTTTTTATACCTTAATTTCAATTTAACTAAATTGTAGATTTTTTTCTGTGCAAAGGCAATAGCATCGGCATATTGAATATTTCAGATTTATATTAAAAATTTAAGAACTTTTCACAAATATCGTTATTAAGCATATATGTATTTGTTTTACCACATATTTTTTTGTATTTCATTCATTTCCTATCATCCTAATATGTTAAAGATAACATTTCTAGTATCACATCTCATATTTTTTATATTGTTTTCAGGACTTTTGTGAATTTTGCTGTACCTGCAATTACAACCGCTGGCAGTCTGCATCATTGTGCTGCGTGATGCAGCTGTTGGTGCTCCGGTTTTTCTGACAAAGAACGGACACGGCAGATATGCAATTCTCGATATTCAGGATTTTGAAAAGACACAGGCAATCATCCGACTGATGAATGAACTTGCAAAAGGCCGGTCAGAGAATCTTTCCCTGACCGGCCTTGTCTTAACTGTATATCATAGTCTCGTGCATTACTTTTGATGGCTTATAATCCATCGCAATATATCCTCCGCACCTGTTTTGCCCGATGCCAAATCCAGGATAGCGTCACTCAGCTCCTTCTGCGTATAGGAAAGCTCATAACCATTTAATGCCAAGAACACTAACATTACATGTGTACCTAATCTTTTGTTTCCATCAACCATAGGATGGTTCTTTACAATTCCAAAGCAAAGCTGTGCTGCTTTTGCCTGTACACTTGGATATAATTCTTTGTCTCCAAATGACTGAAATGGATTAGCCAGTGCTGAATCCAACATCCCACCATCACGAATGCCATTACTACCGCCAGTAGCTTCAATCAGTCGCTCATGAAGTAAAATGACCTGCTCTTTGCTCAATCTTATCATTTGGCAAGCACCTCGTAAGCCTTCATATTCTGCTTCATAAGACGTTCTGATATAGCAAATACATCCTCTGTAGATGCTATTTTTTCCTGCTCCGCTTTGCTAAAGTCAATCACAAGATATCTTGGTACATTGTTTTTAAGGATAACTGCTGTGCCATGTTCATCAACAACTCTGGCAACCTTTGAAAAATTCTGATTAGCTTCTGTGATAGAAATCATTGTATTTGTATCAACTGTCATAATATGCACCTCACTTTCGCTTATATTATATGCATATTATAGGATAAATACAACCTATTTTTATAGCTATTTCATAAGCTTTTGAGAATAATCATTCCACGCCCTTTGGTGCAAAGGGATCCTCATAGATTGCATACACACCCGGACGGCAGAGCTGTCCGGAGCCGTTGACTGCGGAGCGCACGCCGTCGATCGCCGGATCGGAATAGGTGCAGAACCATTTTTCCATCCTGCCCTTTAATTGGGTTACCAGTTTTTTATATTCCGGTAAACCGTACAGATTCTTCTCTTCTCCCGGGTCGTCCACGAGGTGATACAGTTCGTGTTTTCCATAAGGATAACGGTGCACATATTTCCATTCTTTCGTCCGGATCATGCGGACAGGCCCGTATTCGTCAAAGATCACGACCTCGTCTCGGTGTTCCAGCTGTCTGCCCTCCAAAAGCTCTGTAAAGCTTCTTCCGGGAAGTCCCGTAGGCTGCTTGTCGGAAAGTCCCGTCAGCTTAAGGATCGTCGGGAGCAGATCACAGGCGCTTATCATTTCGCTGCAGACGGTATTGGCAGGAATGTGCCCCGGCCAGGAAATCAGAAACGGCACCTTGACTGCGGAATCATACATATTCATTGGAAATGTCCCGTTGCCCTTGCCCCAGACACCGTGCTGTCCCATGCTCATTCCGTTGTCCGCTGTAAAGAGGATCACTGTATTGTCTGCCAGCCCCTGTTCTTCTACTGCATCCAGCAGTCTGCCGATCTGTTCATCCATCGCACTGATCGCTGCAAAATAGCCCCGCAGGTTTTCCTCGCGCATACCGGTTCCGTACACCGGGCCGGTGCGCAGATCGGGATGATCCGGCACGTTGGGAATGCTGGGAAACGTGCAGCCATCGTAGTAATCGATCCACTTTGCGGGATGGTGCTCTTTTCCCCATGGAGAATGGGGCGCAGTATAGTGGACAGACAGATAGAACGGGTCGTCCCCTTCGCCCAGCTCTTTTAAATATTCCAGTGCACGATCCGTGATCAGATCTGTCACATATTCCCCATGATGCACGGTGATTTCTCCATGGTCCACAATATCCGGGTGGTAATAGCAGCAGCCGCCCATGCCGATGGTGTACCACTCCTGAAAGCCCTGCTGCGGTTCGATGCTGTTGCCCAGGTGCCATTTTCCGGAGAGTGCACAGTGATAGCCGTTCTGCGCCAGAATGTCCGTATAGGTGGGCTGTCCTTCCAGATAGGAAATCGGCTTCCGTTCCTGCTTATAGCCCTCGAAATAAGGATTTTCCTTTCCCTGGGCGGCAAATTTCTCGCCGTCTAAGTTTCCGCTTCTGAGCCAATCCTGTACGCCGTGAGCGGAAGGCATTTTCCCGGTCAGAATGGATGCCCTCGCCGGAGAGCATACCGGCGAGGCACAGAAGAAGCTGTCAAACCGCATTCCCTGTTCTGCAATTCTGTCCAGGTTGGGCGTATAAAGCTCCGGTGTCCCGGCGCAGTGCATCGCCCAGGGACCCTGATCGTCTGCCAGAATCATGATAATATTCGGTTTTTTCCCTGTTTTTTCCATATTATTACATTTTCCTTTTTACTGCTTTGCTTTTGTTTTCTGATACTCTGCATTGACTGCCTCAAGGATCTCTTCACCGCCCTGACTTCTCCAGGACTTGCTCAGCTGCTCTACGCCCTCTTCGATGGAAAGCTTACCCTGCAGCATATCCGAAAAGTACTGGGTGTAAATATCGTCCACTGCGGCGCCGTTTTCGATCTCAACCTGCGTTTTCTGCTTGATCAGGTTCGGAACCTGGCACTGGGTCGCAAGATCAACGGTATGCAGCGCACGCTCCCGGTTCGGATCGGTTACAGGGATGTAGTTGCTCTCCAGCGGCCAGTAGAAGGAGCCCCACGCCAGCGCGTGCGCCCAGCCATTGGGCGAGAAAGCATCCTTTGCACGCTCTTCTTCGTTGAAGACGATTTCGTCGCCATCCTTGGTGTAATGAATACCTTCGATACCAAGACGCAGCAGGTTATTTCCTTCCTCCGAAACCATGAAGTCCACAAATGCTGCCGCTTTGTCAGGGTTCTTGCAGGCTGCGGTGATACAGGTCATCATACCGCTCTTGCCCTGCTTGCTTAAGCCTCTCGCGCCGTCCGGACCTGCTGGGGAAAGATCATAGCAGATCGAAGCGTCCGGGAACAGCTCTCTGACGCTGTTTTCATGGCGAGTCACATGACGGAACAGGGGTGCAGGCATCATGCCGGCTTTGCCCTGATAGAACTTTTCTTCTTTTTTAGACATATCATTCAACATCAGCTCCGGATCGATCGCACCTGCATCCCACAGCTCTTTGATGTAGGTCATGCCCTTTACAAACGCAGGATCTTCAAAAACGGGGATTACCTGATCGTTTTCATCCAGCGAATAGTCCGCATAGGGCAGTCCGTATGCGAAAAATACCCAGTCAAACTGTCCCGGCTTTTCTGCCGTGTAGCCGTATGTATTGTTCTGTCCGTCGCCGTCCGGATCGTCGTTTGTGAAAGCGAGCATGACGTCTTTCATTTCATCCAGCGTCTGCGGATAGGACAATCCCAAATTATCCAGCCAGTCCTGACGCATCACGATCAGGGTATTGGCCACACTGTACTGTGTAATAAACGGCATGCCGTAATATTTTCCATTTTGTGCCGACCACTCGTAATTTTCCAGCCATGCCTTCATGCTCGGGAAGGAATCCATGTAATCATTCAGCGGAATAACCATTCCATCATCAATCCACTGCTGGGTTGCGCTCGTCCCGTATGCACCGGTTACCACATCCGGGAAATCGCCGGACGCCATCGCAACGTTGACCTTTTCCGTATTGGCTTCCGGAACGATTTCAACCGTCAGGTCTATGCCGAGCTTTTCGTTGATCGCTTCGATAATGCGGTCGTTATCCTGAATTGCTTCTGCCGCAGCGTCGCCGGTCGTCAGCCAACGGATCGGAACCCGCTCTGCAGAATCCGCAGTGTTCTGACCACCCGAAGCGCTGTTGCCGCAGCCTGCTGCCAGAATCGTTGTCACTGCCATCGCTGTTGCCAGAAATACACACTTACTTCTTTTTCTCATTTTGTTCCCTCTTTCTTTCCCTTTTATATTTTACCCCTTCACTGCGCCTGCCGTCATCCCTGCTGTGAAATATTTTTGGAAAAACGGATACGCGCACATGATCGGAATAATTGCCAGCATCACAGCCGCCATCTTCATCGGCTGTCCTAATAAAAACAGGCTTTCTCCGCCGCTGGAATATGCTGCATCATTCTGAAACAGCATCGACCGTAAAAACAGCTGCAGCGGCCATGCTTCTTTCTTATTGATATACATAATCGCCGAGAAAAAGTCGTTCCAGTGATCGACTGCATAAAACAGCGTCACCGTCGTCAGCGCCGGTTTGGAAATCGGAAGCATGATCCTAAACAATACGCCGATCTCCGTACATCCGTCCAGAAGCGCCGCTTCCTCCAGCTCCATCGGAAGCTCCAAGAAGAAGTTTCTTAAAATAATCAGGTTGTAGGTGTTGACCGCCGACGGCAGGATCATCGCCCACAGCGAATTCATCAGATGCAGATCCTTTACAACGATGTAGGTCGGAATAATTCCGCCGGTAAACATCATCGTAAACACTGCCAGAAACATGAAGAACCGCTGTCCCTTTAAATCCTTTTTCGACAGCACATACGCCGCCATCGTCGTAATCAGCATGTTGATCAGCGTGCCGACAACCGTGATAAAAATCGAGTTCGCATACGATCTCCACAGATCGAAGCTTTTTAACATATAGGCATAGCCTTCTAACGACCATTCGTCCGGCCATAAATGGATGTTCGTCGCCAGATAGCCTTTCAGCGAGGAAAACGAAACAACCAGGCAGTCCCAGAACGGGTAAAAGGTTGTCAGCCCCAGCAGAATCAGAAAAATCAGATTTACTGTGTCAAAAATCCTGCTGCCGACAGAAACCTTGATTTTTTTCGGCTTTTCCCTGCTCATCAGTAAATTCCCTCCTCTCCTGCCATGCGTGCTGTCTTGTTTGCAATGACAACCAGTGCAAAGTTGATCACGGATTTAAACAGTCCCACCGCTGTCGCCAGCTCAAATTTGCCTTCCTGCAAGCCCATCCGGTATACATAGGTATCGATGATATCCGCCGTCCCGTATACGCCTGGATGATACAATACGAAAATCTGTTCAAAGCCCGCCTGCATCAGTCCGCCGATTCTCGTAATCAGCACAACGCTAATAATAGAACGGATACACGGCAATGTGATATGTAACAGCTTCTGCCACCGGTTCGCCCCGTCCACGGTCGCCGCCTCGTACAGCTGCGGATCGATTCCGGTGATCGCCGCCAGATAGATAATCGTGTTCCAGCCGAACGTTTTCCAGATCATCGAAACGACCATCGTGCCGACGAAATACTTTTCATCTGTCAAAAATCCGATCGGTGCAAAGCCGAGCGCCTTGATGACGCCGTTGACAATACCCGAATCCATCGATAACAGGCTTGTCAGAATACCGCCCAGAACGACCCAGGAAATAAAATTCGGAATGTAAATCGCTGTCTGGATGACCCGTTTTACCTTTCCAATCCGCAGCTCATTTAAAAGCAGCGCAATGATAATCGGAAACGGAAATCCGAAAATCAGTCGGATCAGGCTGATCCGGATCGTGTTCCAGAAAACGGAATAAAACTTTTCCATTCCAAACAGCTTTTGGAACATTTCCGTCCCCGCCCACGGACTTTTCCAGATTCCAAGCATCGGATTGAAATCCTTGAATGCAATTGTTACGCCGTACATCGGAACGTAACAGAAAATGATGTAATACAGAATCGCCGGAAGCAGCATCAGATACAGATATTTATGCTTCCAGAAATACAGTGCTGCCTTCTGCAGGCCCCCCTGCTGTCGGCTCTTTGAAAGTGCTGCGGTTTTTTCCCTCTTTCCCGTCATGTACCTTCCTCCCTCTCTTTTTTTCTGAAACAGTCCTGTTCCGTAAATGCTGCCCGCCTGGTGGCTGCAGCCCCTTTGCGTTTTTTTGTTTCCGTTTCTGAGGTCATTATATAAAAACACAGCTCTGTTAAAAATTAAAAAATCCGACCTGTTTTGTTACATTTATAACGATTTCAAAAAAGCCTTGATCTATCACCCCTTTATTGACTTTTTGCAACTTTTTGACTTTATTTTTTGCAGATTCATCGGATTTTTGCTATCCATTTTTTCACTCACTTTCTTTTGCTTTGTGCATTTTTTCGGTATAATGGCGTCAGAACAAATCAAAGGGAGGCAATTGTTTTGATATCATTCGATCGTTCCATGCAAAAGAAAAAGCTGAAAAATATCATTCGCTCGAGACACTTTTCTTCCTGTTTTTTTATTCTGGCACTGTTGTCCACGATCCTGTTTTTTGTTTCCACACTCTTAAACATCTGGCAGAACAGTCTGCAGTTAAAGGAACAGCTGGAGGCAAAGGCAGACGCTGCCTATTCCAATATCGAAAATACTTTTTCCGTTATGAAGGTAGGTTCTGTTTTTATCGCAAATCTTGCCTCCATAAACCACATCCTCGTTTCACCGGATCCTACCATCGATTATTTTTCCCGTATGATCAATGATATTTCTCCGTACACACAGCTGTACTCCTTCGAAACGATCTGTCTGTATTTTGACCGCAGTGAACGGGTTTTCGATTCCAGTGGAGGCATGTACACCTACAGTGATTTTTATAACCCGGATTTTCTCCGGATCCTTTCGGAAATGGATACGGAGGAGGCCTGGGTTGTAAACATTCCTTATGAGCGCTACTACAGTCCGCGTCCCGCTGTGCCAGTTGTGGTCTATGCCCACAGTCTGCCTTTGTATTCCTCCAACCCGAAGGGTTATATCACAATTTCCTATGCTATGCGGGAGCTACGCAGGGATGCTGCTGCCATTCTTTCCGACAATAGCTATCATGCTGTCGTTACCTTTTGCGATCAGCTTATCTATGCCACGGATGCAGATTTGTACGAGCGGTGGGATCCTTCTCTGTCCGCTGATGAAAATGAGTCCCTGCTTTTTCCCGATTATAATGCCTATCCTGCCGTTCAGAACTCCAATACGCTGCAGTGTACCTACTATGTGTCCACCACAGAGCATTTAAAAGCGGTTGCTCCATTTCTTTCAAGACGTTTTTGTGAATACTTATTTACATTATTCTGTTGTTTTTTACTTTCTGCTTTCTACAGCATGATTTTGTTAAAACCCGTGGATGACATTATGGAAAAGCTCGGCATCACGCCCTACACCCTCGGTCTGTCCGACGATCATGATGAATTTTTCCGCTTAAACTCCGCCCTGGACAGTCTGACTGCCCAGGTCTCAGAGGTGCATTCCGTCCTGCACGAAAAGGAACAGCTCGTCCGGGAGCGTCTGCTGCTTGGTATCCTCCATGCCTCTGTCGATGTCACTGCCCTGCCTCAGGAATATATGAAATACGGTCTGGTCTTTCCGTACCGCTTCTTTTCCCTGATCCTCATCCACATGCCTGCCCTCGAGATCATGAAGGATTTCACAAAAAAAGAGCAACTGCGTCTCGTTGTCCTCTCCAGCGCTTCGGAGGCATTTTCCGTCCTCGGCAAAGCCTACGGCATCCATACAAACGGGCAGAATATCGGCATCTTGCTCAATACCTCCATCGCAGAAGCAGAGCTGACGGCAGAATTAAAGCGCCTCTGCAGCGCTATTTCCCAACGCATGCAGCAGACGCTTTCCATCGATCCCTTCTTTTCGATTGTATTGTGTGAACAGGCATCTCCCTCCTACCAGAAATCCTGGCAGCTGGCACGCAGAAACCTTTTGTTCACTTCTCCGGAAACAGCGGATTTTATGATCATTGGTCATCAGGAGGATCTGACCTCATCCCTGGATCCCAACCTATCCATCCAGCTTTCCCGTGCGCTGATCGACCGCGACCAGGCTGCTGCCCGTAAAATCGCCGACAGCTTTTTTTCCCGCTACCTGGAAACAGCAAATACCCAGGAAGCCCGGAAGCTTACAACGATCCTCCTGTGCGAGGTCTATGTGGCACTGCTTGATTTCGGGGATGACATTCCGGACACCCAGCTGAGTCCCTACCTCAAAAAGCTCGAAAATGCTGTAGATCCTTCCGAATGCAGCCGCATCTTCTTTTCCTGCATTCAGGGACTTTTAAATGCCAAAACAAAAACCTCCATGGAAGCACACACTTATATCTGCCAGGCAATTTCCTATATCCAGCAGCACTACAAGGAGGAGCTTTCCGTCCCTCAGATCGCGGACGTCGTTGGTTTAAACCCGGTCTATCTTTCCAGGCTCTTCAAGCTCGACACCGGAAAAACGCTCTCCGAGTACTTAAACTGCTACCGCACGGAATGTTCCCTCGCGCTGCTAACCGACACTGCAGATACGATCCAGTCGATCAGCCAGAAAGTCGGCTACTCCGACGTCCGGAGCTATATCAGGTTCTTTAAGAAATATTATGATGTGACGCCCAGCGAGTACAGAAGGGGTGCGGTTGGAAAATGATTCCGGGCAAGTCATTACTGAAAAAAATATTTGGTTTTTTGCCACGAAAATCCACTTTGTCCGTTCCAGCATATTTTGCACCACTTCTTGACAGAACAAGCCGCCTTCTCTATACTTATGACACTTGAAAAAAACACAGCTGCCGCACTTTGCGGCAGAACGGAGGATCTTGTGACAGACAAAAAGCTGATATCATCTTTACAGGGGCTGCGGGCAGTCGCATTTCTGAGCGTGGTGCTGTCCCATTGTGGGGCACCGTGGCTGGGGCCGTGGGCAATTTCCGTATTCGTGGCGCTGTCCGGTTTTCTGATGACCTGCAACTATTACGACCGCCCGCGCACAGCACCGGGTCTGCGGTCTGCCATGGTCTTTTCCTTTCAAAAAATACGCAAGTTGTATCCGCTGCACCTTATTATGATGGCTGCTGCCCTGCTCTTTGTGCTGAAGGGGCTTCTGGCGCAGCCCTCTGCCCGTGGAGTGCTGTCCTGTGCAGCGCAGCTTGTGATAAGCATTTTCCTGCTGCAAACATGGATCCCCTCCAGCCGTTTCTGGTTCTGTCTGAACGGCGTAGCGTGGTATCTTTCGGTGCAGGCTTTTCTGTATGCTATTTTTCCCTGGCTGCTCGCCGTGCTGAAAAAGGCCGATGCTCGCAGACTGCGCTGCATCGCTGCCGCGATTTTCTGCGCGCAGTGTCTTTTCTCCCTTGTAATCTGGAAAGCCGGACTCAGTGGGAATGCCGTATTTTACCTGACCTATCTGTGTCCTCTTTTCCGGGCAGGAGATTTTGCCATCAGCTGCTGTATGGGCTGTCTTTACCGCAGCCGCAAAGAGGAGCGCACGCCCTACGGTGCCTGTTCTCTTCTGGAGCTGGCAGCTGTGCTGTTTTCGGGCGGCTGCTTTTTCATCGCTGCAGGGCAGGTGGGAGTTTTGGGCGCGACGGCCTTCCGCTACAACGTGCTGTTTACTCCTTCTGCGGTGCTGCTGGTCTGGCTGCTCGCCATCGGCAAGGGGATGATTTCCCGGCTGCTTTCCGCAAAGCCTTTTTTGTGGCTGGCCGGGCTGTCGCCTTACGGCTTTCTGATCCATCAGGTACTGATCCGGTATATGGATCTTGCTGCAAACAAGTTTGGTCTTACGGTACATCCTGTGGTCTGGACTCTGACCATATTTTTACTCACGCTCTGCCTGAGCAGCTTTTGCAGGGCGTTGGAACGCCGGGTGGGGAGGCGTCATGCCAAATCTGCCGCACAGTGAGCCTTTGACTTTCTTCCGTAAACGTCAACGGTTTATACCCATCACCATTTTTCTGAGTGCATTCACTTCATTTTTTCTGAGTGCATTCACTTCATTTTTCTGCTCATTTCTGCACACGCTTTTTTCGCATGTCGAGTTTGTGTCAAGTGCGCGCAGATACAAATCTCGCGATTGAAAAATTTATTTTTCAATCTTCCTCCTGCGGGAGACTTTGCGCTGCGCACAGCGCACCCGAGGATGTCAAGTCATTGCTACAAAAAATATGCGGCTTTTTTGCCACGAAAATGGCTTAAAACCGCATATCTCTGTATAGAGGACGTTATATAATTGTCACAAAGTGGGTGGGGAGGATGTAACGTTATTGTCACAAAACTTAATATTATCCATTCTATGCAAGCAACAGTACAGAGAATTCTCAAATCAGCAAATACGCAAATTTCCTATTAGCTTATCTCCCTCTTCTGTTCTCTGCATCTTAACTGCAACATGTTGAAACTTCATCACAGCGCCAACATCTACGCTAATAATATTATTTTCCCATTCTTTCTCTGGTGCTGGTGGCATTGGTTTTCCTAAAGGTGCAACCATTATTTTAGGATCTTCACTTCTATCTGTATTCCAAAATCCAGTACTCTCATACGTTGTATATGTCCTAATCTCATCAATATGTATTCCCAATACCCCTTCCAATGCACGAACATTAAAATAACTAGCACGTATTTTTTGTTTTATTTCATGCCATTTTTTGTTATCAACCTTACTCTTCATTTCAATAAGATGCAATATCCATTTCTCTTCCTTTTTTTGAAGCAAAACATTATCAACACTTCTTCTTAATTTAAATGGACTTTCTTTCTTAAGAAAATTGCACTTTCCTTTATGGTCATAATCCTCACTACATAAATTATCCCCTCGTACATCTACGTGCAATTTGCTTCTTCCTGTCTCACTTTTTTCCTCTAAACAATAGGAATTGCTAAAGGGCAGGAAAAAATTATCTTCTAAAAAATTATCAATTCCATACTGTATCCGTTCTTCAATCATTTATCAGTCCTCCTGAAATGCGTATACTTCCTCAACTATTTTTTCAAGAGCATTATTAAATGTTGGAACAACAAATCCATATTTTGTTGCCTCCAATGGTATCAATCTTGTTTTCCCACTATTTTCCGTAACAAACTGATACATTTGAATATCTTCTCTAGAAAGAAGATCTTCCTTTTTATATCCATATTCCTGCTGCAACTCATTGCTTCGTACATGATTTTTTAATTTCATCATATTATTTATATGTTGCAAAATGGTATCGCTATGAGTAGTAATCCATACCGGTATACCCAAATTCATCATATTAATAATCAGTCTAGCCATTTTTTGTTGTAACTCTGGATGTAAATGTGCTTCTGGTTCTTCAATAATCATTGCTTTAAAATTAATGCCGGATTTCAGTACCAAAAGTAATGGTGAAATTTCCGAAACAATAGATGATGCAACATACAATGGAATTTCTTTATCACTTCCCTCCGGCTGATATTGGATAACTGGTAACATATCTTTTTTTACTGACAAATTTCCTTTTGTCATATTTTTTTCAATATATTCAATTATGCCTGAATACTTTTTGCTATCTTTTTTATTAATTTCAAACTTCGTTATCAGCTGTAAGAAATCTACATATGGAAGTGTAAGAGTACTTGTATTTTCATGTAATTCTGCCGAAAAACTAATTTGTAACGAATTTTCAATCAGCTGCGAGTATGTAAGCATAAAGCCTGTTCTCGAAGCCGGAAGATAAATTGGCTCGCCAATTCTTCTTCCCTTTACAATTGGTGTATATAGTGGAGCAGCAATACCCTCCATTAATAAATTCCAACAAATATACGCATTCATCCGAAGCAACTCATCCCTATTAGGTAAATCTACTTCCGGAAATTTAATATAATTGTTTGTTACAGAATATCTAGATCCTGATTTTTCCCAGACAATTTTAATAGGTTTAGTTCTTTCATAATTAGTAATCTTTAATTTTTCAACCTCAACATCGTAATTAAAAATCTTTCTAACTAAAGACTTTTTTTGAGTATTTAATAATTCATTAAACCAATTTATATATAGTTCCATATCATTCTCAGATAATTCAATCTCTGTATTGATATGTGCTTTTAACCAATCTTCACACTGTTTATATACTCTGGCTTCTGAAGGCTTCTTGGGAAAAATATCTTTTCCTAATGTTAAAATCCCCCATAATATACTCATTAAATAACTTTTTCCACTATTATTATCACCCACAAAACACATCAACGGTGCAATAGTAACATCCGCACTTTTTATTTTTGCAAAATTTTCAACATGGAGTGTCCATTTTTTATTCATTCCAGTCTCCCTTCTCGTACATATTGCTCTTATATATTTCCCCAAATATACGCTTTTTATACTTTAATTATTCTTTTGTTTCTCATGAATTATATCCATTTTAATAGTAACATATACACTTTTCTTTTTCAACAACTCCACTTATCACATTCTCTTCAAGTAGCGTATGGTATGCTCTCAACAATACTTAATTGTCTCTAGGATGTCATGTCATTGTCATACAGTATAAGAGCTCAACAATAATATTTACTCATCTCCTGTAGTATCAAAAACAACATTTCTTATTTCTATAAATTCATTTTTATTCTCACTAATTCTTTTCCACCCATCTACAATATCAGATTTTATTCCTCTTACATACAGTTCTTTCGCAATCTTGCAAGATATTATTCGACATCTTAATTTATACAAAGCTTCTTGTTCAGAATCTGTTTGTTTTATTACCGTCTCATCTTGAAGCTTTAGCAAACATACAAGTAAAGTCTGTATTTCTGTTTTTAAAACAATTTCATTTTTTATTATTGCATAACACAATTTCAATGCAGCCATATTGTGAAGTATTTCACTACTTATCACTCTATATATCGAAATCCTAAAAAGCATATTTGAACACTTCAACAACATGTCATTGTTTTGTAACTTAAAATCATTTATATAAAGTACATCATAAAAATCTTTAATCAACCCCAACTCTTGCTCATTACTTAACCAAATTTTATTTTGAAAATCTTCAAAATAAAATTTGCTATCATCAACAAAACATGCTTCTATCATGTCAATTGCAATGGAATTTTTATACAGCTCGCTTAAAGCTTCAAAATATGCATACACCTTTTCTTTTTCTGTCTCGGATAAATCAATATTTTTACTCTCACGTAAAATAATCAATCCCATGACAATTAAAAAGCTCTGACGAATTCTTTCACTAGCATTTGGTTGATTTCTCTCAACCCATGATTGGTTAGTTTTCACTAAATTCGTCAGCACTTCCAACGCTTCTTCCAAATTAATTTTACTAATATCTATATCATTAAGAATTCCTATTAAGTCTCTATAATTATTTCCTCCAGCCGAAAACATTTGCGTATTTGAATCTGATTTCATTCTTTTTAATGTATCTTCAAATATTTCTTTTTTATTTTTCTCATACTTTTGTTTATCCAACACATATAATATAGACTTATTTTCTAGTGTTTCTTCTTTTTCTAATACCTTACATAAATATCTCAAATCCTCCTCATTTAGTATAATAACTTGTGCAAGTATAACCAAACGATTCACTGCAGCTTGTCTTTTTTCATTTTCTGCTTCTTTTATTGTTTGTTTAATTTGGAAAAGTATCCTGTTATATATTTCAATATCAAGCACATATTTTTCTCTCGGTTTTGATATAAATACTATTGGATCGCAATAATCACTCATTCGATCTACATCCACCGGAAATTGTAGTATTTTCTCGATTCGATTTTCTTGATCTTGAAGTGAAAATGCTTCAAACAATCCTTTAAATATTTTTCGAATACCCTTGAAATTTGTTCGAACATTACTTAAGCACAAATCAAGAATTGAATCGAAAATTTCATCCAATATATTAATTGAACATTTATAACATAATCTCGCTATAATATCTGGAAGAACTACTGCTGACTGCTCATATATAGACTTTGCAAAAAAGAAGTTCTCTGGCTTAACATTTTTCATCACAATCTGAAATATTCTTAAATATTCTTTCGCAATATCATCAACTTCTTCTTGTGATAACTCATACAACTTAACTCGTCCAAACATTAAATCTATATGTTTATTATCCTGTGCTATTAAAATTTGCATAAGGCACCAGTGTGGATAATATGGTGCTAATAGTTTTACTGTGCTGTGTAATCCTTTAGTATTAGTAACATTCTGCAACCGAAATGGATGACCTGTTTGTTCTAGAAACCTCAAATATTCCAGTGCATAAAACACATTTGAATTATCCCTTCCCATATGCATTGTATATGTAGAGGACAAATCGAAATTATCTTTTGTTTCAAAACTCTTATTACCTTTTTCTTCTGTATTTAAATATAAACAATACTTATCATTTTCATTCCACCAAGATACATCACTTTCATGTATACATTCTTCTGTCTCATCTACAATATTTCCTTGTCTGATAAAATTAATTAATGATACAATACTTTCTTCTATCGAAGACAAATATTCGTTTCCACTTGCTTTGACCAACTGTTTCCTCACCAATGTAAGTACATCCGATAGGATTGCATCCGCTTTTGATATTTCTCCAATAAGTGCATACATATTGGCTTTAACCAAAGGCCAGTACATATCACCGTTTACCAAATTCCACGAATCCAGCATTCCCGCTAATTTTTCAGCTTGAAATCTAAATAGCTGTTTCCGACAATCGCACGCATATAAAAATTGCTTATTATCATAGTCTAAATATGCATCTTTTATTTTTTCATGACATGCTTCATACTTTTCCCATTCTGCCAACTCTCTATAAGAACGTAAGAGATGCAAATATATTACTTGTTCTTTGTATTCTAATTCTGTTCCAAAACTGTCAACTAGTTCATCCCCTTCTTTTTTCTCCAATACATTCAAAAACTGATCCACTACCTGAGAAAGAATCGGTCTTCCTGCGATATCCATAAACTTTACATATTCATACATATAGTTTACTTGATCTGTGAATGAAATATGTTCAAATTCATTCATATTATCGAGTTCATTTAATACATAACTTACCTTATTTTTCATTTTCCACGGTAAAAAAATCCAACCCGGATATGATTCATTTAATTTTTTCATTATTTCTGTTTTTTTCACAAAATCAGTATCATACTGTAAATGCAACTGTCTTAAATCAAACCAATTATCTTTTCTCCGCTTTTCTTCCACTCTTAATTTTAATTCTTCTAAAAAAGAATTCAATCTATCACCAATATTTTTGTCTGGCCATAGTTCTTGTAAATCAATAACAATAATATTACGTTCAAAAAGTAATTTACGTTTTGCCTCAGCAATATGAGTAACTGATACCATATATATCTTTTGCGAGCTACTCTTTCCAAGATTATCATGTATCCATCCAATCCACTTTATGAAATTAGGATCCTCACAAGAAAAACCTAACATGCAAAATACATTCTCTAATAATGCTTGCTGAACTGTATTAACCATTGCAGCAAACTTCACTGGATATGTTCTATAATCTTCTTCGGTAATTATAAATGGACGGTATGATGGAAACGAACCATGTAATTTTAAAATTCTGGGAGCATTGTTACTATTGACTAAATCTTCTTGGCAAATGACAACATTATATCGACGGTTTGTTACCTTATCTGCTGCACGCTCTAATAAAGTATCATAATTTGTAGTGAATACATCCTTCCATGGCATTTCCATTAACTTCACATACACTTCAGAAGGAGCGTATTCCAAATCCGGTACTGCATCTTTAATTATTTTTTCCAATTTGGGACGTCCTACCGTAATCTCTACCTCCTGAGCAAGCCTCAGAGAACTATTATATTGCTTCCCTGGCCCTTCTTTCCCATAAACTGTTTCATAAAACAAATCAGAAAGCTCATTCCAATTTAAGAATTTTTTATCTGTAATAGAAACCTTTTCAGCATTTTTTGAAAATCCAGCCCCTACCATCAATGCAGCATGATTCTCAGACAAAGCTTCTGCAATTTCTCTAATATAATTCATATTCATGTTCTCACCTTTCTTTCAACATAAAAACATTATCTAAATCTATATTTATTCTACCATAGCACATTAAATATTGTCATCGTGCTAATTTAAGTGCCCTCCATTCCACCTCCACTCTCCCGTCATCATACACATATATTCCCTGCACATATTCTTCCAGCATTTCTCGTGTCAACTTCTCATAGCCTAAATACTTCAACATCTGCTCCACCGGAACATTTTTTTTCATCAGAATTTCTTTCTCTCCGTTTATCAGTTCATCCAGTTCCTGTACACGTTTCTGCAGTCGTTCTCTTTCTTCTTCCAACTGCTTCTTTGCTTCCATGAACTGTTTCTGATTCATCTGTCCCTCATGATACTTCTCATAGTTCTGGCGGTTCTGAATCTTTATCTGCTCCTGACGCTTTTCACAATCTGTACTTTCCGTCTTATAGGTTTCTATGCTATCCTCATGCTGTTTCCTCATGGATTGTTGCATCTGTTCCTGACTGATATTCTGACGTAAATATGACTTAATTTCTGCCAGTACGATATGTTCCAGCATTTTGTTATCAGCTTTCCCAGCAAAACACCCTATATCTTCTTTCCCTTTACTGTACGCACAGCTATAAAGGATATGCCCATGAACAGGACTGCTTGAAGTCAGGCTTCTGCGGCAATTCCCGCATTTTACATAGCCACCTAATAGTGTTGTTTCCCTGTCAAATTTGCTTTTCTTGGTGTACCTGATCTGCAGGGACTGTGCTTTCTCAAAGACCTCTTTTGATGCAATCGGCTCGTGATGATTTTCCATTACTTTCCATTGATTTCTCGGCACTGGTACCTCTTTCCCGGTTCCGGGGTCTGGAATTTTTGTCTTTCCATAAACCATACAACCTATATAAGTCTTATCATCCACAATCTTCCGTATCATATCACTCGTCCACTGCAATCCTCTTGAGGCAGCTTTCTTGCTGTCTGATTTCTGTCGTCTGCTCATAGACTGCACGGGAGTCAATACCACCCTCTTCATTGAATAACCGACAAATCTCCATCTTAAAATACCGCTGATTGGTCAGTTCAAACACTCTGCAAACCACTTCCGCTTCGTCTTCTAAAATTACCAATTTTTTTTTTATTTCCAGGATTGATTCGCTACCTATAAAGTGCAGAATCACAGAAATACTCACCTTTTTCCTGTCTGGTGCTACCTTCCGCTTTTGCCCTTACAAGCTGATTTTCACATAAAATATACATTCAGTCTTTTAAACTGTAAATCACCTAATCATAACCCTATGATGGTTCAAAAAATTCTATACAAAAGACACTGTCAAACTTCAAAAATACAACTTAACGAAACTTAGCAAAACTTAAATTCGTTCTATTTTTTCTCTTTAGTAAAAGAAAAAGCACTATAAAGCCAATAATCCAACGGCTTTCAGTACTTTTTCATATTATTCTATTAAATTTCTTTTATTCACTTCTATAAGTGAAACTTAACGCAACTTAAATACCATATGGCTTATATTTTATCCCCTTTTATTTTTAGATTTACGTTTCGACCGTTTCTTCACACCGAGAAAAGCCATATCATAAAATCCATCGACTCTCAACAGCTCGTCACTACTTACCACCACCTCATCCAGACATGATCTCATGCACCTCATCAGGCAACTTTCAGAAATCATCACTTTATTCCATTTTCCTACAATTAAATTGCAATACCAATTCATCCATTCATCTTCCTCATTCAAAATAATGATTCCCGGATTTAATTTTACAACACCTTCTGGATCGACACTACGAAGTTTTCGACGTTCCATATTCTTACCACAATTTTCTATCCATCCCACTTTACCAAGCACACAATCTCTAAAGAACCCCTGATAATTTATATATAACAAGTAATATGTTTCATTCTGTCTTATCTGATTTTGGGGAATTTTTCCTATATTTTTAAAAACTCTTTCCATATGATTCCTGTCATCATATATTACAAAAGTTTCCTCATATTTAAATTTATAAAGTGTACATATTCTACACGCTGCTTCTTTGCTAGCAACTGCATTATTTTTTTCAATTCGTTCTAAATTTCTAACAGAATATCCAATCTCATTGGCAACAAACTCCTTGGATAAATTCATCTCTTCTCTTAGCATCTTCAAGTCCGCTTTACACCTGTATGCCTTTTTATAATTCATAATCCTTCCTCTGTTTATCAGTATTTATCAGCGCTAACATAATTATATTTTATCAGAGTCTTTTGAGCTGTTCAACGACACGTTTGATTTTCAAAACAGGTCCCGCATCCCTTATATTTACTCATGTTTTGCGTTTTTTCCTTTTCTCACCGAGTGTCCAATTTCATAAGTTACATCTTTTTTCACTTTGGTAAACTTGCTTGCATACATAAGTGTCCATACCCAACCCGCTCATTCGGATAGTCCGTCTCGCCCCGCAGCTTCTTCGCGCCTTTTCGCAGATATGCCTTTAGTTTTTCTCCGTACAGATACGGATCATTTCCCTTCTCAATTCCCCATTCCATCAAAAGTGCCGCTGCGCCGGAAACAAGCGGCGTCGCAAAGGAAGTGCCGCTTACGCGCTGTGTGCTCCCCTCCGATGCCGGAACGAAAAGATCGACACCCGGCGCTGCCAGATCCGGCTTGGAGTCCGCAAACATCAGGCGGTTTTCCCTGTTTATTTTCTCGCCTCTTCCCGAAAAATCCGCATACGCTTCATAATATGGGTGGATCGCTCCAACCGAAATCACCTTTTGCGCCGTCGAGGGAATCGTCATCGTCAAAAGCGGATCGGGCCGCACAAACCGCGTATCTGCAGAACGGCTCTGCTGGGTCGGCAAATACAGCTGATAGCTGCCGAGCACGATTTTTTCCGGAATCAGGTGAAAGGTCCAGATCCCGGACTCAATATAACGATCCCGTGGGAGCAGGTCAAAAAAAATCTCCTGCCAGACAGAGTACGGCGACGGCTGCCCGGCATAAACCAATACCTCCGTCCCGTTTGTCAGCACATCCTGCCGTCCGTTTTTATCTGGCTGTACGATAATTTCCTGTCCGGATGGTGTCTGCAAAATCACAGTGAACACATCGGCATAGTTTTTCCACAGCTGTATATTCAATGTCCGCTCATATTCCCCGATGATCAGCTCAAGCGTTTCCCTTTCCCTCTGCAGATTGCCGGACAATCCGTCAGCACGGGAACTAACGTCCGCTACATTTTTTTCCAGTTGTCCGGACGCATGACCGCCTGCCGCGCCCTCGTTTCCGCAGCCTACGCAGATTGCCGTCCGCCCGCTTTCCGCCGCATTGTCCAGAAAACGACACAGCAGGGAGGAACCGTCATGCGGTCCGTAACAGTTTCCGTAGCTGATGTTGATGACGAGCGGCTGCCCGATTTTGGCAGCTTTGGAAAGCGACCAGGACACTGCGCTCATCAGCTGCGTCGTATGTGGATAGCCATTCTGTTTTTGGGAAAGCTTCACGACCAACAGCCCCGCGCCCGGCGCAGCGCCCCTCAGCCGGAGATTTGGATTGCTCCCGGCAGCAATCGCCGCCACCGCCGTTCCATGTCCGGAGCGGTCGATGCTCGGCACAAGCTCCAGCGCCCCGTCCCGGCTTTCTGCCTGCAGCGCCTCGTCAATCTGTTCCTGTGAAAACTCCCGTTCCAGTTCCTGATCCCACAAAGCCAGAATCCGGCTGCTGCCATCTTCCTTTCGAAAATCCGGCATCCGATAATCGATCCCGGAATCCAAAACAGCGATCAACACGCCTTTTCCATCCAGGGGTGCGCCCTCATCTCCCTGCGAAAGAAGCGGCAAAATACAGCTGACACGCTTCGCCTCATACAAACCGGTCTGCAGATTTTTCGGCATCTCCACATATTCGATCTCCCGGGCAGCCACGAGCGCTCCGATCTGATCCTCCGGAAGCTTTACAATTGCATAGCCAGCCAGAAGCTTTTGTATCTCCATTCCGGGTATCTGCAATCCGTCGATGTCCCCACTGTATTTGACGATGACCTCCCGCAGGTTTTTGTCCCTGGTCACTCCCACATCCAGAACCTCCGAGCGTTCCCTCTGTCCTTTAGTTGCCGACAGGCTCAACAGCAGCAGATCCTCCAGCTTTTCTGATTCCATGGCAGATCATTCCTTTTCTGCAGAGGCTTCTTTCTTATATTTATGCCGGGAGCATCCGATGGTGCCTGCTTTTTGCGGCATTTTTGTCGACGGTCATCCTGGTTAATGTTTTATTCTCATCTCAGCTGCTAATTTTTTCAACTACAGCCTTGCTTCTCTTTTTATAAAAAGCGATACCATAAAGCGTTATATTGTGGCGACCATCGTTTATCAGATATTCAGAATATCTCCGGTCTTTGATTTGTTCTATTGCCTTTTCACAGGCTTTCTCCAATCCATTCGCTTCTTTGGAATATTTGAGTTCGAGGATAATACCTGCATCCGGGTCTTCCGGTTCAATAATAATATCAGCAAACCCCTCTCCTGCTTCCACATTTGACCTGACCACCCAGTCTGTATTTCCTGTTAACAAACCAACCAAAAATGTATGATAGGAGCTCTCCTTTTCTTTCTCTGGCGCTTTTGTGTCGAAAACACTAATCGAATTGCTGAGAGTCCGAATGGCAAGTTGATCCCCCGTGCCATTGAAGCATGGACTGCTGCCAGTTCAAGATTAAACGCTTGCGGTTTCGTATCCTGATGTTGTCGCAATTTCATAATATTTGCAGGCAGCCTCCGGATGGTTCTTTTCCATCACAAGATCTGGCAGAACTCAAACTGTTCCCCCGTTGGACTTGCTATCTTGAAATACCGGATACCGTTGTCCCAAAATCCTGCGATCCCTTCAATACCATCGGTAACGATCTTATATCCGTTCTCTACGCAATATGCATAGTCAGACTCAATGTCATCAGAAGCAAAACTATAGTGATCAATTCTTCCGGAAACCTCATCCGGGAGTCGAGAATCTGATGGGAATATTTCAAAAACAACATCATCATTTTTCAAAAAATAAACAGTATCGTTTCCATTTTGAAATTTGCCGGTCACTTCAAAGCCAAGCACATCTACATACCACTGCACATCTCTTTCAACATCATTGGTAGCAATACCAATATGTCCGATCCTTCTGTTTTTAATCATGAAAACACCTCTTTCTGTCATAGTATATTATCTATCGCCTGTTATTTCTGATAAATAATTCCACCTCATTCTTACCCGGAATAGACGGTATGTTTTTTCCGGGGCCAGGTCAACAAATTCCTGCTTCTCAGCTTCATTATAACCAGTTTACACACGTTTCTCAATCCAATTTTCCCCTGGGCACAAGACAAAACAGATTTTAACGATCTGGTTTGATGGACAGCATTGGTGCTGAAAAAAGATAGAACACCTGGAAAAAGATATGGAATTGTGGAGAAAAGTCTGCTAGAATACGTGTCGTGTAAAAAAACTTTCCGTACAGAAAGGATCCTGAAGGATGTATCAGAATTATATTTTTGATTTATATGGAACCCTCGTAGACATACATACGAATGAAAAGAAAGCGTATCTCTGGAAAAAAATGAGCCTGTTCTTCGGGATGAAAGGCGCTGCCTATGAGCCGAAAGAACTCCGAACAGCGTATGAGACAAAAATCAAAGAACAGGAAGCTGCACTTAGAATGGAATGCTGCGGCAGCCATGTGCCGGAAATTGACATTGCCGACGTATTCCGGCAACTGTTTGAGGATAAAGCTGTTTCGGTAACGGAAGAAGAAATTGCGGATCTGGCGAAAATGTTCCGTGCGATTTCAATAGAAGAACTGAGCCTGTTCCCGGGCGTGCCGGAAATGCTGCAGCGTTTAAAAGACGCAGGAAAGAAGGTATTTCTGCTGTCCAATGCACAGGCGCTTTTCACCGCACCGGAAATTTCCCTGCTCGGCCTGACGAAATACTTTGACGGAATCCTGCTCTCGTCAGATGCCGGTGTGAAAAAACCGGATCCGGCGTTTTTTGAGATGCTGCTGAAGCAGTATCACCTCAACCCGTCAGAATGCCTGATGACAGGAAATGACGACATTGCTGACTGCCACGGTGCCGCCTCTGCCGGAATTGCAAGCCGTTACGTGGCAACGCGCCAGTCACCGAAAATGAACGGTTCGCTGCCGAAAAACTGCGAGAAAATCGCGGAAATCGCGGAGCTGTTCTGATGAAAGAGCACTCAGCGGCACTCCTGAAAAACAATAGAATGCACACTCTGCGAGTATTCTATTGTCATGAATAATACCAAAAATGGAAGTATCCGATGTGGAGAATACTTCCATTTTTGCTTATGGTTAGAAACTCTTAATCTGCTCTTCGTCAAGTCTTTTGAGAATTTCACATGCCAGCTTAACAGCGTTATCAAAATCGGCATACGCTGAAATTCCGTAATGTGTATGTGCATAGCGAACCGGAACTCCGATAACGATAACCGGCACCGCTTTTTCAGTCAGATGTATCGCTGCACCATTGGTTGCACCAGCACTGCGAACTGCATCCTGAACCGGGATCCCAAGTTTTTCTGCCAAATCCAGCGCATATCTTTGATAACGCGGATTGGTAATCATACGGGCATCTATGTGACGCAGCATCGGTCCACGTTTGATAGCAGTCTGAACCATATACGGTTCAACGCAGGTATCATCTGCCGGGCATCCCTCAAAAACAATTGCGATATCCGGCTTAATTACCTGTGCCGTCACGGTGGCACCACGTACACCAACTTCTTCCTGCGCTGCACAAGCACCAACAATATCAACATTCAGCTCCTGACCAGCCAGGTTATGCATCGTCTTAAGAATCGCTGCGCATCCCAAACGGCAGTCAAAACTCTTGCCTACCATCAGATCTGTGGTTTCTGAATATGTAAAGGTCACATCCGGCACTACCGGTTCCCCGATACGAATACCGAACTTTTCAATTGCCTCTTCTTTCGAAACAGCTCCAACATCCACCGTGATATCTTTCATATCCAAAGGAGCTTTACGCTCCTGTTCTGTCATGAAATGCGGAGGCTTGCTGGCAGTAATTCCCGGAATATATTCTCCGAATCGGTTGCGAACCCAGACTTTATGTGCCGGAATATTGTGGTTAACCCAACCTCCGATCTGAATAATGCGAAGTGTTCCGTTCGGGCAGATTGCCTGCACCATAAAACCAACCTCGTCACTATGTGCGTCAAGCTGAACAACCGGACGCTTGCCATTATTTTCTTTACGGCGAATATACAGGTTGCGCATACAATCTTCTGTAATTTCTCCAAGTCCTTCTGCATAAGGACGAATCGCCGCTACCACTTCATCTTCGAAACCAGATGTACCGTTTGCATTTGAAATTGCTGCAATCATTTCCAGCGTTGTTTTTTTATCCATTCTAATCTCCATTCCGCAGGCGCT
>ULXQ01041308.1_pt1 | contig 33453 bp, 18 predicted proteins | sample 1961481 | NCBI WGS metagenome assembly ULXQ01 (sample SAMEA4835843, study PRJEB28245) | human gut metagenome | biome: gut microbiome; material: fecal sample | place: Denmark | collected 2008 | reverse complement strand
GCCTAAAGAGGCGGGAGACTTCTTGCAGAATCAGGTTAAAAAAGACCTCGCATGATAATGACTATGTCCCTGCGAGGTCTTTTTTCAAAGCTGAATTATAAAATTTTCGTATGATAATGTATGAATAAAATAATATTTTATATGATATCTATATTATCTTATTATATAAAAACATTAATCAAATATAAAATATATAAATCTGTTAATAACAATTGGTTTTATGATGTTATATAAATTTTATAAATACATGATATAATATGGCTATCTCCGTTTGCAATATGAAATGTAATCATAGAACAGTAGAATATGATTTAAATTTTTAAAAATAAGCCATGAAAACAGAAAAAATACGGGGGGGGTACAAGAAATTTTTAAGATTTCTATCGTTACTCCATCATCCCAGTTATATACAAAAATTGAACAATTTCTGCCTGCGACACAGAAGCGGAAGCTGGCCCATCTTGATTTGATTGATGGCAGTGCGGATGATGCGGCGTATCGGATCCGGAAAAGTATCCAGGCCGGCCGGGATGCCGTCATTTTGTGGGACCCGATGGCTTCGGCTGTCGCCGCCACGTATCCGCAGCAACGAGTTTTTGTCGTCCAGCCCAGCGTCCTTGATTTGCTGAATAGCATCCGTCAGGTCCCTAAGGGGCTGTCGTGCGGTGCCATCATTCCCTTTTCGCTGCGCGCCTATTATGATGATTTAGAGGTGCAGTTCAAGGCGATGGGGGTCACTTTTTATTGCCTGGCCTCGGATAGCGATGAGCGGGCGATGCAGACCGCCGTCCATCAGGCGGCACTTTCAGGCATCCAGTATGTCGTCGGGAGTGCCGGTATCGAAACGTATGCTCGTGGCGAAGGACTGGGCTGGATTCCCTTGCAGCCAGGATGGGGCGGCCTCGTGCGGGCTTTTTTCAAAGCCCTGTGGAGCCTGCGTCAATCCCGGATGGCCCCGGGAAGGACGATTTCACCGCGGTCCGGGATGATGGCCTATTATCATTTGGACGATATCATCGGTACTTCGCCTATGATGCAGCAAGTCAAACGGTTGGCCCGGATTTATGCCGCTACGGAATCGACCATCCTCATTACCGGTGAATCGGGGACGGGAAAAGAAATGATGGCCCAGGCTATCCACAATCTGAGCAGCCGGTGTCACGGGCCGTTCATCGCCATCAACTGTGGGGCCGTCTCAGAAAGCCTCTTAGAGAGTGAACTCTTTGGTTATACCGGCGGTTCCTTTACGGGAGCGCGCCGTGATGGCCGTGAAGGGCTCTTTGAAGCAGCAAATGGGGGAACCTTATTCCTCGACGAAATCGGAGATATGCCGTATAATTTGCAGAACCACTTGCTTCGGGTCTTGCAGGAACGCAGTGTCCGCCGCCTGGGTGCTCACAATGTCATTCCCATCGACGTCCGTATCATTGCCGCGACGAATAAGGATTTAGAACAGGCCGTCCAGGAGCACCACTTCCGGCTGGACCTCTATTACCGCCTGGCCGTCCTGCTCATCCACATGCCGCCCTTGCGCCAGCGCAGAGAGGATGTGGCCGTCCTTGCCCGAACCCTGCTTCAGCGGTTCAATGAACAATACGGTCAGCCTCATGATTTGGGGCAGGACGTCCTCGATTATTTCCAGACCCTTCCTTGGCCGGGAAATGTCCGTCAGCTGGCCAATACCATCGAACGCCTGTCCCTGGTCGTCCGTGAGGAAAAGATTACCTTGCCCGACTTAGCCTGGGTCCTGCCCAATCCGCCCGTCGTGCCGGACAAGAATGTCCGCGACCGGAATCTCAAGGCCATGACGTATGATTACATTGAAAAACTGTACCAAGACGGTAAAAGCGTATCGGATATCGCCAAAGAACTCGGCATCAGCCGCTCGACGATTTACCGGATGCGGCAAAAATATCAAAATAAAAAGGATATGTAGCGCGAAATTAGCGAACATCATGCAAGGTCCCTTGCTCCTATGTTTGAGGTAATGGTTTTTATATTTAAAGCCATCTGCTAACCACTAATCACTTAAAAAGCTTGTCGCACATGCGGCAAGCTTTTTTACTATGCCCTGTCTCAGTATAATATTTTTTGCCATAAAACTGTTGCATTTAGCAACAATATGACACTTTTATACGTGTTGCAAAACGAGGCTATAATGGCATAATAGACCCATCTATTTGTAATTCCCTCTATTTGGCACGAATATTTCATATATCTTATTATGAAATATATTCAAAGAGAGGGGCTATCCTATGAATAAAATCTTTAAAGTTATTTGGAGCAAAGCAAGAAATTGTTATGTCGTCGTCTCAGAATTGGCCAAGAGCCATGACGATGGCCATGTACGCCGCAGCCGCAGCGGATGTTGTCGAAAAGCCGCCGTCCTGGCAGCCTTTGTCCTGACGACATCGCTCCTTGCCGTCCCGGACTGGGCGCAGGCTGAATCTGCCGCAGCAACGAATAAATTTAATCCGTCTGCTACGGGAGCTGTTAAAATTGAAAATAATGGGAATACAAATACGGCTCAGGGAACCGATGCCTATGCCACCTATGATTCTCAGGGAAATCTGATTGTAGGCAAGGATAATGAAGTCGTTTCTATTCAGAAAGACCCTAAGACTGGGAATGCTCGTGTAGAAGCTAGACCGGAAAACGTCGTCTTGGGGACACGTAACGGCGTGGGAACCTTTACTCATTCTGAAAATCCCAAGAAACCGGTTAGTGAAGATGCATCCTATGACTACCAGAAGCTGGACACGGAATGGATTACCGTAAAGGTCTATAATCCCAACACCGGTTCCTATGATGACAAACAGGTGGAAGTCTATAAACTGACTCCGGGCCAGTACATGGATGACGAATATAATGTCCGGGCCAAATATCCGCAGCGGAGCTATTACAGCACGGATGAAGACTACCGCAAGGCGGTGGAAGTTTACAACAATGTGGCCACCTATTACAGCCAAGACAAGACCCGGCAATCCTATTACACCAGCGGAGCTACGGCAGTGGGTGTAGATAACGTAGCCGAGGGGAACCATTCAACAGCCATCGGCAACAAGGCCAAGGTCCTGAACTCTGTCAGCACCTACTATGTGGACCAATATGGCAAACTGACTAGTGACAAGGATTCCGCCGGCTATTGGCTGGATAAAAATGGGAACATTACTAGCAAACGGCAGGGATATTATGCTTCGGATGGGACCTTTATAGACCGGTACTATATGGTGCCACGTCTCATTGACTCCTCCGATGCGGTGGCTTTAGGTAGTGATGTGCAGGCAGAAGGCCGTTCGGCTGTGGCTATTGGTCATCAGTCCAATGCTAAAGAGTATAGCGTAGCTATCGGTGAAAACAGTAATACTGATTACAACGCCGTGGCTATCGGCAAGGATGACAGAGCAAAGTACGCTAGTACAGCCATCGGTCACGCAAACAATGCTGATGGCTATTACACGGCAACCCTTGGTGTAGAAAATACCGCTCATGGTGATTACAGCAGTGCTATTGGCTACCAGAATACGGTCGATGCGCTCCAGTCGAGTAGCAGTGACCGGAAAGCCTATCAAAGCCATGCCTTTGGTTCATACAATACGATTAAAGGCGATTATAATTTAGCCGCTGGCGACAACAACAGCATTGATAAAATTTCCGGCATGGCCGTAGGTGTCGGCAATCAGATTTCCATGGACCATAATCCAGAAAACAGCAACCCCATCAATTTGGACAATCAGAGCGGGGATTATAGTATAGCTGTAGGCCTCGGGAATAAGTCTGAAAAGAATGCCCTGGTCATTGGCAAGTACAGCAGTGCCCTTCATGATGGAAGCATCGCTATCGGCAATTCGGTCAATGCACAGCCTAACAATAACAATGATGCTACCGATTCCATTGCCATCGGCACGGGTTCAAAGGCCATGACAAAGGATTCTATCGCCTTTGGTCATGAGGCAAAAATTGGCAACAATAATTCCCAAGGGTTAAATGGAGCCATTGCCATCGGTAAAGGCGCTGACGCAGAAAACGGCCAGAGCCTTGCTATCGGCTATGAAGCCTATACGGGGAATAATAAAGATGTAGCAACGAATAAAGATGGCAGTATTATCGCCATCGGTACGAATGCACAGGCTATGGCCGGCTACGATATTGCCATCGGGGCCAAGGCTAGTACAGCCAGCTCTAAGACAAGCAATAGTGGTGGTAGTGCTGTTGCTATCGGCTATAATGCTGTCGTTAATGATGGTGCACGGCGTAGTATAGCTATGGGGGCCAACGCTTCGGTTTTTTCGAATGTCCAGGATGCCGTGGCTCTGGGCAGCCAGTCTTATGTGGAACAGAATCAGGGTGCTAATCATCAAGGTGGCTATGACCCATTAGCAAAAGGAATTGCTCACGGCGATGCCAATGGTTCCACAAAAGACCCAGTCTGGAATTCGACTCTTGGACCTATTTCCGTAGGCAGTGCATCGCACTGGGATAATGCGACAAGAACTCAAACTGCACAGCAGACCCGTCAGATCACCAATGTGGCAGCCGGCAAGGATGATACAGATGCTGTCAACGTGGCCCAGCTGAAACAAGTGGTCAATCTGGTCAATAACAGCGGTGGCGGAAGCGGAACCGGCGGCAGCGGCGTCCATGATTACAGTGTAAAATCGGTCAAACCAGATACGGATACCAACTACGAAAATAAGGGTGCTACCGGCGATAATGCTTTGGCTGCGGGCGTCAGCGCCTCGGCAACGGGTGCCCATTCGGTAGCTGTCGGTAATGGCGCAACCGCAAAAGGTGTAGATTCTATTGCTCTTGGTACGGGTGCCGTAGCAGACGGAATCGGTGCTACCGTTATTGGACAGTACAATACGGCATCTGGTCAAAATTCACTGGCCTTTGGCGGCGGTTATAATAAGGACCAGAAAGGGAATATTGCCAGCGGTGTTGCTTCGGTGGCTTTTGGAGAAGGAACTCAGGCACTCGGTGAAGGTACGCTGGCTTTTGGTATGAATACTCAAGCTGGCTCGAAAAATACGGACGGCGCTACTTCTGGGCAAGATGCCGTGGCTTTTGGGCGTGGCACCAAGGCACTTGGCGGCCGCTCTCTGGCATTTGGCGAAGATACTGTAGCCGATTTTAATGATTCCGTAGCTTTTGGCGCCGGCACGAAAGCGCTTTCGACAGGCTCTACGGCTTTTGGCAGCCGGACTCGTGCGCTGGCACAATATTCCACCGCTTTGGGCAACAGTACCGTTGCAGCTGGCACGTATTCCGTAGCTTTCGGTACTGACACCGTAGCGGGTGCTGTACTCGATAAACAGGGTGCGTTCCAGCTGACGGACGGAACTAAAATGGATCAACATGGCAATACGGCTTATACGGATAGCCAAGAAAATACCTATAGCGTTGCATATACCGTACCTGGTGGTGAAAAACATTCCTACGTTGTCTTAAAAGGCCAGGATGGCAAAACGTATATCCGTGATTATCGTGGAAATATCCGCACGGCTACGATTAGTAACGACGGGGCCGTTACTGTAGGCGATATTGTCAAAGGGGCTACTGAGGACAATACATTAGTTAAAGCAAAACCGGGTAGTAATGGTTACGATTTGATTAGCAATTCGAATGCCACGGCCTGGGGTGAAAGCAGCAGTGCTTCTGGCGAAGCCTCCACGGCCTTTGGTATTGGTTCTAAGGCAGAAGGTAAAAACTCCTTGGCAGCATTGGGGGGCTTAGCCGCTAATGACAATTCGATTGCTATTGGGCAGGGGACGAAAGCCAATAATGCGGACAAAGCCGTTTCTGCCGCTATCGGCCAGAATGCGGAAGCTTCGGGTGAACGGTCTCTGGCTATCGGCTTTGGCGTCAGCGAAAAAGTTAACGGTCAAGATGATACAACACTAACCAGCACGAAGGCCACTGGAGAAAGTGCGATTGCTATTGGTACTGATGTTGTAGCACAAGGCCAGCATTCTGTCGCTATGGGTTCACATACAGATGCAGCCAAAGATTCATCGGTAGCCATTGGCTTTGATACTCATACCGTCAGCGATTCTGCTGTTGCCATCGGCAGCGGTACGAGAGCGGAAGGCCGCTATTCTGTAGCTTTAGGCCTGAGCTCGGTTGCCGGGAAAGAAACCAATGATGCTACGAATCCGCTCAATGGTGGCGGCAGCGTCGCTATCGGCTATGGCACATCGGCAAAAGCTTCCCGCAGCGTCGCTATCGGTACTGGTGCTACAGCAGCAGATGCAGAATTCACAACAGCCCTCGGCGATTCGGCCAATGCCCAGCAGCGTGGCAGTGTTGCCATTGGTGCCGGTTCAGTCGCTACAAGAGCTGCCGGTAACAAAGAAGGTGGAACAGAATATAAAGAAGCTTACCTGATTCCTGATGTAAGTAAGGCTACAGATGTCGAAAAGGCAACCTGGACTTCTACAGAAGGTGCCGTATCAGTTGGCGGCACGGAAACAAAATTCCTGACACGCCAGATTACCAATGTCGCTGCGGGCTCTCTTGATACCGATGCTGTCAATGTGGCTCAGCTGAAACAGGTACAGACCAAGCATACCAAGGTTACCGTAGAAGGCGGTACAGACGCCGGTACTACTGCCAAAGATGGCACGAGGACATATACAGGCACTAACCTGAAACTGAACCAGCTTACGGATCAGAATGGGGCGACTGTCTATGATCTGAAACTGGCAGATACTGTTACTATCGGTGGTAAAGATGGTGCTGATGGGACGAATGGCGTCGACGGCCATATCGGTGTCAGAGGGAAAGACGGCGAAAAAGGTGTCAATGGCAGAGATGCCGTCTCCATTGATGGCAAAGACGGCAACGAAGGCCACATCGGCCTGAAAGGGAAAGACGGACAGAATGCATACAGTGATATCACTACGCATTTTGGCCCTGCCACGCTGAATCCGGATAAGAATGTAAAAATCATCAAAGATGATGTCGAAACGGATGCCGCAACCCGCCTCCATTATGTGGACCAGAATAATAAGGAACACGAAGTGGCTACGATGGACGACGGCCAGAAATATGCCGGTGATGTACAGGCCAGCGATGCGAAGGCGAATGCATTTAGCCGCAAACTCAATGAACAGACCAATGTTGTCGGTGGCGTTACAAAACTGGATAATCTGTCGACAGGAAATAACGTCGGCGTTGTTTCAAACGGTACGGATACGTTGACCATCCGCCTTGCGAAAAAGCTCACTGACTTGACCAGCGTCACCACTGTAACGACGGATGACAAGGGAAATAAGACGAGCGAAACGGTTCAGGATGGCAATGGCATCACGATTACTCCGTCTACGTTGGGCGCTGGAAAGACGGCTGTATCGCTGACAGACAAGGGCCTCAGCAACGGCGGCAATCAGATTACCCATGTTGACAGCGGCTTGAAAGATGCAGCGGGCAATAAGGTTGAACTGCAAGATGCTACCGGTGATGTGCTGAACAACGCAGTCAATGTAGGAGACTTGAAGAAAGTACAGAATGTGGCTTCTGCCCATACAGCTGTTACCGTCAATGGTAGCGTAGAAGCTCCTGAGGCCGGTGCCAACGGTGCTTTAGGTAACTATACTGATGAGAAGAAAGGCAATCTGCTCCTGGCTCAAAAGAAGGATAGCACAGGTAAGATCACCTATGATCTGAAGCTCAACGATAAAGTCACGCTGGGCAAGGCTGGCACCAATGGCAAGGATGGTATCGATGGCTCCGTTGGTCTCAAGGGTGCAGATGGCAAATCCAGCATCGGCCTCAACGGCAAGGATGGCATCTCTGTTATTGGCAAGGATGGCAAGAATGGCGTCAGCATCACGGGCTCGAACGGCCTCAATGGCAAGGACGGCATCGATGGCAAGATCGCCATCGGTACGCCGGGCAAAGACGGCCAGCCGGGCAAGGATGCAGTCTCCATTTCCGGACAGAATGGCGAAGGCCATATCGGTCTCACAGGTCCTGCCGGTAAAGATGGCAAGGATGCCAGTGCTGATATCCACGTCAAGAATGGCCAGGTCGGTGTCGATGGCACAGACGGTCATGGTGGCAAGGATGGAATGGACCGTGTGGTCTATGAAGACCACAATGGTGTTACCCATGAAGTTGCCACGATGAATGACGGCCAGAAGTATGCCGGTGATTTCGGTGATGGCGCTTCGGTTAAGCTGAACAAGACGGTTACCATCAAGGGGAAAGTCAAGGCCGACGCGAAGGAAGACGACTTTGTTGATGGCAATATCGCTGTTGTAGCCAATAAGAAAGGCGAAGACGGTGAACTGCTGATCAAGCTGAATAAGGACCTGACAGGTCTCAACAGTGCTACCTATACGATATCTACGAAGAATGGTGATGTGACTACGACGTCGACGACTGTAGTGGACGGCACGGGCCTCAAGATTGAAAATGGTCCGAGCATCACCAATACGGGTATCGATGGCGGCAGTAAGAAAATCACGAATGTAGCCGACGGTGAAATCAGTGCTACGTCCAAGGATGCTGTCAATGGCAGCCAGCTTAATGACGTCAAGAATTTGGCCGAACAGCATACGACAGTGGAAGCTGGTCCTTCTGGCAACGTTACGGTTACGCCAGGAACAAATGCGGATGACAGCAAGAAGTACACAGTTGACCTGGCCAAGGATGTCACCTTTGGTGATGCTGCTCAGGATGACAAGACGGTTGCTATTAGCGGCACCAATGGCACGATTACGGCCGGTACAGGAGAAAACAAGGTCACTGTCGATGGCTCGAAGGGGCAGATTGTGGCTGGCGGCGACAATGGCGTCAAGATTGGCAACATCGAAAATGGCGACAGCAGCCTGACCATCTATGATAAGGATGGCAACGCTAAAGGCACTGACAAGGCTGGCAAGTATGTCACCAACTTGGGCAACAAGACCTGGAAGGATGATGGTTCCTATGTCAGCGGCCGTGCTGCTACAGAGGATCAGCTCCATCAGGTCGAGTCGAATGTCAACAAGCAGATTGCTGATGTGAACACGAAGATCGATAAGGTCGACAAGCATCATACGGAAGTCACCGTCAATGGCGGTACAGTTGCACCAACAACAGAAAATACGTATTCGGAAGGCAACCTCCAGATTGCTCAGAAGACAGGCGACGATGGGCAGAAGGTTTATGATCTGAAGCTCAGCGATAACCTGAACATCGGTGGTGCTGGCAAAGACGGTAAAGATGGACAGAATGGCCATATGGGTATCAATGGGGCTGATGGCAAGTCCGGCATCGGCATTGATGGCAAGGATGGCATTTCCATCAAAGGTAAAGATGGCAAAGATGGTGTCACCATCAAGGGTATCGACGGTAAGAATGGTACGGAAGGCCACATTGGCCTGACGGGTTCTGCCGGCAAAGATGGTCAGAACGCATCGGCTGATATCCATGTCAAGAATGGCCAGGTCGGTGTCGATGGTACCGACGGCCATGGTGGCAAAGACGGCATGGACCGCGTCGTATACGAAGACCACAACCATGTAACTCATGAAGTGGCTACCATGGACGATGGCATGAAGTACAGCGGCGATTCCGGCAATGCTGCGGTGAAACTGAACAAGAATGTCCAGATTTACGGTGGTGCTACGGAATATGCCGATGGCAATAATATCGGTGTCGTTGCTTCGCAAGATGGTGATAATGCCAAATTGCAAGTCAAATTGGCCAAAGACCTTAAAGGTATCAGCAGTATCGAAGCTAAAACCATTACGACAGGCAACACGACTATGGATAACGGTGGTCTTACCATCAAAACCGGCGATAGCAGTCATCAGGACATTACCATCCAGCAGGGCGCTGTCAATATGGGCGGCAACAAGATTGAAGGCGTTGCACCGGGCAAGGTCAGCCAGGATTCGACGGATGCCGTCAACGGCAGCCAGCTCTGGCAGCGTGACCAGGCTATCAATGGCCTCAGCGGTTCGGTCAATAAATTGGGCAACCGCATCAACCGTGTCGGTGCCGGTGCCGCTGCTTTAGCGGCTCTCCATCCGCTGGACTTCGACCCGGATGATAAGTGGGACTTCGCCGCTGGTTACGGCAATTACCGTGGTGCCAATGCGGCCGCTGTCGGTGCTTACTACCGTCCCAATGAAGACACCATGTTCAGTGTCGGCGGTTCCTTCGGCGGCGGAGAAAACATGGTCAATGCCGGTGTCAGCATTAAGCTCGGCCAGGGTAACCATGTTTCCACGTCCCGCGTAGCCATGGCCAAGGAAATCAAGGACCTGCGCCAGAATGTGGCCAACTTGAACGCCATCGTCAACCGTCAGAGTGCCCTCATTGACAAATTGACGGGTACCAACGCCGGTATGATCAAGGATAAGGGAAATGATTTGTTCCCCGATGTTCCGGCCAACCACTGGGCTTATGAATACGTCACCAAACTGAAACACGCCGGTATCCTGACGGGCTATCCCGACGGGAACTTCGATGGTGACCGCATGATGACGCGCTATGAATTTGCCGCCATCGTGTATCGGGCCATCATGGCCGGTGCCGCTTCCAACCCGGCTTTGAATCAGGATGGGACGCTGGATAAATTAGCTAACGAATTTTCATCGGAAATGAAATACATCCGCATCGATACGATTGCCAAAGATAAGAATGGCAAACCGACCATCGAACGCGTCCGCGTCATTTCCGATGCTAAATAAAAAGGGGGACTATTATGGCTTCACAAATTGGAGTATCTTTTCGTATCAATAAGGAGTTGAAAGAAGACTTTGAAGCCTTCTGTGATTCCGTTGGACTGAGCATGTCTACAGCAATCATCTTGTTCATCAAGACCGCTGTCCGGGAACAACGGATTCCCTTTGAAGTAAAGGCTCCAGGTCAGAATGATATGAGACATTAAATCATGAAAAAGCTAGCACTCGATGAGTCAAATCATCCGGTGCTGGCTTTTTTGTGTTTTCTTCTCAGTTATTGTATAATGTACGTATTCAATACAAAATATAAATCAAATATTGAATTAATACTACGTTCAATATTGCTGGAGACCATTTTTAAAAATATAAAGGAGCAGGTATGAATGACGAGAGATTTTACGTGGGAGGGGGGTAAATAGAAACTTAAAAGTTTCTGTTATCACGCCGAATGGGGCTGTCTATGACATGGTCCAGCAGATGACACGGGTATCCCGACGGATTGAACCCTCACAGGTTATCCTCATTAACGGGGCGCGTAAAGGGGCCAAGCTTCAGATTGCAGAAGCCGTCCGTTCGGAAGTGGTTGCTTTTTTTGTCTGGGAACCGATGGCGACGAAGCTGGCGGCTTCCTATCCTCAGGTACAGGTCTATGTGATTCAGCCTAGTGTCCTGGATCTGTTGAGGTGTATTTATTTTGCCCCTAAAGGCGGGAAACTAGGGGCTATCATCCCCTTTGCCCTCCGCGATTACTATGATGACTTGGAAGATGCGTTGCAGGTCATGGATGTCTCTTTTTATCGCTTGGCGCCGGCATATGATGAACGGGAATTGCGGGACCTTATCCGGCGGGCCGCGTCCCAAGGGGTTACGGATCTTATCGGGACCTTTGATACCAATGTCTGGGAGCTTTTGAAGAATCAGCCCTGGCCCGGTAATGTACGGCAGTTGGCCCCAATCTACATTAACGGTTCCTTAAATATTCGGAAATTCGATTAAGAAACGATTAAGCTTTTCAGAACCGTTCCTTTTCTGTTGTATCATGGAACTATCAAGGATATATCCTTTTCGTGGTTCTTCATGATATAATAAAGAAAGGAATGGTGAATCTGTTGAAAGAACAACTGACTGCCAATGAAATCCGCTATCGTACTTATTTTCCCGAGCTGACGGAAAAGAATTTCAATCCCATGAATGATGTCTTGTTCAAGTTCATCTTCGGACGGCCGGAACGAAAACTCATTACCATTGATTTCCTCAATGCCATCGCTGCCGAAGACCTGGGCCATCCGATTACGGACATCGTCTTCACGCCGACGGAAAACGTCCCGGACAATTACGATGAAAAGCTGACCCGCCTCGATGTGGCCTGTACCTTGGATACGGGAGAGCAAGTCGATATCGAAGTCCAGATTGTGAATCAGAAAAACATGCAGCGCCGGACCATGTGCTACTGGGCGCGCCTGTATCTGCTATCCTTGCCGCCAGGTGGCGCCTATCAGGACTTAAAGCCCTGCATTACGATTAATCTGTTGCGGTTCAATCTGCTGCCGCAAGAAGAAGCCCATTCCATGTGGAGCATTTATAACGCCGAAACGGGTGACCGTCTCAATAAGGATTTGGTATTCCATTTCCTGGAAATTCCGAAATATACCAAATCACCGAAGAAGCGAATCAGTGACATGACGAAAATGGAACGCTGGTTAGCCTATTTCGCTAACCAACTCAGTGATGACGAAAAGGGGGAACTGATCATGAGCGATGAAGCTATCCATAAAGCCGTAGATGCCGCCCGGACCTTCCTGCAAAACGATGCCGAACGCCTGGCCTACATCAACCGCGAACTCGCCATCCTCGACTATAACTCAGACCATCGCGATGCCTTTGAAGAAGGAGAAGCCAAGGGACGTGCTAAGGGACGCGAAGAAGGTCAAGCCATCGCTGATGAACGCTGGGGTACCTTAATGCAACGACTGTTGGGAGAACAGCGTTACGACGATGCGAACAAAGCGGCTGCTGATGCTGGTTTTCGTGAAAGACTTTTCAAGGAATACGGCATTTAGCCGATAGGAAAGGAACTGTTGCGTGAAAGCATAGGCTTATCATGCACAGTCCCTTTTCGGACTCAGATGCGGCGTTCCGCCGCGACAGACTCATGATTTGATTACGACCATGTGTTATCTGTCATAAATTTGGTTATTCACATAAGTCACGGCGGGCCGCCTTGGACAGGTCGGCCCCTACATATCGCATACAGGCGATGAGTGGGAAGGCCGTTTACCGAATATAACCACACGGCTAACGGTCTTGTGCGTAGGGGACGCCCAAAGGGCGTCCCGCCGTGACATGTGGTGATAATCGTGTCAATACGGATGAGAAATCATATTGCCCCGACTTGGGGCTTTTTTTTACGAGTCAGAGGTCACTCGAGGCGACCGGCGACCGGCGGGCCGTCAGTCCCCAAAATTCGATGAACGATGAACGACCTACGATGAACGGGGCCGCTAGGCCCTAAAAAGCCCTTCACATAGGCGGCCCATATATGGTATTATATACGGTAGACTAAAATTATGATTTTGTGAAAAACGGAGAGATTACATGGATTTTCAGAGCAATCGATTTTATCATATTATTTCTTATGGCTGCCAGGCGAATATGTCCGACAGCGAGCATTATGCCGGGCAGTTGGAGGAGCTGGGCTACCGTAATACGGAGGATTTGGATACGGCTGATGTCATCCTCATCAATACGTGTTGTGTCCGTGAGACGGCGGAAGACAAGACGTTGGGGAAAATCGGCGAGCTCAAGCATTTGAAGACGCAGAACCCCGATTTGATCATTGCCGTCACAGGCTGCATGGCCCAGGAATGGCAGGATAAGCTCTTTAAACGGGCGCCTCATATCGACTTGGTCATTGGGACGCACAATATCCACAAGCTCATCGAACTTATCCAGGAACGGCGCAGCAAGGCCGACCATTATATGGCTGCCGACATGAGCCTGCCGGCCTTCCACGATATGCCGGTCAAGCGTTTTCAGAAGTTCTTTGCCTGGATTCCCATCATGAACGGCTGCAACAAGTTCTGCACGTACTGCATCGTGCCTTATGTCCGGGGCCGCGAAGTGAGCCGTCCTATCGACGCCATTGTGGAAGAAATCAAGAAGGTCGCCGCTGAAGGCTACAAGGAAATCACCTTGCTCGGTCAGAACGTCAATTCGTATGGTCTGGATCTCAAAGACGGCACGGATTTCTCCAAGCTCGTCGCCGCTGTCGATGATATCGACGGCATCGAACGGGTGCGCTACATGACCAGCCATCCCAAGGATATGACCTTTGCCATGATCGACGCCATTGCCGACAGCCAGAAGGTCGTCAACCACATGCATCTGCCTATCCAGTGCGGTTCCAATGAGCTCTTGAAGAAGATGAACCGCGGTTACACGGTGGAACATTACTTGGAACTCGTCGATTATGCCCGCAAGCGCATGCCCGACTTGGTCCTGACGACGGATATCATCGTCGGATTTCCTGGCGAAACGGAAGCCATGTTTGAAGATACGCTGAACCTGCTCAAACGCGTCCAGTACGATATGGCTTATACGTTCATTTATTCGCCGCGGACGGGGACACCGGCAGCTAAGATGGAAGACCAGATTCCGCAGGAAGAAAAGAGCCGTCGCCTTCAGCGCCTGATGGAAGTACAGAACGTCTATAGTTTAGCCAAGAATAAAGAAATGGAAGACCATGTCTATGATGTCATCGTCGAAGGACCGACTAAGAATGATGCCAATCACTGGTTTGGCCGGACGACGGGCAACAAGATGATCATTTGGGAAAATGACGGCTCCGTCGCTATCGGTGATACCGTGCCGGTCCAGGTCGACAAGGGCCAGACATGGGTCCTCAAAGGTCACTTAGTGCACTAAAGGAAGGTGAGACTTTGGCAGGAAAAAAATTAACGCCTATGATGCAGCAGTACATGGAAGTCAAAGAGCAGTGCCAGGATAAAATCCTCTTTTTCCGCCTCGGCGACTTCTATGAAATGTTTTTTGACGATGCCCTGACGGCGTCGCGCGAATTGGACCTGACCTTGACCGGCCGGGCTGGCGGCAATAAGGAAAAAGTCCCTATGTGCGGCGTGCCCTTTCATTCGGCCGATACCTATATTGAACGGCTGGTCCACAAAGGCTATAAGGTCGCTATCTGCGAACAGATGGAGGACCCGAAGCTGGCGAAAGGCTTGGTCAAGCGCAAGATCATCAAGGTCATTACGCCAGGGACGATTACCCTGGAAAATGCCGTAGCGTCGAAGCAGAACAATTACATCGGCTGTCTGAATGAAAAAGAAGGCATCCTTTCCATCGCCCTTATGGACGTCACGACCGGCGAATGTCTGTGGGCTGACTGCGCTACGTCGGTCATGGAAGACTCCTTGTTCGATATCCTTGCCGTCTACGAACCGAGTGAACTCATTTACGCCCATATGGGGAAGGATATGGACGCTGTCCGCGAATACTTGCGAAGCCATTTGGCGCAATGTACGGTCACGGAATTTCCTGCTGATGACAACGTCGATTATAGCGAACAGGCCCGGTCCTATTTCCCGCCTGAAGATTTTGCGGCTGCCACAGCGGCTGGCGACTGCATCGGCATGCTCCTGGCCTATGTCAGCGACGTCATGCAGTCCGATATTTCTCACATCAATTCCCTGGAACACATCGACAATGACCGGCGCCTGGTCGTCGATGCGGCCAGCCTGCGCCATCTGGAAATCACGCAGAACGTCCGCGACGGCGGCCGCCGGGGGACGCTCCTCGATGTCTTGGACAAGACCCAGACGGCTATGGGTGGGCGGCTCCTGCGCAAGTGGTTGGAAGCGCCGCTTATCCGCATTGCCGATATTACGCGCCGCCAAGATGCGGTGGAAGACTTCGTCCTCCACGAAATCATGCGCCAAGATACAGCTGACGTGCTGAACCGGATTTACGATTTTGAACGCATCTTGACCCGTATCGAAACGGGAACGGTAAGCCCGAAAGACTTAGTGGCCCTGCGGGAATCGCTGGCCGTCATTCCGCAGCTCAAAAACGTCTTGGCCGGGGCCAGCGCCGACCTCCTGCACAACCTCAATGACCGCTTGCAGACTCATGACGATGTGTATGATCTGCTCTGCCGGGGCATCAAGGACGAACCGGGCCTGGTCATCCGCAACGGCGGCGTCATCCGCGATGGTTTTTCGCCGGAACTCGATGAAATCCGTTCCATTGCGGCCAACAGCCATGCCTTTTTACAGGAATTGGAAGAGAAAGAAAAGGAAAAGACCGGCATTAAGATGAAAATCGGCTACACCAAAGTCTTTGGCTATTACTTCGAGATTTCCCATGCCAATACCAAACCCATTCCCGATTATTACGTACGCAAGCAGACCTTGGTCAATGCCGAACGCTATATCACGCCGGAATTGAAGGAGTTTGAAGTCAAAGTCCTGACCAGCCAGGAACGGATGCTGGCTTTGGAATATAAGCTTTTCGGCGACATCCGCCGTCAGATCCAGGGACATATCCCGGCCATGCAGGCAACGGCCCGGGCCATTGCCCGCATCGACTGCTTGTACAGCCTGGCCTGCGCGGCTTATGACAACCGCTACGTCCGTCCCAGCCTCAACACGAAGGCGACGATTTCCATCAAGGACGGCCGTCATCCCATTATTGAAAAGTATTTGAAAGATGAATTGTTCGTCCCCAATGATGTCACTTTGAACCACGAAGACCATGAAATCCTGGTCATTACCGGACCGAATATGGCCGGTAAGTCGACGTATATGCGCCAAGTCGCCGTGTTGGTCCTCATGGCTCAAGTTGGCTCCTTCATTCCGGCCAAGGAAGGGTCTATTTGCCCGGTAGACCGCATCTTTACCCGCATCGGTGCCAGCGATGATATCCTCACCGGTCAGAGTACGTTCATGATGGAAATGAAGGAAGTGTCGTACATCCTGAAACATGCGACTAGCCGCAGCCTGCTCATCCTCGATGAAATCGGCCGCGGGACGAGCACCTTTGACGGCATGTCCATCGCCAGGGCCGTCATCGAATACTGCCTGAAGCATATCCACGCCTTGACGCTGTTTGCGACGCATTATCACGAACTCATCGCCATGGCCGACGATTCGCCGAAGATCAAGAATTATACCGTCGCCGTCAAGGAACGGGGCAAGAACATCAAGTTCCTGCGGCGCATTATTCCCGGCGGCGCCGACCGCAGCTACGGCCTGCACGTGGCGCGCCTGGCCGGCCTGCCAGAAAGCCTGCTCAAGCGGGCCGACGTCATCTTGGAAGATTTGGAAAAGAACGGCGGCGCTCCCGTCCCGGCCAAGGCGCCTGTGAATCCTGCGCCGTCACCGATGGGGGACAGTCTCTTTTCCAGTCCCGTCATCGATAAGCTGCTCAGTGTCGATGTCAGCAGTATGACGCCGATTGAAGCGATTTCTTTCTTATATAATCTGCAAAAAGATGCCAAAGAAGGAAGTGGAATCCAGTGAGTTCAATCATTCATGTCTTAGATGAAGCGACGCGCAATAAGATCGCTGCCGGCGAAGTCGTCGAACGGCCGGCGTCGTGCATCAAGGAATTGGTAGAAAATGCCATTGATGCCGGTGCCCATGCCATTGAAGTGGAAATCGCCGATGGCGGCCAGTCTTATATGCGGGTCACCGACGACGGTTGCGGCATGAGTCCGGAAGATGCCCATAAGTGCATCATCCGTCATGGCACGAGCAAAATCAGTTCTGTCGAAGATATCTTTGCCATTACGTCTCTGGGCTTCCGCGGCGAAGCCGTGCCCAGTATTGCTGCCGTATCGCACATGCAGATTACGACGCGCCAGGCTGACGACGATTTTGCCACGCACCTCATCCTCGATGGGGGCGAAATTACAGCAGAAGACCAGGCCGGTGCACCGGTCGGGACGACGATGGAAGTAAGCGACCTCTTTTACAATACGCCAGCGCGGCGCAAGTTCCTCAAGAGCGAACGGACAGAAAGTTCTAAAATCTCTGAAATGGTAACTAAACTGGCTCTAGCCAATCCGGCCATTGCCTTTACCTTTACCAATAATGGCCGGACGACGATGAAGACCGGCGGTACAGGGGACCTGCGGGAAACGATTGCCAATATCTACGGGGCCAACGTCGCCCGCGATGTCTTTGCTATCTCTGCCGACCAGGATGGCATCAGCCTGGAAGGCTATGTAGGCAAGCCGTCGGTCTTAAAGAGCAACCGCAACTGGCAGACGTGCATCGTCAATCACCGCATCGTCCATAATCCCTTGATGTTCAAGGCCATCGACAATGCTTATCACGCCATGCTGCCGAAATCGGGCTATCCCTTTGCCATGCTCCATCTCCATGTCGACCCGGCGACGATCGACGTCAATGTCCATCCTGCGAAGACGGAAATTAAATTCTCCGATGAACAAGCCGTTTACCGGGCCATCTATCACAGTATCGTCACGGCCTTGGTAATCCAGGAAAAGCCCGAAGCCATCGCCAAGACCATCGGTGTCGATGTAGGGGCCGTCCCAAAGGGCGGCCCGCAGGAAAAAGCAACCTCCGTAGGGGTCGTCCCAAAGGGAGGCCCGCAGGAAAAAGCAACCTCTCAGTCCGCTGCGCGGACAGCTCCCCTATCAGGGGAGCCTCCTGCGGATGGTCCTGACCGGGCCCCCAAGGGCCTTCACAGGGGAGCCTCCGTATCGACGGGCGGCCCGCAACAGGAAAAGGCAATCCCTGTAGGGGCCAATGTAGGGGCGCCCACGTGGGGCGCCCGCCCGCAAGAAGGTGGCAAAACAACCACCGTAGGGGCCGTCCCAAAGGGCGGCCCGCAGGAAAAGACAACCACCGTAGGGGCCGTCCCAAAGGGCGGCCCGCAAGGGGAGAAAGCAACCTCCCTATCAGGGGAGTCTCCTGCGTGGGGTGCCCGCCAAGAACGTGGGGGAGCCAATCAACCCAGTCTCTTTTCCCAGGCCTTGGCCCAACATGGACAAGGGGGTCCGTCGGAAGCGACGTCTGTCGTTTCGGAAGCGGCGGCCCCGAAAATCGTCTTTGATGGTGATGACGACGTCTTCATTCCTTTGGGAGAAGTGGCGGACTGCTTCATCATTGCCAAGAAGGGCCAGGATTTATATATCGTCGATCAACATGCCGCCCATGAACGGATCCGCTATGATACCTTTTGTAAGCGTGTCGAACGGATGCCGAGCCAGCAGCTGCTGACGCCGGAGTTCGTCGATGTCGACAGCGACGATATGACACTTCTGCTGGAACGGAAGGACGTCTTCAACGACCTGGGTTATACGTATTCTGAAGCCGGGCCGACGACGCTGCGCGTGGAAGAAGTACCCTGCGATTTGCAGACCAGCGATATTGCTGATTCCCTGAAAGATATCTGCCTGCTCCTGCACGATCAGAAAGAACCGGATAAAGCCATGGTCCGTCATCGCTCCCTGGCCTATCTGTCCTGCCACGGTGCTGTCAAAGCCGGCGACAGCCTCAATATCCGCCAGATGAAACAACTTTTGGATGATTTGTTCCATACGGAAAAACCCTATGTCTGCCCTCATGGCCGGCCGACAATCATCCGCTTTACACCGAAAGAATTAGCCCATTTATTTAAACGGACATGACTCATATGATTTACGTCGTGCCTTCATTGAAGGCCAAAGAAAAATTACAAAGTGAAGGGAAGGCCTGGGCCGAAAGTCAGGGCTTCACTTATGTGCTGCGGCACCAGCGGACTATCCAGGACTTGATGGATGAATACGGCGAGGACTTTCTCGTCTATTCGTCGCGAGGGCCTCAGATAGATCGGCCGGAAGGCAGCCATTTCTTCAGTCTCAACATGGCCGAACTACGCATCCAGAACTTGCGGAAAGGCCAGCGCGACCATCTCTTGGAAGCGCTGATAGGGAGGGGGGCTTCCCATCAGCCTCTTTCCGTCCTCGACTGTACTTGCGGCTTTGGCGCCGATGCGGCTGTCGCTTCTTTTGGCTTGCCGGCTGGGTCACGCGTCGATGCCCTGGAGGTGTCACCCCTGTTGGAAGCGGTCACGTCGTGGGGCTTTTCCCATTTTGTCCACAAGAAAGACGACGTCACGGCGGCACTGCGACGGATTTCCCTGCGTCGTGGCGATTATCGCGATTACCTATTATCCGACGAAGGGCCCGTATACGACGTCCTCTATTTCGATCCCATGTTCCAGCGGCCTGTCGAGGCGAGCTGCCAGTTCCAGCCCGTCCGGGCCATTATGGAACACGGCGGTCTGACACGGGACCTGATTGAACGGGCGCTGCAGAAAGCCCGGCGCCGGGTCGTCATCAAGGAGCGGGATTTCCGCCAACTCTGCCGCGATTTCCCAGAGGTTACCTTATATGGCGGCAAATACAGCCGCATTGGCTATGCCGTATTGGAGTGTGATTCATGGAAAAAGTAATGGCCATCATCGGTCCGACGGCGGTCGGCAAGACGGCGCTCAGTTTTGCCCTGGCCGAACAGTACGGGACCGACCTCATTTCCGGCGACGCCTACCAGATTTACCGCCATATGGATATCGGTACGGCGAAACCGACAGCGGACGAATTGGCCCGCTATCACCATTATCTCATCGATATTGCCGAACCTGACGAGCCCTATTCGGCAGCCCGTTTTTGTGAGATGGCCGGTAAGGCCATTGCCGAAGTCAACGGGAAGGGCAAAGTCCCCATCGTCGTCGGCGGCACAGGGCTCTATGTCCAATCCCTCCTGGAAGGCTACGATTTCCAGACGGCCCGCATGACTGAGGCTGATAAGGAAGCGGCTCAGGCACGCATTGCCTCCCTTGATGAAGGGGCGCTGAAAGACTATATTGTCCGGGAAACGGATTGGCAGCCGCCAGATTGGCACGAGCTGCTTTCCAATACGCATCGACTGACCCGCCTGGTCAGTGCTATCGAACAGGGCGAAGGGAAGACCTTCGTCCGCGCCGGCAAGGCTCACGGCCTGGTCTATGACGCCTATGTCATCGGTCTGCGCCTGCCGCGGGACGTCTTATATGCCCGCATCGAAGAACGCGTCGACGCTATGATCGCTGCCGGCTGGGTCGATGAAGTGCGGCACTTGTTGGACCGGGGCATCCCGACGGACTGTCAGGCCATGAAGGCCATCGGCTATCAGGAGCTGGCTCTGTATATTCATGGCCAGCTGCCCCTCGATGACGCTGTGGCCCGCATCAAGACCCGGACGCGGCGTTTTGCCAAGCGTCAGCTCACGTGGTTCAAACGCATGCCCTACATCCATTGGTACGAAAAAGACCAGTACGAGGACGAAGCCGCCCTGGCCCGGGCCGTCATCCGTGATATAGACGCTCACTGGAGAGCGTAGGGGCGCCCACGTGGGGCGCCCGCGCGAATCCTGTGCACATCCTGATGAATGAAAGCGAAGAGCAGAAAGCCTCCCCTAATAGGGGAGGTGCCTCGAAGAGGCGGAAGGGTTGTTTTTTCAGAATTCTGCAAACGGTATGAGAGAAAAGCAACCCCTCAGTCAGCAAAGCTGACAGCTCCCCTATTAGGAGAGCCTTTCATTATAAACTAAGCAAATACAGAAAGGAATCATAACAGTGTCTTTGGATTTAGAAACATTACGAAAAGAAGCGCTGGCCCAATGTGCGGACCAGTTTGAACGGATTGATACGATTTGTCTCCATAATACGGCGAAAGTCCTGGCTGCTTATAAGGAAGCCCAGATTTCGTCGTATCAGTTTGCCGGTACGTCGGGCTATGGCTACAGCGACATGGGCCGGGAAAAGCTCGACGAAGTCTTTGCCCGCGTCTTTAAAGCGGAAAAGGCCATTGTCCGTCCTCATTTCGTATCGGGGACCCATGCACTGGCTACGGTCCTGCTGGCCCTGCTGCAGACAGGCGACCTCATGATGAGCCTTGTCGGCGCACCGTATGATACGATGCAGGGCGTTATCGGCTATGCCCATGAAACGCCCCATTCTCTGAAGGAAAAAGGCGTCCGCTATGAAGAAGTCCCCTTGAAGGACAACGCCTATGATTTGGCCGGTATTGAGGCCGCCGTGGCTGAAAAGCAGCCGAAACTGGTCCTCATTCAGCGTTCTCGCGGTTACAGCACGCGGGCCTCTTTGACGATCGATGATATCCGTTCGATTATTTCTGTCGTCAAGAAGGTCAGTCCGAAGACGATTTGTTTTGTCGATAACTGCTACGGTGAATTTGCTGCCGAAGAAGAACCGATTGAAGCCGGTGCCGACATCATCGCCGGGTCGCTCATCAAGAATCCCGGTGGCGGCATCGCCCCGACAGGCGGTTATATTGCCGGTAAAGAAGAACTGGTTCATGCAGCCGCCGACTACCTGACGGCTCCTGGGCTGGGCGACGAACTCGGCTCCTACGCGGCTGGGTACCGCCTCTTTTTCCAGGGCTTCTTCATGGCGCCGCACGTCACGGCACAGGCTATCAAAGGCGCTGTCTTCGCGGCAGCTGTCTTTGAAAAGATGGGCTTCAAGGTTTCACCGGCCGTCCAGGATCCGCGAGTCGACCTGATTCAGACCATTTATCTGGAAAACGAACAGAATATGTGCCTCTTCTGCCAGGGCATCCAGTCCTTCTCGCCTGTCGATGCCCATGTCACGCCGATTCCTGACGATATGCCGGGCTATGCCGATAAGATCATCATGGCTGCTGGCGATTTCATCCAAGGGTCATCTATCGAATTGTCTGCCGACGGCCCAATCCGCGATCCCTATATGATTTATCTCCAAGGGGGCATCGTCTTTGAACACAATGTCCTGGCCATCCTCAGCGCAGCGCAGTACATTGCTGAACATCGGGAAGGAGCCGCTCATGATTAAGGAAGTCCTCGTCGTCGAAGGCCGGTCTGATGTCGCCCGCATCCGGGCCAGCCATATCGACGTCGATATGATTACGACAGACGGCTTCAATTTGAAGCCCCATACGCTGGAACAGATACGCTGTGCCTATGAAAAGCGGGGCATCATCATCCTGACCGACCCCGACCGGGCAGGGGAGCAGATCCGCAAATTCCTGACCGACCGCTTCCCCAAGGCCAAGCACGCCTTCATTCCTCGGAAAGATGCCATTGCCAACAATGACCTGGGTGTCGAACAGGCTTCGCCGGAAGCCATCCGCCTGGCTTTGTCCAAAGTCCGCTGTGCGACGTATGAACCACAGGAAACCTTTACGATGCAGGACATCGCCGCTGCCGGCCTCAACGGGACGCCGGATGCCGCCGACCGCCGGGCCGAAGTGGGCGCTATCCTGGGCATCGGCTATGGCAATGCCAAACAGTTTTTGAAACGCTTGAATCATTACGGCGTCACCCGTGACGAATGGGACGCCGCTCTCCGTCAGATCCACGAGGTGAAATAAATGAAAGAAGTCGACTTGTCCAATCCCGACGTCGTCCGCTACGTCGTCAAACGCTTTGGCCTGCGCATGAATAAGAAGCTGGGCCAGAATTTCCTCATCCGCCACGCCGTCGTCGACGACATTGCCGACGCAGCCGGCATCGGTGAAGGCGACCCGGTCCTGGAAATAGGTCCGGGCATCGGTACGCTGACCCAGGCCCTGGCCGAAACGGGGGCCGCTGTGACGGCTGTCGAACTGGACGATCATCTGCTGCCTGTCCTCGACAAGACGCTGGAACACTATGACAATGTGCGCGTCGTCCACGGCGATATCCTGCGAATCGATATCGAAGAAGTCATGAATCACCAGCCCTTCACGGTCTGTGCCAATTTGCCCTACTATATTACGACGCCGATTATCATGAAGCTGTTGGAACAGAAGCTGCCTATCAAGCGCATCGTCGTCATGGTCCAGAAGGAAGTGGCCGAACGCATGGTGGCCGAACCAGGCCATAAAATCTATGGCGCCTTGTCCGTATCGGTCCAGTACTACACGAAGCCCCAGATGCTTTTTGAAATCTCACCGAAATGCTTCATGCCGGCGCCGGAAGTCACGTCGGCTGTCGTAGCCATGGACGTCCGCCAAGAGCCGCCGGTGGATCTGACCGATGAAAAGCGCTTCTTCCAGGTCGTCAAGGCCGCTTTCCAGCAGCGCCGCAAGACCTTTGCCAATGCCTTGAAGAATACGGGCATGAGCAAGGAACAGATTGTCCAGGTACTGGAAAAATCCGGTATCGACGGCAAGCGCCGGGGCGAAACCCTGTCCCTGCAGGAATTTGCCGACGTCGCCAACGCCTGGGACGCGCTGCAGTAAGCATGAAAAAGCCTCTGACGTCATACATGAAGCTTTTTTTCCACGTTTGCCGTTTGCCGTGGGTCGTTTGTCGTAATGGAGCAAGCCGCAGGTCAGCGTAGGGGCGCCCATACCGGGCGCCCGCGCGAATTCTGTGAACAGCCTGTGCTGTATTTGTGCAGATTTTCGGCAAACGAATCACGCCAAACGAACCACAAAAGGAGCTGTCGCTTTGCGACAGCTCCTTTTTTCACATCAATCCTTAAAATAAGGTTTGAATACGGAACGGTTCGGTTCTTTATGCTGTTTATTTTCACGGCGCTGGTTGCTGCGGGAATTATTGCGGTTGTTGTCCCGATTCTTGGGAGCGAAATGGCGGCGCCGTTCACCGCGGTGTTCACTGTTTCCTTCACCGTCGTCTTTGCGGTTGCGGCGGTCTCCCCGGCGGTCGTTACGGTTGTAGCGGCGGTTATTGCGGTCGCCGCGGTTGTTGCGGCTGCGGTGGACGCGGAGCGGGGCTTCTTCGGTGATCTTGACTGGCGTCGTGTCCGGTTCTTTCGTCAAGAGCTTGATGGCAGCGGCTACGAGGGCGGCCGAGTCGTAGTTGGACAGGAGTTCTTCGGCATTTTCTTTGTACGTCCCGAAATTGCCTTCTTCTGTCGTCGTGATCAGGCTGCGGATGGCTGCCTGCTGGGCGCCTTCCAAGGCTTCCGAGAAGGTCGGTGCCTTGCGGCGGGTGATGCGGCGCTTGATGAGCCGTTCGATGGTCCGCAAGTGTTCCATTTCGCGGGGAATGACGAAGGTCGTCGCTTCGCCGCTCTGGCCGGCACGGCCGGTACGGCCGACGCGGTGGACGTAGCTTTCCGGGTCCTGAGGCAGGTCGTAGTTGAAGACGTGGGTGACGCCGCTGATGTCGAGGCCGCGGGCGGCAACGTCTGTAGCGACGAGGATGTCGATGGTCTTTTCACGGAACTGGCGGATGACCGTGTCGCGCTTCGCCTGGGTCAGATCGCCGTGGATGCCTTCGGCGGAATATCCACGCTTCTTGAGGGCTTCCGATACTTCGTCGACGCGGCGCTTGGTGCGGACGAAGATGATGGCCAGGTCCGGTTCCTGCAGGTCCAGGAGACGGCAGAGGATGTCGAATTTCTGGCGGTCCGGCACTTCGATGTAAGACTGTTCGATGAGGTCCATCGTGACTTCTTTGGCCTTCATGCGGATAATGAGCGGGTCGTGCAGGAACGTTTCGGCCAGCTGTTGAATCGGTTTGGGCATGGTAGCCGAGAAGAGCAGGGTCTGGCGCGTGTTCGGCGTAGCGGCCATGATGATGTTGATGTCATCGATGAAGCCCATGTCCAGCATTTCGTCGGCTTCGTCGAGGACGATAGTCGTAATGTGGCTCAAATCGATGGTGCCGCGTTTCATATGGTCGATGAGGCGGCCCGGCGTAGCGACGATGATCTGCGGGCATTTGCGCAGGCGGCGCAGCTGGCGTTCCATATCTTGGCCACCGTAGATCGGCAGGGCCTGGATGTTGGTGAACTGGGCCAGGTGGTTCAGTTCTTCAGCAACCTGCATGGCCAGTTCACGCGTCGGCGACAGGACGACGGTCTGGATATCCTTGGACGGTTCGGCTTTCAGGATTTTTTCCAGGACCGGGATGCCATAGGCAGCGGTCTTACCCGTACCGGTCTGGGCCTGACCAATCATGTCGCTGCCGCTCATGGCGACAGGAATCGATTCAGCCTGGATTGGCGTCGGTTCTTCAAAGCCCATTTCGTTGAGAGCGCGGATAATGACTTCGCTAATATTCAAATTTTGGAATTGTTCTAACATGTACTTCCTCCTTGTTGTGTAACTTATTTATTATAGCATTAATCAAGGGAAAAAGATAGGGGCGGGAGTATAGGAGAAGACTTGCATAAAGATAAACGTTAAACCTGGTTTTACTGGTTTTTCTTAAATAAAGTACCACGTTTAAGTTAAAAATATTCGGAAAAGTTCTGGAAAAAGCCTTGCAAATTACAAAAGGTTATGATAACATACAAAGCGTCAACAGACAAACAATCCAAAATAAAAATGCGTTGAAGAGAACTAGTAAGTTCCGGAATGTTTCCAGAGAGCTGCCGGGTGGTGTGAGGCAGCAGCGGCACGGAACAGAACTCATCTCTAAGCAGCTCGCTGAAACAAAAGGAGTAGGTGGAGCCGGGGCCTGGCCGTTAACAGACAGGAGGGTATCGACAGTTGTCCGTACCTGTAGAGAGCCTATCTTCGGATAGGAATTAGAGTGGTAACGCGTAAGTATAATCTTTCGTCTCTTTGAGACGGAAGATTTTTTTATTTTGATTGTGTAATGATTTATTTTAAATTTATTTCATAATCATAGGAGAGATGCAGTATGAAAAACGTAGAACATTACAAAAAAGGTTACTTTATGCCCCCCGTTGTCGATATGTCCTGGACACAGAAAGAATATCCCGATAAAGCGCCGATTTGGTGCAGCGTCGATTTGCGCGATGGTAACCAGGCCCTCATCATTCCTATGAGCCTTGAAGAAAAGATTGAATTCTATAAAGTCTTAGTCGGTATGGGGTTCAAGGAAATCGAAGTCGGCTTCCCGGCTGCTTCGGAAACGGAATTTGAATTCCTGCGCTACTTAGTCGATCACGATATGATTCCTGATGATGTCACGGTCCAAGTCCTGACCCAGGCTCGCGAACACATCATCCGCAAGACCTTCGACGCCCTGAAAGGTGTCAAGAACGCTATCGTCCACGTTTACAATTCTACGTCTTTTGCCCAGCGCCAGCAGGTCTTCCGCAAATCGAAGGAAGCAATCAAGCAGATTGCCGTTGACGGTGCGAAATTATTACAGCGCCTGACGGACGAAGCCGGTGCCGACTTCCGCTTTGAATATTCGCCGGAAAGCTTCACCGGTACGGAACCGGAATATGCTTTGGAAGTCTGCAACGCCGTCCTCGATGTTTGGAAACCGACGGCTGACCGCAAGGCCATCATCAACCTGCCGTCGACGGTACAGATGTCCATGCCTCACGTCTTCGCTTCGCAGATTGCCTATATGTCGCAGAACTTGAAATACCGGGACAACGTCATCTTATCGGTTCATCCACACAATGACCGCGGCACAGGCGTTGCCGATGCTGAAATGGCTATGCTCGCCGGCGCGGACCGCGTTGAAGGGACTCTGTTCGGCAATGGTGAACGGACGGGCAACGCCGACATCGTCACCATCGGCATGAACATGTATGCCTTAGGCGTCGATCCGGGCCTGGATTTCTCCAACATGCCGAAACTGGTGGAAACATACGAACGAGTGACCCGCATGCATGTCCATCCGCGTCAGCCTTATGCCGGCCAGCTGGTCTTCGCCGCTTTCTCCGGTTCCCATCAGGACGCCATCGCCAAGGGCATGCATTTCCGCGAAGAAAACAACGAACAGTACTGGACCTGCCCGTATCTGTACATCGACCCGCATGATGTGGGCCGCACGTACGATGCCGACGTCATCCGCATCAACAGCCAGTCCGGCAAGGGCGGCGTAGGCTTCATTATGGAACAGAACTACGGCATCGACATGCCGAAGAAGATGCGCGAAGACTTCAGCTACTTCGTCAAGGAAGTTTCGGACCACAAGCATCAGGAACTGAAACCGGCCGAAATCTACGACGTCTTCCAGAAGAATTACCTCAATGCCGAAACGCCGCTGAAAGTCGAAGACTTCTCGCTCAAGAAGAAAGGCGACAAATGGGTCGGCAAAGTCCTGGTCCGCGCTAATGACCAAGAAGTCGTCCTCGAAGGGGCTGGCAATGGCCAGCTGAACGCCGTCAGCAACGCTGTCTGCAAAGCCTATGGCATTGAATTCAGCAACCTCGTCTACAGCGAACACGATTTGGACCGCGATTCTGATTCCCGCGGCATTGCTTACTTCGGCCTGACCGATAAAGCCGGCCATACGACCTGGGGCGCTGGCGTCGATACGGACACCATCACGGCTTCTATCTTCGCTTTCATGACGGCCATTAACCGCATGGACGGCATGGCCCAGCGCGTCAAGTTCCGGGCCCTCAAGTCCACGCCGGATACGATTACGGCTTTCAAAGCCACGTCGGGTCAGCATTAAAGTTTAATGCTTGAGGTTTGATGTTTGACGTAAAATCACTTACATCAAACATCAAACCTACCACATCAAACTTAAATATGATAGCGATTCACTATATTATAACTTTCAGAGTTAATTAGCATAAGGAGTGTATATACATATGGGTATGACGATGACGCAGAAGATTCTGGCAAAACATGCCGGCGTCGACTCGGTGAAACCGGGTGATTTAATTACTTGCAGCCTCGATATGGTCCTGGCCAACGATATTACGGCACCGCCGGCCATTGCACAGTTTGATAAGATCGGCAAGCCTGTTTTCGATAAGACCAAGATTTCCCTGGTTCCCGACCACTTCACGCCGAACAAGGATATCAAGTCGGCCGGCTTGGCCAAGATCGTCCGCGATTTTGCCAAGAAGCACGGCATTACGCATTACTTTGAAGTCGGCCGCGTCGGCATCGAACACGTCCTCTTGCCGGAACAGGGCATCGTCGCTCCGGGCATGCTGACCATCGGCGCTGATTCCCATACCTGTACGTATGGCGCTCTCGGCGGTTTCTCCACCGGCGTTGGCTCGACAGACTTAGGCGTCGCCATGGCTACGGGTAAGGCCTGGTTCAAAGTCCCGGATGCTATCAACGTCCACTTGACAGGCACGAAACCGGACGACATTACCGGGAAAGACGTCATGCTGACCCTTATTGGCATGATCGGTGTCGACGGCGCCCTCTACCAGTCCCTGGAATTTACTGGCGAAGGCGTTGCCGCCCTGGATATGACCGACCGCTTCACCATTGCCAACATGGCTATCGAAGCCGGTGCCAAGAACGGCATTTTCCCCGTCGATGAACAGACCATCGCTTATGAAAAGGGCCGCGTCCCCGATGGCTACGACATCGTCACGGCCGACGAAGATGCTCATTACAGCCGGACTGTGGAAATCAACTTGTCCGAATTGAAACCCGTCGTCGCTTTCCCGCATCTGCCGGAAAATACCAAGGTCATCGGTACCTTCGGCGACATCAAGATCGACCAGGTCGTCATCGGCTCCTGCACCAACGGCCGGCTGGAAGACTTGAAGATCGCAGCCGACATCTTCAAAGGCCACAAGGTCCATCCCGACGTCCGCTGCATCGTCATTCCCGGCAGCCAGCACGTCTATATGGAAGCCATGAAGGCTGGCTATATCGAAACCTTCATCACTGCCGGCTGCGCCGTTTCGACGCCGACGTGCGGCCCCTGCCTGGGTGGCTACATGGGCATCATGACGGCTGGTGAAAAATGTGTCTCCACGACGAACCGCAATTTCCGCGGCCGCATGGGGCACGTCGACAGCGAAGTTTACCTGGCTGGCCCGCAGGTGGCCGCAGCCAGTGCGATTCTCGGCAAGATTGCCGCACCGAAGGAGGTCCGTTAATCATGACATTAGAAGGAAAAGTATGGCGCTACGGCGATAATATCGATACAGACGTAATCATCCCGGCTCGTTATTTGAACAGCTTCGACCCGAAGGAATTGGCCACGCACTGCATGGTCGACATTGACGAAACTTTTGCCGGCAATGTCAAAGAAGGGGACATCATGGTCGGCGGCCACAACTTTGGCTGCGGCTCGTCCCGGGAACACGCACCGATTGCCATCAAGGCGTCGGGCATCCCCGTCGTCATTGCGGCCAGCTTCGCGCGCATTTTTTACCGCAATGCCATCAACGTCGGCCTGCCGGCCCTGGAAATCGGTGACGACGTGGAAAAGATCAAGGCCGGTGATATCCTTTCCATTGACCTCGACACAGGCAAAATCGTCGACAAGACGACGGGCGATACCTTCCAGGCACCGCCCCTGCCGGGCTTCATCCAGGACATTGCCAAAGCCGGCGGCTTGATCAATTACGTAAAGGAGTCTGAATAACATGGCTAAACATATCGTCGTCATCCCCGGCGACGGCATCGGGGAAGAAATCACAGAAAGTGCCGTACGCGTCTTACAAAAAATCGATGAAGTCTGCCATATCGGCCTGACTTTTGAAAAGAAACCGGCCGGCGGCACGGCCTACGACCTCTGCGGTTCGCCGCTGCCGGAAGATACGATTGAAGCGGCCAAGAAGGCCGACGCCATCCTCTTCGGCGCCGTCGGCGGCGATAAATGGGACAACGTAGAACCGAAGCTGCGCCCGGAACAGGCCGTCCTCGGCCTGCGCAAGGCCCTCGGCCTCTACGTCAACCTGCGCCCGGTCAAAGTGCCGGAAGTGCTTTCTGAATATTCGCCGCTCAAACCGGACATCGTCACTGGCACAGACGTCCTCATCGTCCGTGAACTCGTCGGCGGTATCTACTTCGGCGACCGCTGCGAATCGGAAATCCATAACGGCGTCGAGCGCGCCTGGGATTTGGAAAACTACAGCGTCCCGGAAGTAGAGCGCATCAGCCAATTTGCCATGAAGGCCGCCCAGAAGCGTCGCCATAAGGTGACGTCCGTCGACAAGGCCAATGTCCTGGCCACGTCCCGCCTCTGGCGCCGCACCGTCATCGACGTCGCCAAGGACTATCCCGATATCGACTTGAATCATTTCTACGTCGATAACTGCGCCATGCAGCTGGCCCTCAATCCGAAACAGTTCGACGTCATCGTCACGAGCAACCTCTTCGGCGACATCCTCAGCGACGAAGCGGCCGTCCTCGGCGGTTCCATCGGCATGATGCCGTCGGCTTCCATCGGCGAAATGACCAGCCTCTACGAACCGATCCACGGTTCGGCACCGGACATCGCCGGCCAGGGCATTGCCAACCCCTGCGCAACGATCCTTTCGGCAGCTATGCTCCTGCGCTACTCCTTAGATGAAGACGCAGCGGCCGACAAGATCGAAAAAGCCGTCGATGCGGCCTTAGCGGACGGCTGGCGCACACCGGATCTCTATAAGGAAGGCTTTAAGAAAGCCGACACCCAGCAGATGACCGACGTCATCATCAGCAAAATTCAATAAATCGTTTGGCTGCAAACTGCTAACTTAATACTCAAAAAGAGGCTGTCGCATGAAGCTTTTTGCCATCATGCAAGGCCCTTTTCTCTTTAATGTTTGAGGTTTGATGTATGATGTTTGAGGTGATTGCTTTAAATTTAAAAACATCCACATCAGACATCAAACTTTCAACTTCAAGCTCAAAAAGGAGCTGTCACGATGCGACAGCTCCTTTTTTGCACCTATATTATAGTATTAAAGAGAGTCACACCTTGAAAGGTAGCGGCGAATAGTGTATGATGGAAAATAGTTTAAGTACATTTTCAGATTTCGTGTACAGCGAGAGGCAGGATGGAGATAGATGTTAGAATTTCCGATTAAACGCACGATCATCATTGATGATTCCAAAAAGAAGAAGCGAGGCCGCAAGAAAAAAGGCGACGGTGAGAAGACCGTCATCCACGGCACAGTCAATCTGCCCAAGAAGGAACCGCTGAAGAAGCTGGACCCGCTCCCGAAGAACGCCAAGAACCTGGTCATCGTCGAATCGCCGGCCAAGGCCAAGACGATTGAACGCTTTTTAGGCAGCGGCTATAAGGTCATGGCCAGCCGCGGCCACTTGCGCGATCTGCCGCGCAATCAGTTCGGTGTCAATATCGAAGACGGTTTTGTACCGACGTATACGAATATGTGGGATAAGCGCAAGCTCATCGAAGACTTGCAGAACGAATACATCCGCTCGAAAAAAGTCTATCTGGCAACGGACCCGGACCGCGAAGGGGAAGCCATTTCCTGGCATTTGGCCCATTTGCTGGAAATCGATCCGCACGATAAGTGCCGCATCATGTTCCACGAAATTACTAAGAAAGCCATCATCGAGGCTATCAAGGACCCGGAACCAATCGATTTGAAGAAAGTCGACGCCCAGCAGGCCCGCCGCGTCCTGGACCGCATCGTCGGCTATAAGTTGAGCCCTCTCCTGTGGAAGAAAGTCTGCAAGGGCCTCAGCGCCGGCCGCGTCCAGTCCGTTGCGGTCCGTCTCATCTGCGAACGGGAAGAAGCCATTAAGGCCTTCGTTCCGGAAGAATATTGGACCGTCAGCGGGACCTATACGACGGAAGACGGCCTGACGTTGCCGACGGAACTGACTAAAATCGACGGCAAGAAGGCGGAAATCCCGACACAGGAGGCAGCCGAAACCATTGCTCACGACCTGACCTGGGAAAGCCGCGGCGAAACGCACGACCCCGATATGATTGTAAAAGTCGAAAAGCGCAAGCGCAAACGCCAGCCCCAGCCACCGTTCACGACGTCGACGATGCAGCAGGAATGTGTCAGCAAGCTCAATTTCGGTGCCAAGAAGACCATGATGCTGGCTCAGCAGCTCTATGAAGGCCTCGATATGGGCGACCAGGGCCATGTCGGCCTCATCACCTACATGCGTACAGACTCGGTCCGCATCAACGACGACATGGTCCAGGCTGCGCGGGAATTCATTACGTCGAACTACGGCGAAGAATATATCCCGGAAAAGCCCCGCGTCTACAAGACCAAGCAGACCAGTCAGGATGCGCATGAAGCTATCCGTCCGACGTCGCTGGAACTGACGCCGTACAAGGTGTCGGAATTTCTGTCCCGCGACCAGCTGCGCCTGTATACCCTCATTTGGAACCGCTTCCTGGCCAGCCAGATGGAATCGGTCGAAACGGAACACATGGCCATCATCATCGAGAGCGGCCGCTATGAACTGCGGGCTGCGGGATACAAGATCCTGTTCAAGGGCTTTACGGAACTCTATGAAGACGCCAAAAAGGACAAGACTCTGGCTGAACTGCCGCACATTTCGGCGAATACCGTTGTCCACAATCAGGCCGTCACGCCGCAGCAGCATTTTACCCAGCCGCCGGCGCGCTATACCGAAGCCAGCCTGATCAAGACGCTGGAAGAAAAGGGTATCGGCCGGCCGAGTACGTATGCGCCGATCATGGATACCATCCAGAACCGCAATTACGTAGAAAAGAAGGACAAACAGTTCGTCCCGACGGAACTAGGCGTCATCATCGTCGATTTACTGAAAAAATATTTCGCCCAGATCATCAACGTCGGCTTTACGGCCCACATGGAAGAAGAACTGGACGCCATCGAGCAGGGCCAGGATACGTACCGCCACGTCTTGCAGGAATTTTACGATATTTTCAAACCGGAAATGGACGAAGCCGAAGAAAAGATGGAAAAAGTCACGATTTCTGGCCAGGATTCAGGGCAGGTCTGCGAACTCTGCGGCGCGCCTATGGTCTATAAATTCGGCCGTTTCGGAAAATTCCTGGCCTGCTCTAATTTCCCGGAATGTCGCAATACCAAGGCCATCGTCGAAGACTTGGGCATTACCTGTCCCAAGTGCGGCAAGGGGACTCTCATCAAGCGCAAA